>Ga0068876_10003393_pt1 | contig 11428 bp, 10 predicted proteins | sample NOAtaG_6_FD_66442 | JGI IMG/M metagenome (GOLD analysis project Ga0068876, IMG submission 66442) | Freshwater lake microbial communities from Lake Erie, under a cyanobacterial bloom - NOAA_Erie_Diel5S_2200h metaG | ecosystem: Environmental > Aquatic > Freshwater > Lake | place: USA: Ohio, Lake... | reverse complement strand
GCTGGAGCGTGGCGTCATCGACGCGGCCGAGTTCGTCGGCCCCTTCCTGGACGCCCGTCTGGGCATGCAGAACGCGGCCAAGAACTACTACGCCAGCGGCTGGCACGAGCCCAGCACCGTCAGCGAGATCGTCATGCAGCGCAAGATCTGGGACGCGCTGCCGGCCGACCTGAAGGAGATCGTGCGCGCCGCCGCCGACGCCACCAACCAGGAAGGCCTGTTCCTGCTGGAGGCGCGCAATGCCGACGCGCTGGACCAGCTCGTCAACCGCGACAAGGTCATCGTGCGCCAGCTGCCCGACGAGGTGGTGAACGCGCTGCGCAAGACCACCACCGACGTGCTCAACGACGCGGCGGGCAAGGACGCCATGACCAAGCGGGTGCACGACTCGTTCTTCGCCTTCAAGCGCAAGCACGACCGCTGGTCGGAGATCAGCGACGAGACCTTCCTGGCCAAGTCCAGGGGATGACCGCGGCGATCAACCCGGGCCTGGCCCGGGTGGCCGACGCGGCCGACTGGCTGATCGACCGCGTCGGCGGCTTCACCGCCTGGCTGACGCTGGCGATGGTGCTGCTGATCAGCGGCAACACGCTGTCGCGCTACTTCTTCAACGCCAGCACGGTGTGGCTGCAGGAACTGGAGTGGCACCTGCTGGCCGTGGTGGCGCTGTGGGGCATCTCGCACATGCAGCTGCGGGGCACGCAGGTGCGCGTGGACCTGTTCTACCAGCACTACAGCGCGCGCACCAAGCTGTGGATCGAGTTCCTCACGGCCGTTCTGGTGATGTTGCCGTTTTCGCTCTTCGTGTGCTTCCTGGGTTGGAAGTTCGCCGCGCATTCCTGGTCGCTGGCCGAGATCTCGCCCGACCCCGGCGGCCTGCCCTGGCGCTGGGCCGTGAAGTCGCTGGTGGTGTCGGGCTATGCGCTGCTGGCCGTCACGGCCGTCAGCATCATCGTGCGCACGGGTGCGCAACTGGCCGGACGCGCGCCGGCGTCGCCCGAACCGGAGGCCCGCGATGGGACTTGAGTGGATTGCGCTGGCGATGCTGGTGGCCTTCGTCGTGGTGCTGCTCATCGGCGTGCCCGTGGCCTATGCCGCGGCCGCCACCGGCCTGGTCTTCGGCTTCATCGGCTTCGGCGACAGCCTGTTCAACCTGCTTCCGGCGCGCATCTACGGCGTGGCCACCGACCAGTCGCTGCTGGCGTTGCCGATGTTCGTCTTCATGGGCGTGATGCTGGAGAAATCGCGCCTGGGCCAGGACATGCTCGAGGTCATCGGCCACCTGGCCGGCCGCGTGCCCGGCGGCATGGGGGTGGGCATCATCATCTTCGGCGTCATCATGGGGGCCACCACCGGCATCGTCGGCGCCACCATCGTGCTGCTGGGCGTCATCGCGCTGCCCACGCTGCTGAAGTACAAGTACGACCACGCACTGGCCGCCGGCACCATCTGCGCCAGCGGCACGCTGGGGCAGATCGTCCCGCCCAGCCTGGTGCTGCTGTTGCTGGCCGAGATCATGAACGAGTCGGTGGGCACGCTGTTCGCGGCCGCCCTGATGCCGGGGCTCATGCTCGCGGGCCTGTACATCCTGTACATCCTGGTCTATGCGTGGCGCCATCCCGACAAGGCGCCGCCCATCCCCGCCGAAGAACGTGACGCGCTCTCGCGGCGCGACCTCTGGCTGCGGCTCATCAAGGGTGTGATGCCGGCGCTGCTGCTGGTGGCCGCGGTTCTGGGCTCCATCATGGGCGGTGTGGCTGCGCCCACCGAGGCCGCGGCCATCGGCGCCCTGGGCAGCCTGCTGATCGTGGGCTTGAGCGGCAAGCTCAGCCTGAAGGTGCTGCGCGACACCTGCCAGGCCACGCTGACCACCAGCGTCATGATCTTCTTCGTCATCATGACGGCGCAGGCCTTCAGCCTGGCCTTCCGCGGGCTGGGCGGCGAGCGCCTGATCCAGGACCTGTTCGCGCTGATTCCCGGCGGCACCACCACCGACATCCTGTTCTTCATGGGCGTGCTCTTCGTGGCCGGCGTGCTGCTGGAATGGGCCGAGATCAGCTACATCGTGCTGCCCCTGTTCCTGCCCTACTTCGTGGCCCAGGGCGTGGACATGGTGTGGCTGGCGGCGCTCATCTGCATCAACATGCAGACGAGCTTCCTCACGCCGCCGGTGGGCTGGAGCCTGTTCTTCTTCCGCGGCGTGGCGCCGCCCGAGGTGAAGACGGGCGCCATCTACCGCGGCGTCTGGCCCTTCATCTACATCCAGCTGGCGGCCGTGGTCATCGTGATGCTCTTCCCCGCCATCGCCACCTGGCTGCCCTCGTCCATGGGCTGGATGAACAAGTAGAGGTCTGCCCATGACCGAGTCACGCCCGCCGCTGCCCCCCTTCACCGCCGAGACCGCGGCGCGCAAGGTCCGCGGCGCCGAAGACGCCTGGAACACCCGCGACCCTGAGGTCTGCGCGCGGGTCTACACCGAAGACACGCGCTGGCGCAACCGCGCCGAGTTTCCCGTGGGCCGCGAAGAGGTCAAGGCCTTCCTGCGTCGCAAGTGGGCGCGCGAGCTGGACTACCGGCTGATCAAGGAACTGTGGGCTTTCACCGGCAACGTCATCGCCGTGCGCTTCGCCTACGAATGGCGCGACGACTCCGGCCACTGGTACCGCAGCTACGGCAACGAGAACTGGGCCTTCAACGACGCCGGGTTCATGACGCACCGCTACGCCAGCATCAATGACCTGCCGATCGCCGCCGACGCGCGCCGGTTCCACTGGCCGCTGGGGCGCCGTCCCGACGACCACCCGGGTCTGAGCGAGCTCGGCCTGTGAAGCCGGGCTGAACGCCGGCGCAAGGCGCCGGCGTCGGCTTCAGGGTTCAGCAGCGGCAGACGCCACCGGCACGATGGGGATGCGCCGCTCCGGGCGCGCCGCCCGAGCGCGCAGTTGCCCGCATCCGGCATCGACGTCCTGCCCGGCCGATCGGCGCAGCTTCGTCAGCACGCCACGCTGGTGCAGCTGGCGGGCCATCTCGGCCGCACGCTCCCACGACGGCCGGCGCCAGGGCATGCCGTCGACCGTGTTGTAGGGGATCAGGTTCATCAGCGCGAGCTTGCCCTTGAGCAGCCGCGCGATGCCTTCGAGCTCGTCGTCGCTGTCGTTGACACCTTCGATCAGCGTCCACTGGTACTGGATCGGATAGCCGGTGGCGCGGGCATAGGCCTCGCCGGCGTCGACGAGGTCCTGGGGATCGAAACGCGGCGCACGAGGCAGCAACTCGGCCCTGAGCGCCGCGCGGCTGGTGTGCAGCGACAAGGCCAGCGCGGGCTTGACGGTCTGCCGCGGCAGGCGCTCGAAGACGCGTGGATCGCCGACCGTGCTGAACACCAGGTTCTTGTGGCCGATGCCACCGCCGGTGCCCAGCAGGTCGATGGCCTCCAGCACCGCGTCGAGGTTGTGCGCCGGCTCGCCCATGCCCATGAAGACCACCTTGTCGACCGGCCGCCGGAGACGCGCCAGGACCACCTGGGCGACGATCTCGGCGCTGCCCAGCTGGCGCAGCAGGCCTGCGGTGCCGGTCATGCAGAACACGCAGCCGACCGCACACCCGACCTGCGTGCTGACGCACAGGCCGCCGGCCACCGGGCCCGGCAGGACTGGAGCGTGGCGCTGCGGCCGGTCCGACGGCAACAGCACCGACTCGACCTGCTGGCCATCGTGCAGGGCCACCAGCAGGCGGGTCGAACCATCTGCGGCCGCATGCTGGCTGTGCAGGCGTGCCAGGCCGTCGAGCAACGCGACGATTCGCGGCAGCTCGGTACGCAGCGCCAGTGGCAGGTAGTGCTCCAGGCGCTTGCGGCCCCCCTCCTGCGGCTGCGCCATGGCCCACCGACGCAGCACCCGGTCCTGGTGCTGCGGCAGGGCGCCCAGGGCGCGCATCTGGTGTCGAATGTCGCTGAGGTGCATGGCTTCGTGACGTCTGGCGATTCTCGGCTCTGGGCAGGTGTCCGGTGCGACTGCCCGGTGCGACTGCCTTGATCGCGTCACCGTTTGGTCACCGGAGATACATCAACGGCCCCTAGCCTTCGGCCGCGAATGCATGCAGCTGGCGCCCACCACTCCCGGCCTCGACCGCCCTCCGTACGAGCCTTCCGAACCCAGGCCGTGGCGGCCGGATTGCTGTTGACGCTGGCGTTGGGCGGCTGCTCGCCTCGCATGGCCCTGCTTAAAGGCGCCGCCGACGAGCTGGCCGCGCAAGGCCAGGCCGCGGAAGACGATCTTGGCCTGGCGCGCGATGCGGCGGCCTTCTACCTCAAGCTCTCCGAGTCCTTGCTCCGCCAACTGCCAGGGCACCTGCCGCTGGCCAGTGCGGTGGCCGGTGGCTTCACGCAGTACGCCTACGGCTTCGTGGCCTTTGACGCCGACCGTGCCGAGAGCACCGACTCGCGCGCCGCGCTGCGCCTGCGCCAGCGCGCGGCCCGGCTGTACGCACGGGCGCGTGACCACGCCATGGCCGCGCTGGAAGCGAGCCAGCCGGGATTCGCACGCGCCCTGGCCCAGGCCGATCCCGGCAGCGGCACCCCCGTCCTGCGACTGACGCCGGATCAGGTGGGCGTGGCCTACTGGGGCGCGGCGGCATGGGCCGGGCAGATCTCCTTGTCCACGGACCGGCCCGAAACCGTGGCCGACCTGCCCTTGGCGATTCGCCTCGCGAGGCTGGCCTACGAGGTCGATCCGGCGCATGGCCAGGGCGCGCTGGCCCTGCTGATGGCGCAGCTCGAACGGGCTCGCCCCGGTGGCTCGCCGCGGCAGGTCGAAGCCTACTTCGCGCAGGCCGAGGCCGCAGCCGGCGCCCCCAGCGCGGCGGTCCTGGTGGCACGCGCCGAATCCCTGGCTCAGCCGGCCGGCGACCGCGCCGCCTTCGAGCAATTGCTGCGTCGCGCGGTCGACGCGGCGTCGGCGCACCGCGACCTCGCCAACCAGGTCATGCGCGAGCGAGCGCAGTGGTTGCTGGACACCGCCGACGACCGCTTCTGACCGCCTGTCCTCCCACCCGCCCCGATGCGATCGACCCCCTCATGAACCCATGAACACCACCTCCCGAACCCTCGGACGCCGCCAGACCCTGGCCGGCCTGCTTGGCCTGGGCCTGAACGCCGCCACGCCGGTGGCGCTGGCGCAGCGTCCGGTGCAGCTGCGCCTGGGCTCGCTGGTGCCCAAGAACTCGCTGTACCACCAGAGCCTGCTGGAGCTGGGCGAATCCTGGCGGGCGGCGCAGGGCGGCAACGCGCGCTTCACGGTCTTCACCGACGGCAGCCAGGGCGGCGAAGCCGAGATGGCGCGTCGCATGCGCATCGGCCAGCTCCAGGGCGCACTGATGTCGGTGGTCGGGCTGCGCGAGATCGAGCCCACGGTGGCGGCGATGCAGAACCTGCCCCTGCTGTTCCGCAGCTGGGAGGAAGTGGACCACGTGCGCGAGAAGATGCGTCCCTCGCTGGAGGCCCGCTTCGCGGAACGCGGCTTTGTCGTGCTGGGCTGGGGCGACGCCGGCTGGGTGCGCTTCTTCTCCAGGCAGCGCGCGGTGCGCCCCGACGACTTCAAGGGCATGAAGTTCTTCGCCTGGGGCTCCGAGCCCGAGCAGCAGGAGATCATGAAGAGCCTGGGCTACACGCCGGTGCCGCTGGAAACCGCCGACATCCTGCCGGCGATGCAGACCGGCATGATCGAGGTCGTGCCGTCGACGCCCTACTTCGCGCTCGCCGGGCAGATCTTCAACACCGCGCAGCACATGCTCGAGATCAACTGGGCGCCCATCGTCGGCGCGCTGGTGATCACGAAGAAGGCCTGGGACGAGATGTCGCCGGCCGGCCAGCAGGCGCTGCGTGCCGGTGGCGAGCGCGCCGGCACGCAGATGCGCACGCAGGCGCGACGCGAGGTCGACGAGGCGGTGGACGCCATGAAGAAGCGTGGCCTCACGGTGCACCGACCGACACCCGAGCAGATGCGCGAATGGGACGCGCTGGCCGAGCGGCTGTATCCGCGGATCCGCGGCACCATGGTGCCGGCGGCCACCTTCGACGAGGTCTTTGCGCACCTGCGGGCGTTCCGCAGCGGCCGGAGCCGCTGAGCTTGTCCGGCCCGGAGATTGCCGCCCCGCCTGTGGCCGATGCCGCACGCAGCGGCGCCTTGACGCGCTGGGACGAAGCGCTGGCCGCCACCGCGCTGGTGCTGATGACACTGGTGCCGCTGATCGAGATCGCCGCACGGCCGTTTCTCGGCCGCGGGGTCGAAAACGCGCCCGTGGTGGTGCAGCACCTGGGCCTCGTGCTCGCGATGTTCGGCGCGCTCGCGGCCGGACGCCATGGCCACCTGACGACGCTGGGCAGCAGCCTCGACCAGATCGGCGGCCGCGGCATCCAGGCCACCGTCAAGGCGTTGGCACGCGGCAGCTCGGCGCTGGTGTGCGGGCTGCTGGCGGTGGCGAGCTGGCGCTTCGTGGCCACCGAGATCGAAGCCGCTCAAGAGCTGGCCTATGGCGTGCCGGTGTGGGTGCTGCAGGCCACGATGCCGATCGGCTTTGCGCTGCTCGGCGTGCAGCTGGGTGCTTCATGCGGGCGCGCGCTGCCGCTGGCTGGCGTGGCCGGTCGGGTCCTCGCGGTCGGGCTGGCCCTCGCCCTGCCGCTGTTGGGCTGGCTGCTGGGCTGGCACTTCGACGGCACGCTGCTGCCGCTGGGTCCGGCCGCCGTGGCGGTGGTGCTGGCCCTGCTGGCGGGCGCGCCGATCTTCGCGGTGCTCGGCGCTCTGGCGCTGGCGTTGTTCTGGAGCGAAGGACTGCCGCTGGCGTCGATCCCGCTGTCGCACTACCAGATCACGGTCAACCCGTCGCTGCCGGCGCTGCCGCTGTTCACGTTGGCCGGCCTGGTGCTGGCGCGCACCGGCGCCGCTCAGCGCCTGGGCACGCTGTTCGTCGCGCTGTTCGGCGGCGGCGTCCGCGGCACGGTGGTCGCGGTGGCGGTGCTGTGCTCCGGCTTCACGGCCCTGACGGGTGGCAGCGGCGTCACCATCCTCGCCCTGGGCGGCCTGCTGTTGCCGATGCTGCTGAAGGCGGGCTACCCCGAGCAGCGTGGCATCGGCCTGGTCACCAGCGCCAGCGCCCTGGGCGTGCTGCTGGCGCCATCGGTGCCGCTGATCATGTACGCGGTGATCGCCCGCGTCCCCATCGAGCAGATGTTCCTGGCCGGGGTGCTGCCGGCCCTCGTGATGGTGGCATGCCTGCTGCTGATCGGCGGCTTCCTGCGCCGCGACGCGCACGTGCGTCCCGTCGCCGACGCGCCGAGCCCCAGCGTCCGAGCCGCGCTGGCTGCGGCCTGGGCCGCAAAGTGGGAGCTGGCCGCCCCGGTGGTGGCCATCGGCTCGCTGGCCAGCGGCCTGGCCACGCCCACCGAAAGCGCCGCACTGACCGCCGCCTACGCCGTGGCCACGCAGGCACTGGCCCACCGCGAGCTGAGCTGGCGCGTCCTGGGCAAGTGCCTGGCGGACTGCGCGATGCTGATCGGCGGCGTGATGCTGATCCTGGGCATGGCGCTGGCGCTGACCAACTTCCTGGTCGATGCCGGCATCCCCGACGCTGCCGCCGAGTGGGTGCAAGGCGTGATCCCGAACAAGTACGTCTTCCTGCTGGTGCTGTGCCTGTTCCTCTTCGTCGCCGCGGCGCTGATGGAGATCTACGCCGCCCTCGTGGTGCTGGTGCCGCTGCTGCTGCCGCTGGCCAAGGCCTACGGCATCGATCCGGTGCACTTCGGCATCATCTTCCTGGCGGCGATGGAGGTCGGCTTCCTGTGCCCGCCGGCGGGGCTGAACATCTACTTCGCTTCGGCGATGTTCGGCAAGAGCATCCGCTACGTCGCGGTGTCGGTGCTGCCGGCGTTGGCGGCGATCTTCGTCGGCACGCTGCTGATCGCGCTGCTCCCGGGTCTGTCCACCTGGCTGCCCGGCCTGCGCTGACCGGCCGGCGGGATGCGGCAACATCGCAGCCCCGCCACGTCACCCGCCTCGCCCGTGTTCCGCCACCACTACATCGACAACGAGCAACTCGCCGATCAACTGCAGCGCTGGGCGGAGCAGCACCCGGGCCTCGTGCACCTGGGCTCGCTGGGCCGCAGTGCCGGTGGCCGCGACATCCCGCTGCTGACCATCGGCCGCGACCCCGGCGAGCCGGGCCGCGCGCGCCCGGCCGTCTGGGTCGACGGCAACATGCACGCCAGCGAGGTCTGCGGCACCAGCGTCGCGCTGGCCATCGCCGAGGACCTGATCGCCCTGCATGGCGGCGCCACCACGGCCGGCGGCCAGCCGCTGTCGGCCGCGATGGCGCAGACGCTGCGCGAGACGCTGTTCTACATCGTGCCGCGCATCTCGCCGGACGGCGCGCAGGAGGTGCTCGAGCGGGGCCGTTACGTGCGCTCGAGCCCGGTCGACGACCGCATGGCCAAGGGCCACGCGCACTGGGTGGCAGACGACCTGGACGGCGACGGCCGCGCCGGCTACATGCGCCGCGTCGACCCCGACGGCGACATGGCCGAACTGCGCGGCGACGACGGCCAGCCGCTGGTGCCGCCGGTGCTGGTGTCGCGCATGCCCGACGACGAGGGGCCGTTCTACCGCCTCTACCCCGAGGGCCGGATCGCCAACTTCGATGGCCGCACCGTGCCCGATGCCGGCTTCCTGGGTGACAACGCCTACGACTTCAACCGCAATTTCTCGTACGCCTGGGCGCCCGAACCGCAGCAGATCGGCGCCGGCCACTACCCGGGCAGTGCGCCTGAGGTGCGGGCAGTGATGGACTTCGCCACCCGCCACCCGAACATCATGGTGTGGCTGAACCTGCACACCTTCGGCGGAGTGCTGATCCGCCCGCTGGCCGACCAGCCCGACGGCAAGATGAACCAGGACGACCTGGCCGTGTACCAGCAGGTCGAGGCCTGGATGACCGAGCACACCGGCTATGCGACGGTCAGCGGGTACCACGAGTTCCTGTACGAGCCCGACAAGCCGGTCTACGGCAGCCTTTCGCAGTACGCCTACCGGCAGCGCGGAGCCCTGGCCTACGTGGTGGAGCTGTGGGACCTGTTCAAGCAGCTCGGCATCGAACGCAAGAAGCCCTTCGTCGACCACTACTCCAAGCTCACCCGGGCCGACCTGCGCGCGCTGGCGGCCTTCGACCGCGAGCACAACGACGGCCGCATCTTCAGCACGTGGCGCAAGCTGCAGCATCCCCAGTTGGGCGAGGTCGAGGTCGGCGGCTTCGACCCGCGCGTCGGCATCTGGAACCCACCCCTGCAGCGGCTGCCCGAGACCTGCCGGCAGCAGTCGGCCGCCTTCCTGCGCGTGGCCGCGCTGGTGCCGCGCCTGAGCGTGAAGGTGCTGCGGCAGGAGCCCGGGCCGGGACACACGCGCATCGAGTTGCGCGTGGCCAACCACGGCTACCTGGGCAGCTGCGGTCCGGCCTCGGCGCTGGGCTTGCCGCACGTGGAGCCACTGCGCCTGACCGCCCGTGCCGAAGGTGGCGCAACGCTGCTGTCACCCACCGAGGCGGTGGTGGACCTGGGCCACCTGCAGGGCTGGGGCACTGGCCTGTACGGCACCTCGGTGTTCGCGCCCTGGTCGCGCGGAAACGGCCACGAGCGCTTCGTCACCCTGCTGGTGGCCGGCTGCGGCCCGGTCCGCGTCGAGGTCGGAAGCTGCCGGGTGGGCTACCAGCAGTTGACCGTCGACGTCGGCTGAAATCCCGACACGACCTCTCGCTCCGGTCGACGGGTCGCCCCGCCGCCCGCTCGTTTGCGCTGTCGGACGCTCAATCCAGCCTCTTGCAAGGTCGCCCGGTTGTCGCTAAAGTGATATCACTTTGATTCCACCGGAATCGCTGATCCGACCAGGAGCTTGCATGTCGTCACCCGTCTCCACCCCTTCGCGCGAGCGTCCTGCCGCGTCGGCCAATGGCTACCTGATGGGCAGCGTGGGCCTGGGCCTGCTGGGCGTCGGCGCCTTGCTCCTGGTGCGGGCAGGGTCGCCGCTGGGGCTGGTGCCGCTGGCGCTCGGTGGCGTGCTGCTGGCGGGGCTGTACATGCTGAGCCCCAACCAGGCCGCGGCGTTGACGCTGTTTGGCGCTTACCGGGGCACCGACCGGCACGAAGGCCTGCGCTGGGCCAACCCGTTGGCGATGAAGAAGAAGATCTCGCTGCGCGACCGCAACCTGAATGCGCCGACGCTGAAGGTCAACGACCAGCGAGGCAACCCGATCGAGATCAGCGCGGTGGTGGTCTGGCGCGTACGCGACACGGCACAGGCGCTGTTCCAGGTCGACGACTACGAGGGCTATGTGCGCGTGCAGGCCGAGGCCGCGATCCGCCACCTGGCCGCCAGCTACGCCTACGACGAGGGCGAGGACGTGGGCAAGGGCGAGATCACGCTGCGTGGCGGGCAGGCCGCGGTGGCCGAGGCCCTGAAGTCCGAGCTGCAGGCGCGCTTTGACGACGCGGGCGTGGACGTGCTGGACGCCAAGCTCAGCCACCTGGCGTATGCGCCGGAGATCGCCCAGGTGATGCTGCGCCGCCAGCAGGCCGAGGCCATCATCAGCGCGCGCAGCAAGATCGTGCACGGCGCCGTGAGCATGGTCGAGGCCGCGCTCAAGGGCCTGAGCGAGAGGGCCATCGTCGAGCTGGACGACGAGCGCAAGGCGGCCATGGTGAGCAACCTGCTCGTGGTGCTGTGCTCCGACCGCGAGACGCAGCCCGTCATCAACACCGGCACGCTGTACACCTGATCGCGGTGCGCTTGCGATGCGTCGCCTCTTCATCGTCGGCTGGCTGTGCAGCCTGGTTTTCGTCGCGCTGTGCTGGCTGTGGTGGACCGCCCCGCTGGCCGTGGCGCAGGACGCTGGCGATCTTGCCGTGCTCAGCGGCGTCATCGCCTTGCTGCCCTGGGCAGCCGGCCCGGGCCTGATGCCCGTCCTGCGCCGCATGAAGAGCGGCGGCGTGAACCTGCCCCACAACGAGTACTGGTTCAGCGGCGAACGCCGGGCCGCGAGCCTCGACCGTCTTGGCCCGTTCATGGATGCGCTTGGCCTGATGTTGAGCGCGTTCCTGTGCGGGATGCTGTCGATCGACCTTGTGCATGGCTTGCACGGCCATCGACCCTCCGAAGCGGTGCACATGGCCGCGACGGCGGCGTTCCTGCTGGTCACCGGGCTGTGGGTCTGGCGGGTGATGCGCGCCTTTCCCGCGCCACCGCAGGATGAGGCCGGCGCGACCGGACACCGGAACCATCGCCCGCGCCGACCCGGCGAGCCCCGGTGAGGCGCCGTGGCCAGCCCTGACAAGAAGGCCTTCGCGCTGCGCGTGGACCCGCAGCTGTGGGCCGAGGTCGAGCGCCTGGCC
>Ga0068876_10003392_pt1 | contig 11428 bp, 20 predicted proteins | sample NOAtaG_6_FD_66442 | JGI IMG/M metagenome (GOLD analysis project Ga0068876, IMG submission 66442) | Freshwater lake microbial communities from Lake Erie, under a cyanobacterial bloom - NOAA_Erie_Diel5S_2200h metaG | ecosystem: Environmental > Aquatic > Freshwater > Lake | place: USA: Ohio, Lake... | reverse complement strand
CTCATCAAATATTCCTTTGTTTAGGTTCTTATTTAAGTATCTTGAGATTTTAAGTCTTAAAGCTGTGGACTCTTCTATGTTGAGTTCCATTGCAACCTTACGCATTATCTCCGTCTTGTTCTTTATACCAGATTCGTATAGATCAAGTGCTAACTTTTTATATGTCTTCATGATTAGATTTGTGTACGTCTCTAAGTACCTTATTTAATTTACGTATTATATCCTTGATTTCCTCGACATCCTTATCTGCCAAAGCCTCATACAGCTCTGAACATAAGTCATTTATCTCATTCATTGTCGAGTTGACGTATTGCATGTGATTATTCATGCGGCCAAATGTATGAACTATATATTACATATCCAAATCTATAGCATCTAGTATAGAATCCCATATAGTATCTTGTTTGATAGATACATTTCTTGACTTATTAGATTTAAACAACGGGTTCTCATCTAGGACATATTTAGTACTATTATTTGTATGAACAGATATAGGGTACACCATATCTTCAATCCACTTATCCATGTTCTCTGATATTAACTTAGATATCTCCTTGTTCTCTTTGTACCTATTTAGATAGTACCATATCTGATCGTGTCTTAAAAATGTTACCTTACCTATGTGTCTTGACTTAGCTCCTTCCTTGTCCATCATAACAACAAACTGTCTTCTTAGTTCTGACATATAAAGACCCATTCTGTTTCCTTTTGCCTTCTCAAAGTAGGCTCTCGCTTTAATTAATTTATCAGCTTCCATAAACTTTAGTACTAAATTTAACATTTGATAGACTTATAGTTACTCTATATCTATCGTAATTTGATGCCTTATCCTTTAATAAGGTCTTTGATACTCTTTTAAAACATTCCTGGACAATGTTATGATTCTCGTCCAATAGAAGTGGGTACTTCTCTTTTCTTACAACAATTGGTTGGAGCCTAGAGTTCTTCTTTATCGGAACAGCTCTCATCTCTATGTCTGCTATATAAACTGCCGTCATAAACAAAAACTTTTAAACCGTGATTTGTTAATTCTTTTATTCTGTACTCTTGTAACGGCCTTGGCTTCTTACCTTTCTGCTTAACTTCATAGAACTCTGCGCTGCAATCTTTAGGTATTGCAATGAGGTCTGGTATGCCTGGCTTGTTTGTTACAGATAACTTTAGGACGTAGTATCCTTTTGACTCTAAGTCTTTAATTAGCTTTGACTGTATCTTTCCTTCTAGCATAGGTGAAATTTATTATAACCATTTATCCTTTAAAATTTCATCCCAGTAACAGACGTTTTTCTCTACGCCATCTACATTCCTAATCCATACACAAGGAAATCTATCTCTAGCTTGTGTTAACCTTTCCCATGTAGGAGCAGACTTATCTGTATTGTTTTCATAATATAACCAGCATTCCCAGTAGTGATACATTTCTGGAGCTATAAATGTAACTGCTATCTGCCATTTAAAAAATACAAAAGACCATACTGGACTCCATTCAAATCGGTAGTCTGTAGGTGTCCATTTTGTTTTCCATCCTAAATCAACGAAATCAAAACCGATTTTTTTAGGAACGAATTTTAAATATCCAGGTTTTTCTTTATCTCTTATGGTCCTTCTTGGATAAAAATATGGCGTTCCAATTGCAATCTTTCCAATATACCACTTCATTTTTAATGGTTTGAATGGAGAAAAATAAGTTTTTAAAAATCTCATAATATATATTTTAAATTTATAACAAAGTGCAAGCGGCATTAAAACGACCGCCTGCACGACCGTTATAAGAAATTACGCCCACATCCAAGGTTCTTATAACAGCGTATAAACTCAATTTTTAGGCTCTATCAATCTTACTTCGAAATTTTTAAGCCTATAAAAATGTTCAGATATTATTCCGTTTTCTGTTTTCAAATACGTTATGTAATGGTCTTTGACATATTCTCTTACATTCTGTTTAGATGTTGTAGAAATATCTTCTCTGTGCGTTCCATCGTAGAAAATGGAGTACTTCTTGTAAATTGGTTTTGTCATATTTATTAATTTAATTTTTTGTATGCCTAAAAACTGCGTCTATACGCTTATCGTTATTTAGTTATTATAAAATAACCATTACCCATGTATACGTAAAAGAAAGTAGTATTAGTACTTTTTTCTAAAGCCCACCACATAGTATGTCCAGCTTTATAGCTTCTTTCTTTAAGTTGATTATTGTACTTCAAATCACCAGCGAACCTGTAATACATTCTAATGAACCAATACTTCATAATCTTTCTTAAATATGTTAACTGTATACTTTTTTTTGCTCTTTACAACCTTATATATCTTTTCTATGCATAAATAAATGGTATTTTCTTTTTTGTTCTACCATTTATATAATGACTCATCCTATTTGCTGTCCAGCCGATACTCTCAGCTGCTTCTTTTACCGTTCCATAAAAAATACCAGTTTCTATATTTAATAAAATTTTGGCATTGCTATTGTTTTCTCCATTTTGAATACTGCTCATTTTTAAACTAAAAAGCTCACCAAATTTATATCCAGTCATAGCTTTTGATCTTTTAATTAATACTTCTTTAGATTGTTTTTTACCTGTATTTGATATTGATATAGACATTTTATGTGCATCAGATAATTTTTTACCAGTCAATGATTTACTTATTTTAAGTATTCTTAGTTCAGGATTCTTATATTTTGAAGTTATTCCTTTTCTATTTTTCTTTATTTTATCTATAGTTTGATCTGACAATTTTCCACTTTTACCTGCATATCCTTGAAGATTACAATTAAGACCATTTGGTCCAATTACATTATAATGTTCTTGCCAATATCTTTCCCTTTCATTTAACTTACAGATACTACATTCTTCAACAATGTCAAAAATATGATTGTCAATACCATATTTTAATATTGATCTATATAACTTTGTTTGTTTTGATGTAGATGAATATCTATAACTTTGAATCCTTTTAGATATATCTATAGATTGACCAATATATATTTTTCCATTTGGATTTGTGATTTTATATATTCCTACCATAATAAAAAACCCATCTGCCTTTCAGGGTCGAGGTCCGTACTCAGCAAATGGGTGTTTGTTTAATATTTTACATTGTAGCCTCGACTCTACAATACAAATATACAAATATTAACTTTTTATGCAATAATCTTTTTTAAATATATTAATAGTGTATTTCATTTTGCTTTTTACTATTTTATATATTTTTTCTTCTATTCCATTTTCTGAAAATATCCAGTATACTTTATTATTAAGTCTATTGATTGTAGTAAGTCTATCTCGTGCCTGCCAATAAGACACAGCACTGTGCTGGATGTTATAGAATACAAGATACTCAGCATTCTTTAAGGATATACCCTCACGACCAGATACAATTTGTAAGGCTATGACCTTATCTGTAGCATTAAATTCATCAAGGTCTGTAGTAAGATTGTCAGCGTAAACCTGTTTCAATGCATCTAATTCCGCTTTGAATACATAGAATATACCTATCTTCTTTCCTGCAAATCGTTCCTTAATGAACTCAGCCTTTGTTGTGTCAAGAACCATAGAGCTACCAGACTCAAACTTAACTGTACCACTATATAACTGATGTATCTTCTGTAGCAACTTGGCGGGTGTATCGCCAAGTATAACTTCTTCCTTTCCTTCAATTACAAGATCCTTGAGCAACTTATCTGCTAATTCATACGTCTTGCGCTTCATTTTGACATACAGAACCTGCTCTTCAATCTTAGATGTAAATCCTGCTTGCTGCTGAGTAAATGTAACCATATATTTAGATATATCGGCCATTATCTTTTCCTCAATGCCTGCTGAGTAGTCGTTAATCATAAAAGAATTTATCTTCTTCTGCTTAACATTCACATAGTCATCTGCCCATCTATAGAAGTTTTTGTATCCATACCAAGGTGAATATGTTGACACCCAGAACTGATGATACATCTGAGAAAAACTCTCTGGCGAAGGAGTCCCTGACAAGAAAATCATAGGCTTTGATGTATACTTTTCTCTAAATAGTTTTGTAGATGTGCCTGGCTTTGGGAATGCTCCAAATCTGTGGTGCTCATCGTGTATAACTAAATCAAAGTCTCCAACAATTTTGTGCATGCTCTCGTCATTCACAATCATAATTTCAAAGTGTTCAGCATAGCCAAATGATTTGTAGTCATCCTGTATTGATGACATAGCCTTCTTCTTAGTTAGGAACAGAACATTCTTAGCTCCGTACAACTTAGCTATCTCCATGGAAGTCACGCTCTTACCTGTTCTTACTTGCATTGAAAGATAAACTAAATTGTACTTGCTAATTATCTCTAATCCCTTCTTAGAATTCTCTATCTGATAGTCTCTGAGTTCTTTGATTCCCATAGCTCAGGAAATGCGTATCTGCATACTATTAATAAATCCGCCCAGTTCTTTATCCATCTAGAGAACATCTCATAGTTACCGTCATCAAGGTAGGAGAACGCAATATTTTTAAAGTGTTTCCTAGTCCTAAGTAGATTGTTGTAACCAAAGTCTGGGTGCTTATGGAAGTTGTCTACCATACCAACCCACCACACAAGACTATCTCCCGAAAGATTCAATGCATCCCTAGCTGACAGTATCAACGTATCGTGATAATCTTTATTGCAAAGTTTCTTTATAAGGAAACTTACAGCGTCATCTTCTCCGCTTTCTTTATATTCTAAATACATAATTTTGTTTGTTTTTCTTCTTCAATAAACCTAACTATTTTACCATTAAATCCTTTTGTCTCAAATAACTTTGTGTTGAACCTATACTTTGCGTACTCATCAAGCCATCTGTAGAATGTCCTATTAGATATCCTAGCCTTACCAGTAGGCGCAAAGTCTGGGTAGTTTGATACGAAATCATTTAAAAGGTCTTGGCCTGTGTAGTCCACATTCGGATCAAGGTTGTACAACCTATCTCTACCTAAGCACCACTCACGGAACTCTGATGAGGTGGCAGCCTCAAGCTTTCTAACCTTAAGATTTTTAAACCTGCTCTTAACTAGACCCTTAGATAGGAATAGTTGAAGGTTTGCTATCATGTAGTTATCGAACCTGTGCCACTCACTTTCATCCCATCCATCAAATAAGTTATGGCCAAACTCCTGTAATGGCGTGAACCCATTCTTATAGTACTGAGTGAACTCAAGCTCCCACTGTCTACGTTCATATGAGTTGCCATCACCCTTGACAGCGTGGTTGGTAGTGATGACCATCTTAGGTATCTCCTCAAATGGGAAGTACAACTGCATCTGATTCTTCATCTCTATAGTCATACCGTCAGTTATCTGTGAGAACAGTAAGTCAAACCTAAAGTTCTTCTCGATGTCCTGGTATGCAAGGAGCTGTGTGTCAGGTGTTACACGTTGGTACTGGAACTTATCTCTAGGGTCAAACTTCTTACCATCTATGAAGACAGCATTCCTAAGTTTAGATATCCCGTTAACAAATATACCTTTACCAGTACCACCTTCAGGCTTATCTGATATCATCTCGTCATTTAGGATTACAACTGGATTGTATGCTGAATCATTAAAGTTATGCATCAAGTATCCTATAGTTGTCTCCATTGTCATTAGACGTTCATCGTCATTTCCAGAGATGTTAGATATGAACCTATTGTACTCACATCCTTTGTAGTCAACCTCAATGAAATCACGGTCTAGACGCTGTCTTCCCCACACGTATCCATCAAGGTCTTCATACCTTATCTTCTCTACTGAGTTAGCTGTTATCTTAACAGCGCAGTTCCTAAAATAGATATAGGCATGGTTGATTCCATCATGTAAAAACTTAGGTCTAATGTTCGGTAGGAATCCAAGGAAGTCCTTGCGTCCCATCCTTACCTTCTCAGCATACGCATCGTAGATTGTCTTGTCGTCCATGGCATACAGATACTCAAACACAAAGTCCCTGATGTTGTCGTCCAATACCTCAGTGATTATATTGTCCTCAACTGTTACAAGCATGAACGTGCTCTCTTTGGATGGGTAGTACTTAACGTATCCATTGTCAACAAGGAAGTCTCTGTACCTGTGGTTAATAAATGAGACCTTCATGTCCTTCTTAGACTTAATCCAGAAATCACTCTCTACAACTTCCTTCTTTACCTCATTAATAATCTCGTCAGTAACGTCTGGCATAGCTATCTTTATGTCTTTAGTTGGTATAGACTTAGCTATCATCTGAGACACTGCATCAACCTTCTCCTTGTCCTCAAACTTCTTTGTGTTGAACTCAGCTGTATTCCTATACGCTGACTTAACTGTTGTTGTTATCTCTGAGCAAGGGAAGTCTGGCTGCTCTAGCTTACACATTGAACTAATTGCATCGTCTAGTGATATGCCATACTGATTGTATGCAGCAGCCAATACAAATAAGTTGTGATTCCTGCTGCCACTAACAAGTCCGTAGTCTTTATTCCACCACTTGTGTAGGAATTCAATCGTCTTGTTCTGGTCATCAAGTGGGATCATTACCTTCTTACCGCTAGGCTTCTTCTCCTCAATCTTTTCAGTCCATACCTTGCTGTCCTCATTAACAAAGATGCTCTCGTCCTGCGACTCATATGTAACTCTGCTGATGTTACTGCAAGCTTTATCAAAGTTCTCGCAGTTGTAGTAAAGTTGCATGGCCTTGAAGTATGCCTTGTATCCCTTAGCATCTGTGTCGGGTATTTTTACTAGTACCTTTATGCCGTTACCACTAGGCGATGTGAAGCAGGCATAGGTGTAGTCGTCCATCTCTAGTTCAAACCTTTTACCTATCAGCTCATCTTCAGTCTTGAATCCATCAAAGTCGATGGACATTATTCCAGATGACTTGATAAGAGAGTTGTCTGAACGTGATGAAAACTTACCGCCAAAACATACAGATGGTAATCCCTTCTTTAGTTCATTCCTTTCATCCTTATCTTCTGTGCTTCTTATCTTATCGACTAACGACATAGATTTACCAGTCCTTATCCGATCTATTGCCGCATCTATAGTAATATAGTACGGATTGTTTGTCTCGTTGATGTTCTTAAAAATAGTTATCATGTCGGATAAAATTAAGGGCAGGAATCTCACCTGCCCAGTTTGTTAATTAAAATGGCAATGAATCGTCATCCTCAGTAGTGTCAACAACAACTGCTGCTACCACTGGAGCTGGAGCTGAACCTCCTTCAACACGGAATCCATTTAGAGTGTTGAATACTCTAACATCTCCGTTCTCATTTGTCCACTCACGACCACGAAGTGCGAAAGATACCTCGACCTCTTGACCCTCCATGATACCATCAAGTAACGCACACTTGTCCTGCGTAAACTCAAAGGATACTACTTGTGGGTACTTATCGTCAGCAATCTCTACTACTAACTCTCTCTTAGAGAACTTCTCTGATACTTGAGCAGTCTGTCCTACTCGTTTAACTGTTGCTTTAATTTTAAACATTTATTTGTTTTTATTGATTAAGAAATTATAGTACTCAGTTGCATACTTCAATGCAGCCTTTTCTCTTCGCTCTATTTTTGCTATGTCCTCATCTGTAAGTACATAGTCTATTGGAGTTACCCTCAGATTTAAATCAAGGTCGTTGACATAGTGCAAGGATCCGTCCTCGTAGTCTGGGACAAGGTCTTCTGGCGTAGTCATTAGGACGTAACACAGCTTGAACTTTCTCCATCCCTTCATGTAGCAGTACAACTTACCTTGCCACTCATACTGAGAGTTATGTCCATCCTCTGGACGCTTAGGAAAAGTCTTCTTATTCCATGATGACTTTATGTCCACGATAGTCTCTTCATCATTGTCCTCGATGTCTGGATGACCATGGAAGCTGCCTTTCTGAAGATAAGAATCAGACTTGCGATACTCAGCAAAACACACAAGACTGGCAATCTTAATAGCACTCTTATGAATATCTTCTTCTTCGCTGTCCTCCACAGCAATACCCTTACGTACATACTTATTATCAATATTATCTTTGTACTTGTAGACAACTTCATCAACTAGACCCTCAATATAAGTCTTAGCACCTTTCTGTAGCTCTGGCTCTGCATCTCGCTTGCGTATCAAGTCAAGCATAGCCTCCTCCTGTAGTGCTGTCCTCTTATCTTTATTTATTAATTCCTCAAGTTTTAATTTCTGAGAGTCTGTAAGTCCGTCCTCACCTAAGAAAAGTGGGGCGGCAGCCGAAGCTCTGAACTTTATATCAAACATCGCTCAGTGCTTTTTTCTGCTCAGCAGTCAGTGAGTAAGTCTTCTCTATCTGCTCTACAGTCCGCTTGCCAGACTGAATGGATTCAATAGCCTTGTCTAGCATAGCGTCAGGCATTGCAGGCTTCTCCTTGGTAGGTAAAGGTCTTGTGCTAAAACGCAGTGCAGGAACCATACCTTCTGGACTTGATACAGTCTCTACTCCCAAAACAATCTGCTTTCCCTTGTAAGTAGATGGGTCAAATGAATTAAAGAACTTCTCCAATCTCTTAAAGTTTGTTCGGTTAATTACCATTGGCTTGTCGAACTCTTTAAGCTTAACAAACGGACGCTTTTCCTTACCGCCTTGAGACAAAAAGTCTCCTTGATATACGTTCTCAATTGTTACAATGACAGCCTCGTACTTGCCGTCCTTTTCTAAACTGTATGCTCCGAGATACTTCTCATCGGTAAACATGTTTCTCCAGTGACTCATAATTTATAAAATTTAATTTAGGGGTTACAAACTTACTATAATTTATTGTTTAATTCAACATATCTTGATAACTTTTTTCTAAGTATCTCAATACGATTAGCTACCTCTTCCTGGTCGTAACTAGAATTCAGTAACTTCCTGGCTCTTATTATCCTATCGCTGTACGTCTCCATACATACTCGGTAGCATCCTGCAAGCCATCCTTTATCCATGAATACCTCATACTGCTCAGATGTTATCTTGCAGTAATGATCTCCTGCCATCATGACGTTGTTTATCTCGACCCTTCCGTCATCGACAAACTTCTCTATCTTACATCCGTGGTCTAAGTACCAATAGCTGTCTGGATTTCTGTCGTCACCCGTCCAATACAGACTGACATTCGGGTCGTTCTCTAGTTCTTCAAAAGCTTTCATATGTTATTAAATATATGTGTAATTACATCAACTGTCCAACTATTACCTAGTGCCTTGTATCTTTGGCTATTTGATATTCCTTTGGTCCAATCATCAGGAAATGTCTGTAGTCGTTCACATTCTATAGGCGTAAGCTTTCTGCATATATACCCATCATACCAACAATAGTCATAATTAGCAGCTGTAAGGCAGTTACTCTTATCTTCCATCCTTCTGCCTCGCCTTGTCGTTGAGTTTATAAATGTCAAATCAACCCCTTCATTAGGTTGGATTTCTACGTATCCTTTCTTTGTTGCTTCAGGAACTATCAATGTACCAACAAGAGAATCTTTCTGAACGCTTGTAAGACAATTTGATTTTCCGTCTTCTCTAAATTCAATACGTTGCTCAGTTAAACCTTTCATGCTATCAACAGTTTGATCGGCACGTTTTCCATCAACTAAATATCTATCTATTTTTGCTGCTGATAAATCATATTTAGAGTCTACATCTTCTTCCAATATATCCCTCAATAATATCTTCTTATCATCAGGTTCACTGACATTAGATATATTTGTCCAATACAATCGGTATCTATTTTGTGCTGATACCAATGAACTATTTATAGCTATAGGACTAACCCCCATGTATTGAGTTATTACATCCTGGTACTCCTTCTTCATGCGAACATTCTCTAACAAGAACTTCATCTTAGGATTCTCATCAATAACTCTGTGACATATGTCAACAAATACAAAGAATAATCTACTTCTTGGATCTTCAAAGTTTAACTGCTTTCCAGCAAAACTAAATCCTTGACATGGACTGCCACCGATAACTAAATCAATAGTAGACCAATCAATATCCCAATCTTGCCACTTAGTTATATCTCCTAAATGAATAGTATTAGGAAAGTTTTTCTTTGTGACTTGAATAGCATACTTATCAATCTCACTAGCGTAATACGTCTCGACATCTATGCCAGCTCGCTGCAATGCTAACTGACCTGCCGATATTCCATCAAATAAGCTTAGTACTCTCATACTCTTCTAGATATATATCAATAACTCTCTTTGTCTTCTCTAGGTCTTCCTTGAACTGACCCTTCTTTCGGCATCTCACGACTCGCTTAATGAGATCAAATTCATACGCATTCAGCCCGTGATCTTCAGCAAACTTGTACAGACTGCCATGCGTGTTGTCATAATGAGCGTCAGGTTTAAATGCATCGTCAAAAGTCTTTGGGTATTGTGCTAGCATATGCTCCTTTAATATGTCGCAGAACAATACTTCTTCACAGTCATTCTTGTTTACCATCAACATACCGTGGTTTGGCTTGTCAACTAAATAGTAATCAGTGCCGTTTGGTTTAGCTAGTATCTTGTACTTGAATCCAACATGACTTGAGTACCATGCTGTTGGGTCTCCTCCCTTAATTATTATCTCCATCTCTCTTAAATTTTGGTGAACATCCTAAATAAATTGCAGTCCTAAATTGCTGCTGAACATACTTAGGTTTAATCTTGAAATCTTTTATAGTCTGAGCTATAATCTCATCAGCTAAAATTTGGTCTATCTCGTAGGCCATGAAGTCTATCTCCTTCTGTCCCCTCTCATTAACCTTAGCGTTCTCAACTAACTCATCAAAGCTAGCTGATGGTGTCGAGTGTGCAAACAACTGCCTATAGCAGTGCCACAGCTCCTTGTCATACGTCTTCTTGCTCATCGTCTTTTAATTTTCGTAAATACTTATTACTGTTATACCTTCTTCTCATCCTCTTCAGATGCTTCTCTACTACGGTTATTTTCTTCATTGGCTATTAAATATGCATAATCTAAATCTCTAAAGTGCTGGTCTAACATAAATGGATTATTGAAAACAATATTGACCTTGACACCCTTCTTCTTGTATATATACTGCTCGACAACAGCTACCTTCTGAGCGATAGATGGGATACCTATATTCATATCATCTCGACATAATGTTCAACACTCTCCATCATCCTGTCGTCCTCTAGCTCTCTGAATCTAAACATGCCAAACGCTGGCTCCTGCTTCTTGTCTATCAGCTCTATGTATATTGGCTCATTCCTTATCTCCTCAAGCAATACACCTTGGACTATGTCTTGATTCTGTAAGACCTCTCTGACCGTATACGTCTTTCCCTTCTTTACCCAGTTATGGTAATATTTACAGATTGTTACCATCATCTCTGGCTTGATGCCGTCATCAACGCACATCACCTTTGTTCCTGCTTTCATACTCTTTCTTTATTAAATTAATGTGCCACTCAGCACCACCATACTCTATTACTGCCTTCAGATAGTCATCATCCAT
>Ga0068876_10003391_pt1 | contig 11428 bp, 10 predicted proteins | sample NOAtaG_6_FD_66442 | JGI IMG/M metagenome (GOLD analysis project Ga0068876, IMG submission 66442) | Freshwater lake microbial communities from Lake Erie, under a cyanobacterial bloom - NOAA_Erie_Diel5S_2200h metaG | ecosystem: Environmental > Aquatic > Freshwater > Lake | place: USA: Ohio, Lake... | reverse complement strand
AGGGATCGACATTGCCTGAGCCACGTGATGAAACGCCAAGTTTTACACCACTCTCAAGCAAGGTTTTTGCAATTTGACCGCAAGGTGTTGGCAGTACCTTCAACTTTCCGATGCCATTGGGTCCATCCATCCACATCTTGATGATGCTGTGGCTCACACGATCCAAATGGATCTGCAGCTCTTGTGGATGATCCAGTTCACCAGGCACGCCGTTGTCTTTGGCGATGCTTGAATTTACTAGCTCTACGGCTTTGCGAATCTCATCTACAGGATAGACTCTTCCGTTGTGATTTTTGATTCCTCCTTGAATGAAGATGCCTTCCATGAATAGGTTCTTTGTACCACCTTCAATGGCCTCAGTAACCACCTTCATTTGGGCGTCATCAAAATGCAAGTGTTCTTGTAGAATCTTAACCATTTTTGTTTTCCTGTTTGGTTTCAGTAATGATATTTACTACAAAAGTTTGTAGTGCTGGTTTTTTGGTGAAAAAACCAGTGTTTTTTCAAAGACAATACCGCAACTGTACTCAGTTGCGGTATTTCTTCACTCAAATCATTACTTCTTTGGTGTAGTTCCGGTGCTGCCAAGTGGGCTGCGAACGTTGGCTGCGCCGAATCCTTCGGTGCGATCCTTGTTCAACATGGCCTTTGTGCTGCCTTCCTTGCTCACATGTCCCATGTCATCAGTGGCCTTCTTGCGACGGTTGGTGATGTTCATGCTGGCACTAGAGGGTGCTGGTTGCAGATGGTAACCATCAGCCTTTGGTCCTTTTCCAGTCTCAACAGCTTTTGCGCCAGGCACTGGGCTTGGAGAGGCCTTTGGAGTTGGGCTAGTTTTGCTCACATCAGGACGGGCAAACTTGCCGGCACCAACTTCAGCAGCTTTCTTGAGGTCAACATGAACAGTGTCAAGCTCAACAGCCTCGTCTAGATCATCATACTCTTCGTCGAGATCGTCGGTGTCGTCCATCCAGTTTTCTCTGAGGCCAGCTAAATGATCAATGACAAAGTGCCAGCACTTTTCCTGATCACCACTGAATAGGATGTTCTCTTCGTCGTCTTCTTCCCAAACTTCACAATCAGCGGGAGTTCCACCAATATTTAGGTCGCCTACTAATATTTCAACAGACCCATACCCAGATGCACTTTGCACTTTATGACGTCTTCCATTAACAACGAGAGTTGTGCCATCACTGCTAAATTTGTAGTGTGTGCCCGCTGGTGTAGTGCCCGAATCAGCCATTTCTTTCAAAGGCTCTTTGTCCTCCTCCGTGTCCCCATGTTCGCCATGCAGCTCAGCCTTCATAGCTTCAAACTCAGCAGTCAACTCATCAATTGCTTGCTCAATGTCACGGAAGCGCTCATCTGCACCTTCTTCCTCATGCTCTTCGCCTTCCATGTCTGCATCCATGTCCATGTCGGCATCGGCGTCCATTTCAGCGTCCATGTCCATGTCGTCGTCGTCCATGTCCATGTCTTCTTCTTCGTCTTCAACGTCCACGTCTACTTCAACGTCTTCGTCGTCAGCTGTGTCAGTGAGGTCTTCAACAGCATCGTCGAGGTCCACATCTTCCATGGTGCCGTCACCATAGTGTTCCTCGCTTTCGATCTCTTCCTTATGCACTTCCACGTCGCGGCCGAGGTCTTCACCTTCGTCTCCGCCCATTTCGTGCTCGTCGTCTGACAGCATTTCCTCGTGTATTGCGCGGGCCTTCTCAATGAAGATTTGATGCAATAGGTCACGAGCTTTGTCTTCTTGCTCGTTGATAAGGTAATCCATTACCTTCAACAGCTTGCTATTAGCCATAGTTTGTCTCCTTTGGTAAAGTTGATAGACTCTGTGTTTATTTAGAAGGAGTTGCAGAATAACCCTGATTTATTGCAGAAATAGGGTGATTTTTGTTACATTCCTGGCATTCCGCCAGCACCAGCCTCTGGAGCTCCATACAACAAGCCCAACAAATCTCGGCGCACAAGGTTTTCCAGTTTCTTGGCACTGCGCATTCTTTTCATTTGGTTCAAATGCGCAATTGTGATCTTGGGACGCCGTGGATCATACTGATTTTGCATTGTGTAGTGGTCTTGGTCAGGGCTGTAATAGCCTGCGCTGTCTAAATCCATTGCTCTCATGTTCCTATTTATTGCAGACAATCACTGTGCGTTGTATAGTTCAATTCAAAGGAGTGCTCAAATGTCAGTGTATCAATTTTTACCAAGTCCCAGTTTTGGTGCTGGTGAAGCCAATGTTGCCACTTGGAAGGATGGATTTTCAGGAGAGGACATCAAAAAAATAATTCAATTGGGCCAAGCCAGGCAACCTGGCAAAGCAATAATAGGTGGCTACGATCCTGCACAAAATTATGAACAAATACGCAAGAGCAAAACCAGTTGGATTGAAGCTGGTCCAGACACCGACTGGATTTACCAAAGGCTGGGAAATATTGCCCGCAATTTGAACGGTCAGCATTTTCGTTTTGATTTATGGGGCTTTGGGGAGCATCTGCAATACACTGAATACCACGGTGAGGACGAAGGTCATTACACTTGGCACATTGACAGCGGAGTTTCATCCACCAATTATGGTCCACGCAAACTCAGTGTAGTGCTACAATTGAGTGATCCCAGTGAGTACGATGGTGGCAATCTTCAAGTAAACTTGGGTTCCGAACCCCAAACCATTTCCAAAGATCTGGGATTGATAGCTGTATTCCCCAGCTTTGTTTTACACAGAGTTACCCCTGTTACACAAGGGACCCGTCGTACCTTAGTGGCTTGGCTCACAGGACCTGCCTTTCGCTAAGGTTGATTGGCTATCCACTCAATAATAACACCTCCAGGTGTGCCTCCTGCCCCATAGCCTTCAGTACCTGTACCACCTAACCCCACTCTCAGCGAGTCAGCATTTATTTTTACAAATGGTCCGTTGCTAGTGGGTTCTCCTCTTGCACCTGGCTGTCCAGGTTGACCGGCAGGAGAGGGCGGACCAGGAAGCTGTCCACCACCACCTCCAGGACTTGTAGCCATTGGCAACCCAACTGGATCAAGAATCTCACTGGGATTGCCAGAGTTGCCTGGAGCAGATATGTTGGATGCCCCGCCGCCGCCCACAATAACAATGATTGTTGAGCCGCTTGTTACTGGCAGCCAGGTTTCCATTGCTCCGCCAGGGCCTCCAGGCCCACCAGGCAAAATTACATTGTTGTAGGATATCTCTGTACCAGCGCCGCCACCACCGTCGCCACCGCCCCCTCCATATGTTTGATTGCTATAGGAGTAAAGGACACCAGGTGCACTTGCACCTCCGCCACCAACAATTGTTGCCTTGATCTCTGTGGTTTCAACAGGAACTGGCCATGGAAAAACACCCGCTGAAACAAAACTAGCTACAGCAAAAGTTTGTCCTTTGCCTGCAGGTCCTATTTGCCCAGGTGGTCCAGGTGGTCCAGGACCACCTGCAGGGCCTGGACCACCCGCTGGGCCTGTAATCCCAGTGGGGCCTGGCGGTCCCAACAACCCACCTGGAGCCCCAGGTGCGCCTGTGGCTCCTTTTTCTCCAGGAGGAGCCGGAATACCCGCCAATCCAGGAGCCCCGCCAGGGCCTGTTGCACCTCTGGGTCCTTGAAATCCTGGAAATCTGCTGGCTGGTCCCAATATCAAAGCTGTTGAGTCACTGTTAACAATCAATGGCATACCAGCAGGTGCCTTATACACTGTGGTATTGGAGATATCAGCTGAATCTCCTAAAAGTCTCTTGTCTAGCAATCTTGGCATCTATTTCATATCCATTCTATAAGTGCAGCGCCAGGTAATCCTGCGCCATCCGAACCACCAGAAGAACCATAGCTAAATGCTTTTTGTTGCAAGAGTCCTTGTGTTGCAGGAATTGAGGACCCTGGCGTTCCCATATTTGCGCCATTTGCTGCCGTACCACCAGATGCGGTCACTGTGGGCGATCCAGGCCCACTCCAAACTGACGGTGTGCCTGGTAATCCAGGAACTCCTGTAGTTGCTGGATAAAATACTGGGTTGCCATTTATATCTGGATAGTTTGTACCCGTGCTTATGGTTTGTGCTCGGCCTCCTACTCCTATTGTCACAGAGTAGCTAGCTCCGCCCGATATAGGTATCCATTGCTGCGCTATACCACCACTTCCCCCAGGAGCTCCTGCAACAGTCCAACCTGGAGTAACATTGGTAATCTGTTCTGTATCTTGAACAAATGGCGGTGAGTTCACTGTTACACCGCCACCCCCACCAGCACCTATTAAAGTCAATCTTACGGATGAGGCATCAGCAGGGGCTACCCAGTTACCTGGACTGGTCAAAATCACAGCACGAATATCTTGATTTCCGCCTGGCGGACCTGGAGGCCCAGTTACCCCTAAGCCTCCAGCTGGCCCTGCAGGAGCTCCGCCTTGTCCAGTAGGTCCTGTGGGTCCTGGGATGCCTGGAGATCCACTGGATGGTCCAGGAGGTCCTGGAGGGCCAGTGTCACCTATTAAGGCGCTACTGGCACCTGGGGGCCCAATCAACCCTGGTTCTCCACCTGGGCCTGGTGGACCAGGAGGTCCTGGAGGACCGCCAGGAATAGTAACCACCAAAGTGTCGCCTGTTGGTGCCACACGCAATACGAACCCAGCTGGTGCACCATACAACACTGTGTTCAAAACGTCACGGTTTGGTCCTACAATTCGGTTATCTAAAAGTTTGACCATCAATCAACCCATTCAATTACTATCAAACCTGAACCACCCGGACCTCCTGATGGATTGGAAGCCACAGGATCTCCCCCGCTACCTCCCAAACCATAAAGATAAAATCCTTGCGGTATTCCCCAAACAGCTGGCGGTGTAGTTGTTGGAAAGCCGAGCGACAATTGCCCCCCTCCTGCTGAATAATTGGCTCCTCCCGCCCCACTAAATGTTGTGGCTTGCCCACTTGTTGCAGAGGAGGTTGTGGTTTGTCCTGCCCCACCTGCACCAACCACCAATGAGTATGTAGCACCAGGCACAACCTCTACCCATAATTGTAAAACAGCACCAGAGCTGCCCGCCAATCCCGGAAAATAACCACCTATACTACCGCTCATGTCTCAACTCCTGGTCCGCCGCCACCGCCTCCAATGCCCCCGCCCGGAGTACCTCCGCCTTCTCCTCCACCTGGTGGCGGTGCTCCAGGTGGCACATAAATGCCCTGTCCGCCACCAGCGCCACCGCCAACAAGTGTGAGTTTGACCCTGCGCACATTTGGTGGTACCGTCCATGTAATGGAGCCAGCTGTGCTAAAAACTTCACCATGCCATTGTTGGCCTGATCCTGGTTGTCCAGTTTCCCCTGCTGGTCCGGCTGGGCCTGCTGGTCCAGGCGGGCCACCGTTGGGACCCGGTGGTCCCACAGATCCAGGAGGTCCAACAGGTCCACCACCAGGTCCAGGCGGACCTGGTGGTCCAGGCGGACCAACAATGAAAATGTCATCCCCAGGAGGTCCTTGCGGACCAGGACTTCCTGCATTGCCCACTGGTCCTGGGGGTCCAGGTGGACCAATTTCTTGACCAAAAAACAGTTGTTCTCCGTTTGGTGTGACCTTGAGCACAAGTCCAGCTGGAACACCAGCTAGTTGTGTATCAACTAGATCAGCAGACCCAACAACACGGTTATCTAGCAGTTTTGGCATGATCACATATTACGTAGCTGTGGCATTTGCAATTTCCAGCAAGCTGACAATAACATCAACACAATTATCAGTAGATGTATTTGTTGTTTCAGCAGGTGGATTACTTACCTGAACAACCAAACTGTCCCCACTACTCATGATCAAATTACCATTCAGGGGGTCAAAGGCGTTATTGGGAATAAGTGTGTAGTTGTTCACAAGATATCGTCTTGCAACTGGAGAGTATAAGGGATCTGGCGGATTATCCACCCAAACACTGAGATTGATTGTTTTTCTTTGAGTAGGACTGCTGGGGCTGCCTGTAATATTGCTGCATTGTACAGTCAACAACACGATGCTTACTTCTGTGGGATCAACACCAGGAGGCAAGGTATTATTGGGTATATTGGAGTCAAAACTAGATACTTTGTAGATGGTTGTGGCTTGATCATTTGCCACTCGAACTTTGACATTACGAAAGTTAAAAATAGGTGCGGGCATATGTTAAGGTCCTTTGCGTGATAATGCAAGTATAAAGGGAGTCATAAATCCAAAAATGCTTTGATAAAAGCTGCGTCCGTCAATAGCACCACGTCGCTGATTTATACGAAAACTGGGTCGAGCCGGGGGCTTTTCCCAAACAAAATTGAAAGTTGCAGCTGAACCACCGCCGCTTGTGCTGGTGGCTGTAATGGGATTGGTGGGCAAGCTTCCAGGGGTTGTGCTATTTGGAGCTGATAGCAGATAATATCCAGGAATCTGTATAGCTACACTTGTAATTGCACCGCCGCTTGTGCTCAACACCTTGAGAGTTGTGGGCACTGCATATGTGCTGTTGATGTTGGCAGGTGTACTGAATGTCAAGGTATCCCCCACACTATAGCTGCCTCCGCCATTGGCAATAGTCAATCCACCAACTTGAAAAGCCGGATTGGGGGCCACAGCACCCACATAAAAGTCTCCGCTTTCATCAGTGGTTGTGTGAAACACACGTCCCCCATTGAGTGCAATGGTATATTTGTTAGGGTCTGCAAACCCGGAACCATCTTGACTGGGGCTTAGTTTGGCATAGTCCAAGCCTGCGCCAGCGTAACTCATGGTATATCCACTGGCTTCAATCAAACTACCAAATTTTATACGTGCTCGTAACTGACGTCCAGCTACTGGCAATGACTTCAAGGTTATTACTGAACACGGCAGCCCGCCAGTGGTAACGCCTTTGGATATTGTATAATCCACTGTGGGCAACAATGGTGTTGCTGAGTCTAAAAATTGCACTTCCAAATCACTGAATTGATTTGGCAGCACATATGTTCCCCCGGTTGTAACAAAATCTGTGGAGACGCCGTTGGTGGCCCAAATTTGATTTACTGCTACAGGACTGTCAGTGGATTCAAGATATCTGTGTCCTTGACTCCAAAGCGCATAATTGCCAAAACTACAATTGCTGTTCAATGCAGTAACATGACCACCATCTATGCACAGCAATCCAAACTGGCAAAAGTTAACGAAGAAGCTCACCAGCTGCATGTAGCCTTTGCCTAGGACTTTTACACCAATGCCGCCAAGATTGATTTGGGTAAATGCATCTACCACAATGCTGTGAATTCTGTTATTGGGCCCCAGCACACTGGGATCAATCAATACTCCGCCACCACCTGGGTAAATGCCTGACCCAGTATCAGGATCACCACTTATACTGGAACAGTTTTGAATATAGGGACTGACCAAAATGTCTGCACCAGGCGCAAAGCCAAATGCGAATCCAGTTTGTCGTGTAGTGGAAATCAAGGCTGAAGTGTTGACGCCACTTGCGTTGGCATAGCCCACAGGGGTGATATCCAATGCTGATGGGCTTAGTCGGTGGTCTCTTACAGTAATGCCATACACATAACACTTGCTGTTCAAGTAAAACACATCACTAGTGGGCACTCTTGGGCGTATGGTTACAGACCGCAGATTGTCACCAATAATGCTCACACCTGGTGGAATTTCCAACGGACAGTCTTCAGTATAGTCGCCAGCTGCTACCAAAATGGCCACATGATCAGGCCGGAATGCCCCTGTAGCCAGTTGTTGAGCTGCTGTAGCACAAGCTGCTTTCACTGTTCTTTTGGCACTATACCAACTTTGCCCGCTGTTGCTGTCGTTGCCGCTCTCACTCACATAAATCCGGTTTTTGACAATTGCATCAGCAATTTGTTGCAGGCTTTCTGCATTCAATAGTTTCCACGCAACACCATCCCAAACATACATTTGTTTGTCAGTGGTTTTGTACCAAAGCTGTCCTTGAGTGGGGCTTTGTGGCGGACTTTGATCGGCAAAATTTTCCATGAGATGAACAAGATTCTCATTCAGATAAGTGCCATAGTTGGCAAAGTTCTTGCCAAACAAGATCAAACTGCTGACTGTGCTGTTATACTGCCCGGGAGGAATACTTGCCAGCGTAGTGCCGTTGGTTTTTGTGATATTTGTATTCATTTTGATATTTACGGTGTTTCAGTTGGGGGTGTTTCACCACCTGGGGCAGGCGCAGGTGCTTCAGCTGGCGGCGCTTCTAGAGGCGCTTCAGGTCCTGCTTCTGGACCTCCCAAGCCAAATTCAGGTTCTGGACTGGGTCGTATGCCTATTGATCCGAGACCCACGCTTTGGTCTTCAACTGGGCTGGTTCCAGTTTTGTCCTTGACTTTGGCACTGTTTTCTTCTTTCCACATACGTTCATTTTCCAGGATGTCTTCTTCAGTCCATCCCATATAGCGTTTCAAAGCATAACGCTTGCTCATGTAAGCTCTAGCATCGCTGTTCATAGCTGAACTGAACAGGTTCACACGCTCTGTATCCAAGCTCATGTTTCGATACTGACTGAAACTTTGAGGAACATTGAATGCCAATTCAAACAAGCTGCTGTGAACCTCAATACCTCGGAATTTCAAAAACAATTTAAATTCCATATCCAGTGTTGGCGCAATACTGTTTTGCAGTCTTTGACAATATTTGTTGAATCGATACTCTTGGATAAATGCTGTACCAACTTTGCCGTCGTTGAACACTGCTGTTCCATCATCTGGCCCTGTGGGCAAGTAGCTGCTGGGAATGCCCAATCCACGCATCAGCTTGTTGTTGAAGTATTTGAGGTCGTCAATAGTACCAAGATTTTCGCCAGCGTTCAAAGTATCAATTGTTGTTCCGCGCTGCTCGCTGTTGGTAGCAAGAAAGAAATCTTCTGTTATGCTGATGGGATTGTATGCACTGTCAATAATACTTGTGCCCCCACCTGTGCGGTTGGGCAACCTTCTTTGATAGATTTCGTTTTTGACTCTTTCCACATATTGCATAGCACGTTGGCCTTGAAGCTGACCCACGTCAATTTTGAACACTCTGCGCTCAGGTGCTCTCACAATACGATAGATGAGAATACAATCTTCCAAGAGATCTTTTTGTTTGTAGGTTTTATACACAGCTTCAATAATGCTGATGCCAAAAGGCCAGTATTGATCCATGCCTTCACTCAAACTCAAGTGCACAACGTGATTTGCATCAATAGCAAGGCTGTTGGCTGGGTTGTAAAAACGGCTTGTGCGGCCACCTGGGGTGGTGGGCTGGCCATAATTTATGTTTCCTGCACCGGCTGCTGGGTTGGAACTTCTGGGATAGCCACCTGGAAAACTGTATTGATCGTGTACCAGTGGGTTGGTTGCCACCAAGCTTTGTAAGTTGAAGTCTAGATCACGAATCACATATTGCTCAATTTTCTTACCTTGTGCCTCATTTACAATGATTTTTTCCACTTTGGCAGCATCAACCCACAAAAGTTCATAGGTTTCAGGATCACGGATGAAAAATTGATCTCCATATTTCACAGTGTTTCTGAATATTTTGAAGATACGTTGGTTCAACCGATTTATGCTGCACCATTGTTGAAGCGCATTGTTCAACAGTTCTGTTTCGGTTTCAGTAACATCTCCTTTCCAAATAAATCGGAAGGGAATGGGATCGTCATCACTTTGGTTTTGTGTGCAGAATTCAGCTATTGTGTCCAAACTACGATTGATTTCACTGTCTAAATCAGCTTGCTCGTAAGCCACATAGCGTTCCACACGGTTGGGCGCGCCAGCATAAACTTCTGGCAAATAACTGCTGAATTTGGTAGTGGTTGCACCTTGACTGTTGTCTTTGTTGATTTCTGCTAGTCGTGCAGTGAGTCTAGCTTGACTCGGTACTGTTGTGAAATATTTTTTCCAAGCCATCAGGGTTCTGTTTCTCTAGGTTTTTGATATTTATGTGCGAAAAATACCCAGAAAAAAGATTACACTTAGCTAAAGTCACCAATTATTCCGGCTGTGATACGCGATTGTCTTGCTATCTCTTGTTGTACTGGGGTCTGTTGTGCAACAGTTTCTGTCAAGGTGTGGACAGCTCCTATTAAGGCATCATTTTGCGGTATTACTGGCGGCGCAAGACTAGTCATAGTTGCTTGGGCTGCTACTCTACTTACAAGTGCAGCCATAGCGGAAACAAATGACGTGCTGCTTGCTTGCATTTCAACAAGTGCAGTTGAATCTTGTAATACGCTGTTGGCATCGCCAGTTTGATCACCTGTCCTTGCTTCTGCTGCACTGGCTGAACTTGTCCCATAGCTTGTGACACCCCCGACTAATCCGCCAAGTATTGCTCCTGCCAAGATACCACCAGGGCCTGCCCCTATGCCTGCAAGAGCCCCTGTTGCTGCACCGCCCAATGCACCGCCCAACCAACCAGGCGCACCAACTTGGTTAGCCGCATAGCTCCCCCCTATGCCACCCATTATCCCTAGCGCGCCAGCGCCTAGCAACCTGCCCTTCCCTAGTCCGCCCATACTCGATGCTCCTCGCATCAAGCCCGACATCATACCAGTAGAGCCCAGCATTGAAGTCAAACCCAAGCCTCCTCCGCCCAGTAACCGTGGTATTGCAGCTCTTAAGGCTGTACTTGCCAACAATTTAGGCATCAATGCCACAGCAGCTCCTGTGGCCAAGGCCGAGGCTGCTCCTGAAATGCCACTGGCAGCCATTCCATAAAATGAGTTGGCTGCTCCTGCACCTACGCCAGTTGCTGCTGCCAATGGTTCAAGAACTGCTGTAAACAAGCCCAACTGTTGTGTAGCTGCATAGAGCGCTGCCTTGAAATCACCTGTTATGCGAGCAGTGTCCATAGTCACTTTCTGCATTGCAGTTGTGGCTCTATCAAGATTGCCACCCCTGCCTGTGAAGATATTTAAAATACGGTCTAACCCGCCAGGTCTGGCAGCAGCAGCTTGCCCACGCTCAGCTTCTGGTAGCATCTTAGCAAACATTTCTGCGCTACCAGCGTATGCACCACCCACTTGTGCTTGTAGTTGTAGTGTGTCTAGGCCGCGACTTTCAGTTAAGGCCCGCTGGAATTCCAGAACTGACCGCATAGTCTCTTCCGGTGTTCCAGTGGCCAACCCTCTTGACAAGGCCGTCATAGAAGGCATCAAATCACCGATGCTCATCATAGCTCGCATTTGGGGATCACTAGGCATGATCCCCATTTGCATGCCCACAATAGCTCGAGCCATTTGCGGGCCTACCTGACGTGCAATTACGTCTTGATTTGCTCTCAGACGCTCAGCTGCTGCTGGATCAGTTCTGGCCAACTGCCGTATACGCAACATTATAGCCGCATCTTCAGCAGCAGCCTTGCTCCTGGCTTGCAGTTCCTTTCTGTCTTTCCCGGTTAACTCAGTAAGTGCAGCAAGTTCCCGCACATATTTGAC
>Ga0068876_10003383_pt1 | contig 11442 bp, 8 predicted proteins | sample NOAtaG_6_FD_66442 | JGI IMG/M metagenome (GOLD analysis project Ga0068876, IMG submission 66442) | Freshwater lake microbial communities from Lake Erie, under a cyanobacterial bloom - NOAA_Erie_Diel5S_2200h metaG | ecosystem: Environmental > Aquatic > Freshwater > Lake | place: USA: Ohio, Lake... | reverse complement strand
TTTATTAATTGCCTGTCAGCCCTCCGGAACGCCAAATCTGTTGTCTGAACTGAATTCCTGCGATAGCGCAGTGGTCATGTATTATAAAACGCCGGGAAACCCTCGGTTTTTTCAGATGGTCAAGGTCTATAAACCTGAATTACTCAGCAGCCTGGCCACCAATGCTAACCAGCCCGCTCTTACCGGGCTCAACGACTGCACATCGGAGGGTAAGATGTATTACTATGGGGACAGGGGGGAGGTATATGTACTCTATTTTGCCGCCACTGATAGCTGCAAACGCCTGAGTTTCATTAAAACGGGCGAAAAATACGGAGTCAAACTCACCCCTCGTAATGCAATCATCTTAGACTCGCTAAAGAAGTTCTCTTACGAGCCCGTCGGCATCCGATAATTGCAATATTAATTTTTGTGGGGTGTGGTAAAACTTAATATAGAATTTGCCTATTTGAACAACAGCTCTCCTACATTTACTATCCAATCCTTTTTTATGAGCGCCGTTGCTGTACTGTCTCACCATGTTTTGATCGAGACCATCCGTTCTGCCCGTAGTCAAAAAAAAGTAATAGAAGTCATCGATAAAACGGTACAACCCCTTTGTGCTGATAGCCTCGAATCCTATATCGGCTTCGTAAGGTTGGTGCGTGCCGAGTTAAGTATCATCGATCCTATTGAAGTAGCTGATCCGGAGGAATGGAACCTGATTCAGTTCTCACGCATTTATTTGCATCGACTCATGGAGCGCAAGCCGCTTGCCAAGCAGTAGTAGATATTGCCGATTCATCTTTTTTAGTACCTATTGTCCACAAATATTCCAGCGACTCCTGTGTACTTCTACTGTAATCTATCTGTACTGCAGCGGCCGTCTGTAGCCAATTCGTAATATGATTTATCTCTAAACACTGGGAAGGTAATAAGGTAGTTATGCCTAACCGGTTTAGTGCAGCTGCATTGCAATATTGCTCGTATTGCCCCTTAATGGGAATAGCCAATATCTTTTTTCCTAGGTGCAGTGCTTCGGCCGGGGTCTCAAATCCGGCTCCGCAAATAATACCGCTGCACCCGATCAGACTTTGATTAAAGGCAGCTTGCTCAATGGGGCGAAACAGCAGATGACCTTCTCGATGTACCACCTTGGTTTCTCTCGAGAAGATTTCGAAAAGGGGACCACTGATCGGGGTAAGCAGTCGTTTAAGTGCCAAATCGCTTAGTGCAGGAAGGTAGACAGTTACATAGTTCCCGTTGACCGGCCTAGCTTGTATGATCTCTTCTTTGATGATGGCTCCAAATATCGCAGGATGATACTTCTCGAAATGAAGTCCGATATGATGTGTGGCGTGCACGTAGTCTTTTAGCAATAACTCTCCGTGCCATTGTTTATATAGAGGGCGGGGTGTTTCGGAGTAGCGAAAACTGGCCTGGTGTCCAAAATGAACGGAAGGCACACCTTGCATTCGACAAGCCGCCGAGGTCAGAAAATCAAAATCATTGATAACGAGGTCGTATTTATTAACGGGAAGCTCTTTGATTTCTTTGAACAGTTCGAGCGGGTTTCGTTGAAAAGCGATCTTAGGGTAGTTTAAGCCACCTGCATTATTATAATAAAGGCTTATACCACGGCTACGATACCGAACAGGCAATTGTGGAGTTAGATGACTATTGTTTCCACTCAAGAACACATCGACCGTACCTCGTTTTTGGAGGTGTGGCAGCAGCGTCATGGCACGGCTTATATGACCATTGCCCGTTGCTTGTACTGCATAAAATATTTTCATGGAATGCTAGGATTGAAGCCTATGAATATGAAGACCTATTTGATCGGTGACCACGTTAAGCAGCGGTAGCTGCTTTTCCATACTCACCACCGGGGCTTGCTGGTAGTGGTCCTCTTTGTAGTGGTATATGTTCCACTCTTGCTGGGTTAGTTCCAGGGCAGTCAGATTCTCGATCCAGTCACCGCTGTTCAAATAGGTTACAGAACCCTCTTCAGTCTCAATGACCCGTTGTTGCGGTTGATGAATATGCCCGCAAATCACGTAGTCGTATCCTTTGCTAATGGCCAGCTCGGCTGCCGTTTGCTCAAAATCACCGATCCAGCGAACGGCTTTCTTTACTCCATTTTTTACTTTTTTACTTAGGCTCATTTTGGGCTGTCCCAGTTTGTCCAGGAGCCAATTGATAAATCGATTCAGCAGGATCAGCCAGTCATAGCCCCATCCGCCCAACTTGGCAATGATTTTGGCGCTGCCTTTGGTAGTGGCATCAAAGACATCCCCATGAAAGATCCAGGTTCGCTTTCCGTTCATCTCGATGACCAGCTTGTCGGTTAACTGAAAGTTGCCCAGTTGCAAGTCGGTGTAACGGCGTAGCATCTCGTCGTGGTTGCCAGTTACGTATACGACCCGGGTACCCTGGTCGAGCAGGCAGAGTATCTCCTTTATAACTTGCAAGTGTGCGGGCGGAAAGTAGCTTTTATTGAACTGCCAGCCATCGATGATGTCTCCATTCAGAATCAGGAGCTGTGGCGAGATGCTTTTAAGATATTGAACGAGCTCACGGGCATGACACCCATAGGTCCCGAGGTGAATATCACTTAACACAACAACATCGGGGTGTCTTTTATTCATGCCAGTGTTTATCAAAGTAAGTATAGCTGTATGACCCCCAGATTAACGGCATGTTATGTAATCGTAAACTCACTTTCTGATGTCTAATGGATGTGACTAAAATTATTCCAACGGCTAAGTAGATTATATATATTGCAGTGCTTAATGTTTATTGATTTGAAACTCGCCGCCATAGATATTGGCAGTAACGCTGCCCGCTTTCTGGTAACCGATGTGGTCGAGTACCCCAACAGTAAGCCCGAGTTTATCAAGACGGTACTGGTACGCGTTCCTTTACGCTTAGGATTCGATGTGTTCGAGAAAGGAGAAATCTCTGCTAAAAAGATCGAACAGCTTTGTAAGACCATTAAGGCATATCGCTTATTACTTGATGTCTATGGGATAAAGCATGTAAAGGCTTGCGCTACTTCTGCCATGCGCGATGCCACCAATGCCACCCAGGTATTGCAGCGGGTCAAAGCCGAGACGGGGATTTCGATAAAAGTGATCAGCGGCGAAGAGGAGGCTACCCTCATCTATGAGAATCATGTGGCCGATTATATGGATAGCGGGGAGTCTTATCTCTATATCGATGTGGGTGGAGGCAGTACCGAGCTGACCTTTTTTAGTGATGGCGCCCTGGTCTTTAAAAAGTCTTTCAATATAGGGACCATACGCTTATTAAAGGACCAGGTAAAGCAGCAGGATTGGGAAGAAATGAAAGATTTCTTGCGACAAAAGACCCGGGGTCATCATCATGTAACGGCTATTGGCTCGGGAGGTAATATCAATAAAGTATTTAATCTGTCTAAACGAAAGGAGGGTAAGCCGCTGCATCTGGATTTGCTCAAAGAATACCATAAAGAGTTTGGTGAACTCACGTTGGCGGAGCGCATGCAACGATACCGTCTTCGCGAAGACCGAGCCGATGTTATTGTTCCGGCCTTGCAAGTTTATATCAATGCCATGCGGTGGTCAGATGCCGAGGAGATCTATGTTCCCAAGATTGGGTTGGCCGACGGGCTCATCCATACCCTCTACGATGAGGTGGGCGAAAGAAAAAATGTAATTAGCTGATAACCAGTTGAACAAGGGCCGGTTTTTTTCTTTGCTTAATGTGAAACAATTATTAATTATTCGTAAGGGACTCTTGTTGCAGACTCGTTTGTGATAGTTTTGGATGAATGGCTAATACCAAACAGCTTATTCCACGTGACATCAGCTGGCTAAGTTTCAATGGCCGGGTGCTGCAAGAGGCCAATGATCCCACGGTTCCGCTTCAACAGCGAATTCGTTTTCTGGGTATTTTTTCTAATAACCTCGATGAGTTTTTTCGTGTACGAGTGGCAACGCTCAAGCGTATGTCTGACTATTCGCAAAAAAGAAAAAAACTCAATATTTATTTTGAGGAAAATCCCCAGGCTATTTTAGATGAGATTCAGACCATCGTACTTAGGCAGCAAAATGAGTTTGAGCGTATTTGGAGAAATATACAAGTTGAGTTAAAGGAGCAATCTGTTTTTTTACGTACCGAAAAGCAGCTAAACAAAGAGCAGCAACATTTCGTAAGTGATTATTTTGAATCGCAGGTGCGTAATAACATCATTCCGCTCATGATTGAGTCGTTGCCACAGTTGCCCTACATCCGCGATAAAAGCATTTATTTGGGGGTATTGATGCGTAAAAAGAACACGGCCTATCAAGATCAATATGCCTTGATCGAAGTCCCTGTAAAGTCAGTCGGACGCTTTGTGGAGTTACCCTCTCGCCCCGGGCAACGCCATATTATTTTACTCGAAGACATTATTCGATATAACCTTCCCAAGATCTTTCCGTATTTCGATTTCGATATTTTCGAAGCGTGGCTTTTTAAGGTAACCAAAGATGCCGAACTCGAGATCGATCACGATATCTCGATGAGTTTCGTGGAGAAAATGGCTAAGGGTATCAAGAATCGCCGTAAGGGGAAGCCGGTTCGTTTTGTCTATGATAAGGAGATGGATAACGGTCTGTTGCAGTACCTGATCGGTCGGTTGGGATTAACTAAGAAAAGCGCAATTATTCCTGGTGGGCGTATTCATAATTTCAGGCACTTTATGGACTTTCCATCGGTGCTTCCACCGGTGTTGCAGCGTAAGGCTTCTTTTACCCATCCGGCCCTTCGCAATAAGTTGCGCGTTACCGATCAGGTATTGCAACGAGATATCATGTTGCATTTTCCCTACCATTCCTTTAATTCATTAATAGATTTACTCCGGGAGGCTGCCATGGATGCCACCGTCGAAAGCATCCAGATTACCGCTTATCGGTTGGCATCGGAGTCTAAGATCATCCATGCCCTTATCAATGCAGCAAGAAATGGTAAGCGCGTTACCGTTATGCTCGAGTTAAAGGCTCGCTTTGATGAGGAGGCCAACTTGGAGTGGAAAACGATTTTAGAAGAAGAGGGTATCATCGTTTTGTTAGGAATGCCCCATATGAAGGTGCATGCCAAACTATGCGTTATTACTAGCCTTCAAAAAGGCAAGCGCATCCGCTACGGATTTGTGAGCACGGGTAATTTAAATGAGTCCTCTGCCAAGGTATATGCCGATCATTGCCTGTTGACGGCCTCGTCTTCCATAATGAGCGATGCGGCACGGGTATTTGAATATCTGTCTAACTGGCGAAGGGGAATGATGCCACTTAAAAAGTGTCGTACGTTGTTGCTGGCACCTGTTTCGATGCGAAAAAAATTGATACAGTTACTCGAATTCGAGATCAAACAGGCTAAGGCTGGTAAGAAAGCCTCTCTTACACTTAAGGTTAATTCCCTGAGCGATAGTGAGCTCATTCGGTTATTGAATAAGGCGTCTGCTGCCGGAGTAGTGATCAACCTAATTGTCAGGGGTATTTATTGTCCAAATTTTCCGCTGTCAAAAAGGGGAATTCGTCCCTATGCAATAAGCATTGTAGATGAGTACCTGGAACATGCGCGTGTGATGATATTTAACCATGGGGGTAAAGAAAAGATATTTATCTCCTCTGCCGATTGGATGGTACGCAATATCGATCACCGAGTAGAAGCGGCCGTAGAGATCCATCAGGCGGATATTCGAAAAGAGTTAAAAGAGATCCTGACCATTCAACTGGCTGATAATGTAAAAGCACGTTTACTAGAAGATATGTTGCCTAATGAGTATGTAAAGGGGATGGGTAAACGGCCCGTTCGCTCACAGATCAAAATCTACCAGTATTTACATGGGCTGGCAGGTGGTAAGTAAACCAGAATTTACTACTTGGTTGACAAGGTAAAACCAATCGTCGTGCCCACCTGCTCCGTACTTCGCACATGAATCGTTTCTCCGTGCGCTTCGATAATATGTTTACATATAGCTAGTCCGAGGCCCGACCCCTTACCATCGCGGGCACGGCCTTCTTCGGTACGGTAGAAGCGTTCAAAGACGCGACCCACTTCTTTTTCTGCAATACCCATTCCATCGTCGGTAATCTCTACTAGTACATGTTGCCCGTCGGTGCGGTACATACTGGCCGTAACCGTACCATTGGTTTTTCCATACTTGATAGCATTTTCTACCAGATTCAACAGCACTTGTCTGATCTTCTCTTTATCGGCATTGACAGTCAATGGCGACTCGCATCCCTTTTTTATCAGGCAGTTCACATGTTGTTTTTCTGCTTTGCCAGCCAGGCTGTCGAATACTTCTTTTACCAGCTCCTGGATAACAAAGGGCTGCCGCACGAGCACTAACTCTCCGCGCTCTAGTTTTGAGATCTGATCGAGATCGGTAAGCAGGTTGGTGAGCCGATCTATATTCCGGGATGCATTTTCGAGATAGCGACGGTTGACCTGCGGGTCGCTGATAGCCCCACCCAACAAGGTCTCAACATAGCCCTGAATGGCAAAGATGGGCGTACGAAATTCGTGCGACAGGTTTTGCAAGAACTCGCGTCGAAACTGTTCGTTTTGTCGCAGCAGCTGCATCTCTTTTTCGTTCTCATTGGCCCAGTCCTCTACGTCTTTACTTACCTCTTCGAGTGTTTTAGCCGGCAGCACATATTTATAGTAGGTTTCTTCTTTTTTGGTGGCCTTGGTCTTATGGATGAATTTGTAGATGAGTTTGATCTTGCGGTTGATGAATTCTTCGAGCAGCGTTGCAATAACCCAGTAGCTTACCCCGAAAACGGTGGCAAAGGCCAGCAAGGCCCATTGCCAGTCTGCCTTCCACCACCATAAGAAAATACTTTCCGGCAGCGCCAGCAGTAGTGCGGTGATCAGGGCAATTTGTCGAGGCGTAATGGTGGGGCGCGAAAGAGACATGCGATGTAGCGGCGTTCTATGCCGATACAAAGATAGTCAGGGGTGGTCGCTTAGAACTCAAATTTGTAACCAACGCCCTTAACGGTAGTAATACAGTCTACGCCTAACTTTTGTCGAATCTTGCGGATGTGCACATCGATGGTGCGGTCCCCTACGATTACTTCGTTGCCCCATACCTGGTTGAGGATCTCGTTGCGTAAGAAGACCCGGCCCGGGCGATGGGCCAAGAGATAGAGCAATTCGAATTCTTTTTTGGCCAGCGATATTTCTTTACCATCAACGGATACAATGTATTGTTCCGGGTTGATGCTGACCGTACCCACGTTCAATACCGTCGTCTTGGGTTTACTCAGTCGTCTGAAAAGGGCATTGATACGAGATACCAATACTTTGGGGCTGATGGGTTTGCCAATATAGTCATCGGCACCGTTCTCGAGACCTTTTATGTGAGAGCCATCATCGTTGAGGGCGGTAAGCATCACAATGATAGTATCCTTGAAAGCCGATTGTGAGCGCAGCAGCTGGCATACCTCGACCCCGCTTTTCTTGGGCATCATCACATCGAGTACGATCAGGTCGGGTTGTATGCGTTTGGCTTTTTCGAGTGCTTCGTCGCCATCTTTGGCCGTGAACACCTCGTATCCCTCAGCACTTAGGTTGTACTGAAGAAATTCCCTGATATCAGGCTCGTCATCAGCGATCAATACTTTACGGGCCGGTTGATCCATTCGAGGAATTTTGACAAATCTACTTGCTTTTTTTTCCTGCTCAAGCCCAGCTAACTGCGGTCTATGCAGAGTTAATAATAACTTAATATTTAAAACCGGCAGACCCAGTCATTGGCTGGGGGTTTGTTAACTTTGCAGGGCTATGAAGGGAGGTGTCTCGCAGCAGGTCTTATGGGTGATGATTTTGCTCTTGTGCAGGGCCTGCCCGCTTTACGCCCAAGATTCTTCTGTACAGGAACCATTTTTATTTCCGCAAGGGTATCGCCCGGAGTTTAGACGAGAGCTGAATCACGAACAGATCGCAGCCGAGCAGCGAGCCATCTGTAGGGCCGATGGCCGGGCCGATAGCCTCTTTGCCCCCACCGGAGAGGCAGGGCTTAATCAAGCCATTAGTTATTCGCTGCTCCACGAGGTTAACCGCATTCGGTTTCAGATCGAGACCGATGCTACGCTCGATCATCGGTTGAAAGTAAACTATCTCTACGGGCTGCAATCGCTATTGGCCTATTTTAGGGAGCAGCTTAGTCAGCCGCTTGGACAACGGGTCAATCCGGCCTATCTGCCCCTTATCATTGCCAAGTACGAAGATTGTTTTAAGACCGATCTGCGCGGAGAGAGCATTGCCCCCATTATCGTTGCCCTGCCATACGAAGCGGGTAATAACATTTTGGCAGCCCGCATTTTTGAGAGCAATCTTGGTTATGGTGCCTCCAAAGAAAACCTTCTCTTAAAGTATTGTACGCTTTTTCCGGATAAGACGTTTATTACGTTGCAGCAATATCCTACTGTTAGTTTTGCTGATAGTATCCTTAAGGTGGTAGCTCGTAGCTATCCCCGTCAGTTTTATGATTACGCCGCCGCTTCCGATCGTTTAGGACTGCGTATTCGCTCTATAAAAGATGACCCCTTTGTGCAGTTAGTGGCGCAAATGGCAGGTAGTCGCAGCGGGCAGCAGTATTTTCCTTTTGTTGACAATATTTTAAAAGGACGCGTATCTGTTGAGCAGATCGATCAGGTCAAAGACGATACGTTGGCTTATTACCGGTTATTGGTGGCTACCCAAATGGATTATGTCGATCGCGCCTTGCAAGGCGATACGGCTCTCGAGTACCGCGCGCTTAGCAGACGGTTAGAAGACAAAGCCCGTGCCAATTTTGTATCGGTCATCAACGGGCTGCATAGCGAAAAAGATCTTGCCGTTCGTTTTAGGATCATTCAACCGCTTACCGCAGCGGAGCTCTATTACCTGGCGGTATCTTCGGATGGCAGCATATATACCTCCAGTTTTGTACGTGGTGTCTATCCGCAAATGATGAGTAAGATCGCGGGTCGTGGCGATTCGCTGCTTATGCAGGTTCGCTTCGATAAATACCGCAAGTTCATCAAAATGGCTGCCGCATTCAATACACTCGATCAATTCTTGGCTTCGTTCGTCAAGGCAGCTCCAGGCAAGGAAGATCCTGCCAATATTCTCATGAAGGCCTTCGTAAAAAATCTGGAGCGAACCGAAGGGCTCGAAGACGGTGCCGATGTGGCCGACTCCTATGCCAGCATTGCCGAGACCTTGCAGCCCGTAGCGCGCCGTATGCTTCAAAATATCGAGCAAAACTATCAGGAGGCTGTAGCCAGACAAAATACCAAAGGCATAATTATCTACCGAATTCTTCAACATTTGTTTTGGTCTGCCGATACGGCTCGTAAGGTCGATCTGACCAAGGAGCTGGGCATTCCTCCGGTATATCAAGTTCCCTTTAGGGACCTGGGCAACGACAGTGGCAGGGTAGTAGTGCAACTATTTATTTATGGGGATAAGGACGGCATTGGCGTATTTCCGGGATTGGTCAATATGTTCAGTGGTCAAAACTGGAAGATCGATCAGTCTAGTAAATATTGGGTAGCCGTTCACTCGGCACGGGGTAAAAAGGTAAGCTTGTACATGAACCGACCCTTGCCCGAGGAGACCAACGAAGATGCCAAGGCACAAGAAGAATTGAACTTGTTTCTAACACAGCAGGGGTTGATCCCTCGTGTTACGATCAATCGCGGGCATAGTTACAATGCCCCTTACACGATCGCACAGATGTCACCGGCCTCAAAGATCGTTTTTATGGGTTCTTGCGGCGGGTATAATATGATTCATGATATCTTAGAAAAAGCACCCGACGCGCATATTATAGGTACCAAGCAAATTGCGGATGCTCCTGTCAATAATCCCTTTTTACGCCTGTTGATGGAGAAGTTGCGTAATGGGGCCGATATTGAGTGGATCGGCTTTTGGAAAGAACTTGACAGCATGGTCACCGATAAGATCTTTGAGGATTATGTGCCCCCTCATAAAAATTTGGGCGCTTTATTTATAAAAGCTTACACCAAGGCTACCGGTACGGGCAGTAATTGATACGTTGGAACCTACTAAAACTTTTTTTGATTGGCGATTGTTGCGCAGGGTCTTTGGCTATGCCCGTCCGTATCGAAAGCAATTCTGGTTTTCGGTAGTGCTGGCTATTTTACTGGCGCTGATCACACCGGTGCGTCCTTTTTTAGTGCAGCTTACGGTCAATGAGTACATCGTTGGGCAATTGCCTCGCTTGCTGGTACAGATCACGATGATACAAGTAGGCATCATTTTTATAGAGACGTTGATCCGGTTTGGATTTTCTTATCAAACCTCTCTGCTAGGGCAGTCGGTTGTGATGGACCTGCGCATGGATACGTTCAATAAGATACTACGGTTAAATGTTCGGCAATACGATAAAACACCGATCGGTACGCTCACCACTCGTACCATTAATGACATTGAATCGGTCAACGATATTTTTGCGGAAGGACTGGTCCCCATCATTGCCGATCTGCTCTCGATCGGCTGTGTGCTGAGCTATATGCTTTGGGCCGACTGGCAGCTGACGTTGATCGCGCTGACACCTTTTCCGGTCATCATTGTGGCCACCTATTTTTTTAAGGAAAGCATCAATCGATCTTTTCAGGCGGTTCGGAATGCCGTGGCCGATCTGAACGCATTTGTGCAGGAACATATAACCGGAATGAGTATCGTGCAGGCTTTTGCTGCAGAGACGCATGAGTTCGAAAAATTCAAAGGGATCAATCGTCATCACCGTAACGCCAACATCAAAGCCATCTTCGCCTACTCTGTTTTTTTTCCGGTGGTGGAGATCGTGCTGGCCCTTTCGATCGGGTTGGTAGTATGGTATACTTCAAAAGAGGCGTTAGCGCTGCAACAAAGTCAGCAAGGAACGGTGATCGCTTTTATTCTTTGTCTGAACCTATTATTTAGACCGCTTCGAGTCATTGCCGATAAGTTCAATGTATTGCAAATGGGGGTCATTGCCAGCGAAAGGGTGTTTAAAGTACTCGATAACCCAGACGTATTACCACTCAGTGGACCAGCGGCACACCGGCCCTCTCTTTTGCAGGGAAAGATCGAATTCGATAGGGTCATGTTCGAATACACGCCTGGTACACCTGTACTAAAGGATGTCTCTTTTAGGGCGGCCCCCGGAGATACCATCGCCATTGTGGGACACACTGGCAGTGGCAAGAGCACCATCATCAGCTTACTGACCCGCCTTTACGAAGTGCAAGCCGGCCAGATCCGAATAGATGATGTGCCGGTAGCCGACTATGATCTTGAGACGCTTCGCTCGCAGGTAGGAGTGGTCTTGCAAGATGTTTTCTTGTTCTCGGGGTCTGTGCTAGATAATATCACGCTAAGAAACCCTCGCATCACCCGCGACCAGGTCGAAGAAGCGGCTAAGATGATAGACCTGCA
>Ga0068876_10003378_pt1 | contig 11451 bp, 10 predicted proteins | sample NOAtaG_6_FD_66442 | JGI IMG/M metagenome (GOLD analysis project Ga0068876, IMG submission 66442) | Freshwater lake microbial communities from Lake Erie, under a cyanobacterial bloom - NOAA_Erie_Diel5S_2200h metaG | ecosystem: Environmental > Aquatic > Freshwater > Lake | place: USA: Ohio, Lake... | reverse complement strand
TTTTACTTTTTAACACCAGAAAGGATTTTAAAAACCATTTTCTAGATGTATTAAAAATTTTGATGGAACTAGAACAACTAGAATTTTTTACTTTTTGACACTAGAAAGGATTTTAAAAACCATTTTCTAGATGTATTAAAAATTTTGATGAAACTAGAACAACTAGAATTTTTTACTTTTTGACACTAGAAAGGATTTTAAAAACCATTTTCTAGATACATTAAAAATGTTGATTGAACTAGAATTACTAGATTTTTTTACTTTTTGAAACTAGAAAGAATTTTAAAAACCATTTTCTAGATACATTAAAAATTTTGATTGAACTAGAATTACTAGATTTTTTACTTTTTGACACCAGAAATGATTTTAAAAACCATTTTCTAGATACATTAAAAATTTTGATTGAACTAGAATTACTAGAATTTTTTACTTTTTGACACCAGAAATGATTTTAAAAACCATTTTCTAGATACATTAAAAATTTTGATTGAACTAGAATTACTAGAATTTTTTACTTTTTGACACCGGAAAGGATTTTAAAAACCATTTTCTAGATGTATTAAAAATTTTATAATACCTTAAAAATAGGTTGCATTTTTACATTAAAGACTTAGAAAGGATTTTAAAAACCATTTTCTAGATGCATTAAAAATTTTGATTGAACTAGAATTACTAGAATTTTTTACTTTTTAACACTAGAAAGGATTTTAAAAACCATTTAAGGTTTTTGTTCAAACTTTTTTTAAAAAGTTTACTAGAACAGCTATAATTTTTTACTTTACAACACCAGTTAAGTTTTTGACCTAACTTTTTCCGAAACTTCTTTAGAAGTTCCTCTAAAAAGTTTTAAGTATCTGCATTATCTATTTCTACTAATTTTTTATTATTCATATTGAAAACAACATTAATATTTAAATTTTTACTAATATAATAGATAGACTGCATAATATAAAATCCCATATCAATTTTATAAGTATGTGAGGCTAAAATATCATTACTTTCGAAATCCTTTTCATTTTCAACTCCATCATTAAATAATCCAATAATATCAAGAATGTTAATAGCATTATTTTCTAAAGTAATAGAATGAATTGTCATTTTTGTAAAGGATTCATTATGTTTAATGTCTTCTGGTGATACAGAAATTGATAACTTAGATGTAATTTCTATCTCATTTACATTTACATCTACATCTACATTTTCATTCATATTTAATGTTTTTTGATAATATAATCCATATTCAAATCCAAATCCATTTGATATGCCAATTAAATAAATTAACATTTTTTCGTTTGGAAAATGAAATGCATATTTAATATTTCTATTGGCATTATAATTATAAATACTATTCATAACAGTATCATCACTAGTGATAATAAATGAATCAGAGATATTTTCTGTAAAATGTAATTCATCTATAGTTTTAAATCCATTATTTCTCAAAAATAATAGATATGTTTTAATATCATTATAAGATTTTTGGAAATCCAGTGGATAATATAAAGGGACATATTGACATTTTTTTAAATGAACTTTCATCTCACTTTTAGTAAATAATATTCCACAATTTTGATAAGGACATTTAAATAATTTACATGAATCCACAACACTAGCAAATCTTTCCAAACATGTAGCTTTAGTCAAATGACCTGAACGACATGTTGGACATTTCTTTATTTTTTTTCTACATGTGTAGCATATTGGGTGTCCATTACTACAATTCCATATATTACTTATAAGAGGCATTAAACAAACTGGACATTCCATAAAATGTAGAATATCTTTTAAGGGTTCTTGATCTGATAATTTTATTTTTTTTTTAGGTGGTTCTGATGTATCATTATCTAATAGTGGATCCATTTGATTCTATTTATTTTTTATATTAAAACATCAATTCAAAACATCAATTCAATTTTTAGTATTTTTAGGGAAAAAAATAATGATAAAATTGAATTGCTTTTTCACTTTTATATTAAATTATAAAATGTCTAATTTTAGCACTACGTCTGCCAGTTCACTTCATGAACTTTACATTAAGGCTAAGCAAACAGGTAAGCAACAATCCCTTGGTGATGGTGAATCCATTATTACTAAGGATGGATCCGGAAAGATTCACATGAAGTCATGTGGAAGCACTCTTTCACCAAAGGATGCATCAGTTTGCCCCGTTATTAAGGAATTTTTGTCATTTGACAAGAAGGATCGTTCAAATGGAACGGCTCTAGGTTCATTGGCACTTTCAGACGGTCGAACCGTTGAAGTATTTATGATGACACTACACAAGGATGAGGATTACTTGAAGTGTAGTCTTCTTTTTAGGTGTCATGCTCTACTTCGTATTAAGAATCTTGATGGTTCTTATGATTATTATGATACTGGAGCCCACCGCAAGTTTTACAACATGGATACACCATCAAATCCTTCTACAATGTCTTCAAATATCCTGTTGAATCAGAGTTCCATTAAGATGGTTGAACTGCATGAAAAGGTATCTGGATCGCAGATTCTATGTCTTGTGGCACCACCTGAACTCAAGGATCATTTCCTTTTCATGTTCTTCAGTAAGCGGGGAACTTCAAACATTTACTCTGATCTTGGATGCAAGGCATTCACAAATTATGTTGCCAACCATGGTCATACTATGCTTGAACTTTACCAATACCTGATTAATCGTGAAGTTGTATCAATGACATTTGAAGTCATGGGAGTTGATCGACATGTTTCAATGGATAACGATGTAGGTTCATTGATTATGCATGGTGTATCTCTGAAGAATGGTATGAAGATGCCTCTTGAGACGATGACATTATTTGGAGCCAAGCTTGGATTTGATGTTGTCAAGCTACTTTTTCGTTCAGATGCACCAGATTCGTTTGAGAAGGCACTAAAGGTGTATCAAAATTACGATTGTGAGGGGAACACAAATGAGGGTGGTGTAATGACAATTCACTATGATACAGGTATTATTGAGAAACTCAAGTGTAAGACGTGGTGGTATCTTTACCTACGTGATTTTCGTCAATGTATCCCAAGTGGTCAAAAGAGTGAGGTCATACCAACTATTGATGGTCAATTGAATCGTCTGGAAATGTTTGGTGTTCCAGAGAATGATCGAATGCGTTTTGCGCAAAAGTATGTTCTCTGGTGGCTCTGGGTTCGTTCAAACGAATGTACTCGTGAGTTCCAGAAGAATCTAGATGATGGTGATCATCCTCTCGTTATTGATCATTTTCTAAACATTAAGCGGTTCAGTGATCTCAAGAATTATGAAAGTTTTTACAACGAACTGCTATTGAACCAACGTGGAAACCCCTGTATCATTCCACTAGGCATTAATGTTGGTTTAATGGGATCTGGAAAGTCTTCAACATCCAAGCTGATTACTGTTTCTATTTCACAAGATCAATGTGGAGGAGATCGCAAGAATCTTGTAAAGGAGGCTATTAAGTATTTGATGGATGGTGCATCTTGTCAGAAGGCATTGGTTCTAGATCGCACTAATCTGAATGCTGAACTTAGGAGTAGTCTTCTATGGGATTTGCACAATGAACTTGGACGCAATCAGTTTAAGAAGAATTTGCTTCTAATGCCATTCTTCATTTGTCATGAATTTCCGAATACTCTTCAAGGACAATTGCCGATTTCACTACTTGAACGCATTTTGCAAAATCGTCAGGACAAGAAGAGTCATGAGAGTCTTACATTGGAGGGCACCGGAACTCTCAGTGTCATTGAGATTTTGCGCAATGCATCAAATACCCTAGTTTATCCTAGAACATCATCCGAATGTGTATTTCTTGATCCTGAGGATGCTATTTCAACTAAGGTGAATACTGTTCAAAATTGGTTTAAGACACGTTATCCAAATCCTGAATTGGTTAACAAGCTTGATGAATCACCAAAGACATATGATAAGTTTGGTGATTATCAAGTGAATACCAAGATGAAGAAGGTGTATGCTGGATATTCAGTGCCTCATCACAATCTCGTTTCAAATCCTATTTTGGGAGTTTACTTTGAAGAGTTTCTGAAGGCAAACCCAGATGCAACTGAACACAATTCTCATATTACAATTGCATATGGTGCTGACAAGATGGCTCAAAGGAACTGGACTGAGGGAAAGATTAAGAAGCTTTCGTGGATTGGAACTTTTGAGCAAAAGGATAAGGTGTGTGGCTCAATTCTTCTAGACGTTGATTCTACAACTTTCAGTGATCTGAAGACACTACCGATGAACACCCTCGTTTATCATGTGTCCGGATGGACAGCTAGTGGAGTTCAACCTGTTCAATCAAACACAGTATTGAATACCGCTACTGGAACAACTGGTGAGAAGCCGACCCTTGAAAGTTTTCTTAAACTCTTTGAGAAGAACAAGACATACCATCATGCTACTGACAATATCACATTGACATTGTTTGATGTCCCAGTTCCAGTTCAAGGATACGAAGGAACTTATTGTCGTAAGTAAAAACACTAGATAAACACTAGATTAAAAATATTAATAATCTAAAATATTAATAACATTTTTTTTAACTTAAGAAATAGTTTAAAATTTAATATATTATAATAGATTATGTCATCTGCTGAGGATATTGCTTCAAAAATATTTTTAAATGATCCAAAAGAACCAGAATCAGTATCTTTTGGTATTACTGAAGATATGGAATTAACTGAAATTTTTGAGATGTTGTTAATGATTTTTACTGAGGGTATGAAGATAAAACATGGTGATAAAAATAATAAAGTTGATTTAAATGCATTACGTGAAAAAGATTTTCTATTATTTCAAGAATACTTTAATAGTTTTGGGTTTAATTGTAATTACAAAGTATATAAACCATCTGAACAAGCAAATATAGATTTTAATGCTCGTAAATATACTAATATTACAATTAAACCATCAACCAAATTAAAAGACTTAAAATTACCTTTAAAATGTGGTCCACGAGTTTTTGAAATTAGTTTTGATTTTTATCGTAAACCTGCTTAATTTTTATTTTAATCTTTTTGAGTATCTATTTGTTTGTAAAATTGATTTTAGTTATAAACCTAAAATTAAATTATTAAAATGTCTTCAAATGACGATGAAATTGCAAATGAAATTGCAAAGTTAAACCACCGAGAACTTCATTTTGGGAGAGTTCTTGATGCTCTACAACTTTTCAAAGTTGAGCATATTAGGAAAAATATTCCGCCTCCAGGCGAAATTAAGCGGGGTGTCATGTATGGTAATCTGATTTCTGGAGATGCTCTGATGGTTCTCCATGCGGCAACTTATTTGGCTCTATTTTTTCGACAGCATCGTGCTATGAAGCGTCGATGGAACCTAGCCATATTACCTGATCTAAAAAAAACTCCATTTGCAAATGCATGTTATGATTTTTTAGAGACGGTAATTCTGCCTATTGCAAATTTGTTGGGAATTGTGAGCATCAATCTTGAAGATGAAACTGATATCAATGTTTCAGTTAAACTTCATTATAGTAATGATAACAAAAACTTTTTAGAAATGTTGCTGTTGGCAGATTCTGATGAAGACGTTGCTCAAATTGCTGAAACCACCAAATACGAGAATAATTACGAGAATAATTGATTAAATATTACAACATGAATTTATTATCAATATATTAATTTAATAAATATTTTTTTTAGCATTTTTTGGTTTTATGTTTCTCTTAAAAATTGATTTGACTTATAATCATAAAATCAAATTACAAAATGGCTAACACTTTTAATTTTGGTGGGAACACCCGTCTTGAGAAAGTTCTTGAAGTTCTCAATGTTTATACTAAAGAATACATTAGCGAAGTTAGAAGTAATATTCCACCCCCTGGTCAAATTAAACATGGTGCACTGTATGGCAATGATACGGTTATGATTACTGGAGATGATCTTCTAGTTATCCATGTAGCAATTTCTCAACACTGTATGTATTTTGGATATGAATCTCATGAACATGGAGGTTATCATGAAAAATATTCCAAAATGCTTGAAAAGTTTTCCATTTATTTTGATGAAGTCATCCGACCAATTGCAAATATTTTGGGTCTAAATACTGCTCTGGGTGGATTCATCGAAAAGAAAATTGATGAAGAAAAATCTTATTATGTTAGAACACTTCCCAACAACTACACAAGCAGTAATCAAAAGTTTATTGAGAAGTTGCTATCAGCAGTTAATGCGAAGGATATTTCAAAATTAGCAGAGACAATCACTCTTCAAAATTAAATCACCAGACTAAATAATTAATTTGTTAAATATCACATAAAATTATTAATAATATTTTTTTAATATTATATTTCAAACTAAAAATTGATTTGGGTTATAGGTGTAAAATGGAATTATAAAATGACAGATATGAATACATTTCTTGTTGATTTGGAAACACTTGGGGATAACAATTATGATTATCCTGATTATCCATTAGGGAAAACCCGTTTGGGAAAAGTTCTAAAATTTCTTAAGTTATTTAATAAAAATTACATCGATGTAATTCGTAAAAATATTCCATCACCAGGGGAAATCAAACATGGAATGAAGTATTGTGATGATAATATTTGTGGTGATGATCTTCTAGTTATTTATGTAGCAATTTCTCTTCATTGTATGCACAATCATCCTGCTCAAAACTATCCAAATGATTATCCGGAACGTTTGTATTTTAATGATTATTTTGATATAGTTATTCAACCAATTGCAAATCTTTTGGGTCTTAATATTGATCTAGGAAAGCCATCATACCAGTATATTGACGGTAGATTTTGTTATGTTCGAGAACTTCCGAACAATTACACAAGTAGTGATCCGAAGTTTATTGAGAAAATGTTATCAGCTGTTTCCGGAGAGGATATTGCTGAACTAGCAAAGACAATCACTCTTCAAAATTAAATCACTCAACTGAAACTAAATTACTAATTTGTTAAATATCACAATTAATAATATTTTTTTTTATTAAACCAAAACTTTAATCTAAACAAAGAGATAAGAGATCAAATAAATAATAAAAACTTAATATGATTTTTTGGATATTTGATATGGATGATACAATATATAAATTAGAAGGAAAATTTGATTATAACCGACTTCAAGAAGATCAAGAATTAAGTAAAACTATTAAGAAATTACCTGGAATGAAAGTTTTATTTACAAATGGAACTCATCAACACACTATAAATGTTTTAAATGCAATGAAACTTAATTCAGTATTCGATTTAATTCTAGATCGTGATGTTCTAGGGACAGTTAAACCTGACCCAAAAGCATTTCAAATATTAATTAAATTATGTTCAATTAAAAAAAATGATATTTGCTATTATTTTGAAGATTCTGTTTATAATTTAATAGTAGGATATTCTTTAGGATGGCAAACAATCTTAATAGGTAATAATCCAGATTTTAATGATAAACTTTTATCAGTAATCATTAAACAAAACGGAATATCAGTTCAAAAATCAGCAACAATTAACTATTCCTTTAAAAATATTCAAAATGCACTTAGTCATTTTATAAATAGATTACCATAAACTTTTTAGAGAAACTTTTTGAGAAGTTTCTCTAAAAAGTTTGACAACATGCTGGATAATTTGTGCATGGGTAATTAGCACATGGAAATCCTGTTAAATTACGACCACGTAAAACCTCAGATGGTTTATCAATAAATGTATTTGTATGATTTGCAATTTTCAACTTCATTAATTCAATTATATTATAGTATTCAGTATCATTGATTAAATTATATTTTTCCCCATTATCATTATATAGATCATAAAACATTGGTTCTAATCCCAATATATTTCCAGCTCTACACTGTCTATCATAAAAATCATCTGGGGCATTTCCGCCACTAGTATATGTATTTAATTTATAATTTCTATAACGCATTCCCATAACTGAACCAACTGATTTTATGGATTCAAATGTTCTAACTGAATGATAATAGAATTCTTCTCGTGGGGTTAATAAATCTATCCTACTATCTGTATCATTAAAATAATTCCAAAAATTATATCCATCAAACCAATCATTATTAGATATTTGTGCCATCGATAATATAGTTGAAAACCAATCTAAACCAGTTATAAACATATTACTACGTCTAGCATTAATCCCCTCAAAATATATCATTGCAGGAACACGATGTCCTCCTTCCCATGTTGAACCCTTACAACACCTAAAAGGACTATTATCACCTCCTTTACTATTATATCTATATAAAGCACCATTGTCTGATGTAAAAATAATAATAGTTTGCCGATCATTATTTTGATTATTATTTGTAATATGATCCATAAAATTACCAATCCAATTATCTAATGCAGTTATACTGGAATGATATATATCAGAAGGATATAAAGGTAAATGAGCATGATGAAAACTAACTTGTAAAAAATATGGTTGTTCTATATTATCTGTAAAATTAATAGCATTATCAAAATATAACTGATCTACTTGACTAAAATTTAGTTTGTTTTGTAAAATAATTTTATCATTTTGAAATATCGGACAATATCCATAATAAGAATTATTAGTAATTGATCCAGCCCCATCAATATCACTATAACATACATCCTGAGATAACGGCATACCATAATAATAATTTAATCCATGTTCCCATGGTGAATGACCATTATTTAATCCCAAATGCCATTTTCCAATAAATCCAGTTGTATAATTATTTTGACCCAATATAGACGGAAAAATTACATATGACTGATTTAATCCACCAACCATATATGGATCAATTACCCCTGGATATAACCCCAATCTTCTGAAATATTGACCTGTTAACATAGAACCTCTAGAAGGAGTACACACAGAAGCCGGAGAATAATATTGATTAAAATATAAACTTTTAGATGCTAATCTGTCTATATTTGGAGTTTGATATGGATTACCATTGAAACTTAAATCACCATAACCTAAATCATCAGCAAGTAATAAAATAATATTTGGTTGTGTTGCTTGTATTCCTTTTATTGTGTGTATAGATATACATAATAGTAGAGCTAGCATATTTAATAATATCGACATGTGTTTTTGAATAAACTTTTAAAACTAATGAACTCACAACAGAAGTGATGGAATCAATTTTTATTTTTATAAAAAAGTTTTTTGGACTATTTTGGAATAAATTTTAATGATAAAATTGATTTGAGTGATATATTTAAAAAAAATAATAAAATGGCTTCAGCAAATTCCATAGAACCCTCAGATGATAGGGTTTCAACCTACAATGAATTAATGGGGTTGATCAAACAAATTCAACCCAATGGTTTAACACCGGTTGTCTTTTTGATGATAGGTAGTTTTCCAGGTTTTGCATCAAAAAGACAACATGAGAAACCAACATTTTTAAGAGAACTCATACGAGATTATCCTTTTATTAACCCATACGTAATACTGATTGATCCACATTATACTAAAAAATCACCTATTAAATGCACAGAAGGACACTGGTTGATAGATCCAACATACAACAGCAAAGTAAGTTTTTGCTATCTAGCCTCTATAGTTGAGGATAATGTTGTATCAAAAGTTGTGAGTACTATCTCTAATCATATGAATATGAGTGTTGCCGTTTGGAGTTTCACTGGTATGAATTATGGAAAAGAGCATCTACACAATCCACACGTTCATATTCCTCCAGGGAACTGTCTAGCTGACACTGAATTTAATATTCATTATCATCCTCAAGTTATTATGGAACATGATCGTATATGTTTTAAACCGATCAGACAAGATATGATACACTCTATCACCATGATGAAAGATGTGCTTTCAAATATTATTGCGGGTAATTCTTACAAAAGTCAAAAAGAAATGGCTCTAAAGGCATTTGGATTCTCCTATTACATTTTGAAAATATGGCTTGATAAAATCCGGATACTCTATAGTTGGACTCTACAAATTACAACGGATACTAACGAATCAAGACGACATCAACTAGATAAAGGATCTGATGAAAAAGATTGGAAATTTCTAGATTATCGTATTGGTCCTTATTATAATTCACGTGAAATTCGTAAACAGTTTATGGATTCTGATGAACAAACACTACTAAATTATATAATTAACCACATTAAAATGACTGGACACCAGTTGATTAGACTTGACAACATGATATCAATGTTCATCAATGAAACTATTGCACGTGATCACAATGACCTCGAAAATATTATACAAATATCAACAATGTCATTCGATCAAGAACATGAATCATACTTCATCACAAAAATAAACCGAAATTTTCCATCCATTTTTGAAAATTACATGAAGGAATGTAAAAAGATTAATCCCCTTCTAGATCAACCATACAGATCTGGACTGAAACCTTAAAAGCTTTACATAATTAACTTTACTAAAAGAATTAATGAATTTTTTTTAGAAATGTTTGAAACACTTCTGCATTATTGCTTTTCTTATTTGACGTAATTCTTGAGCAGTTAAAGATGGTTGTTTATGATTTTCGTAATTATTAATATATATTTTAGCTATTTTACGAACATTATCCGGTATTTCTGATAATTCTTTTGTATATTTATGATCTTTATCTAATGTAATGGCTTCTTCAGCTAAAGCCTCAATAGTTAAAAAGTGTTTGCAAATACAATCATGACATCTTTTTTTCTTTTGGAACAAATGATCTTCTAAGAGAATTATTTGCTTACACATTTCCCTCATATTATACATTGGATCTAAAACTGGTAAAAGATCAGAACATCCCTCTGCACATTTGCCCTTTTCTTTATCACACTCTTCACATTTTGATATATGTTTTTGATCTTTTTCCTTAGTTTTTTTTATATCATTTTGGGCTTGACTTTTAGAATAATTGCATTTACTACTACTATCCATTACAGATGTAAAACCTTCCTTAACACCCTTAACACCCTTCACATCCTTAACATTAGTATTACCCCCTTTAGAAATAATATTTAACATTAGATAAAATATAGCTATTATTATTATGAGACGATACCATTTATTGAGTTCCATTATAAAATGATTAGTATCTTTATATATTTAGCAGAATATATTTTGGGAAAAATTGAATATAAATATGAGATCTTGATGAAATATTTATTGAGAATGACAACAGTTTTTCCTTTTTTCAAAAGTGATTCCCCTTTTTCAAATTGGTGGATGACACCCTTAACGGGTAAAGATTATCAATTTATATCTTCGGATGGAACTAAATATATTTGCACAGAACAGTGGATGATGGCAGAGAAAGCTAGATTATTTAATGATCCTATATCAGAAACAAAAATAATGACAGCAACTAATCCAAAAGAACACAAGCGATTAGGACGTTTAGTTAAAAATTTTAAAGATGATGTCTGGAACCAAAAATGCCGTCAAATTATGTATGATGGTCTTCTTCTAAAATTTTCACAACATCCAATTGCTAAAAAAGCTCTAATTGATACCGGAAATGCTATTATTTGT
>Ga0068876_10003371_pt1 | contig 11462 bp, 6 predicted proteins | sample NOAtaG_6_FD_66442 | JGI IMG/M metagenome (GOLD analysis project Ga0068876, IMG submission 66442) | Freshwater lake microbial communities from Lake Erie, under a cyanobacterial bloom - NOAA_Erie_Diel5S_2200h metaG | ecosystem: Environmental > Aquatic > Freshwater > Lake | place: USA: Ohio, Lake... | reverse complement strand
ACAGGATATACAGGTTTCACAGGATACACAGGATATACAGGATACACAGGTTTTACTGGATATACAGGATACTCTGGGTACACAGGATATACAGGATACTCTGGTTTCACAGGTTATACGGGATATACAGGATATACAGGATATACAGGTTATACGGGATATAGTGGATATACAGGATATAGTGGATATACTGGTTATAGTGGGTACACAGGATATACAGGATATACTGGATACACAGGTTATACAGGATACACAGGATATACTGGATTTACAGGTTTCACAGGATATACAGGTTATACAGGATATACTGGATACAGTGGATATACAGGATACACAGGATACACAGGATATACTGGTTTTACAGGTTACACTGGGTATACAGGATATACTGGATATACTGGATTTACAGGTTATACTGGATATTCAGGATATACAGGATATACAGGATACACTGGTTATACAGGATATACTGGATTTACAGGTTATAGTGGATACACAGGATATACAGGATACACTGGGTACACTGGATACACAGGATACACTGGTTTTACAGGATATACCGGGTACACAGGGTACACAGGATATACTGGATATACAGGATATACTGGTTTTACAGGATACACTGGATACACAGGTTTCACAGGATATACAGGTTATTCTGGATATACAGGATACACAGGATATACCGGGTATAGTGGTTATACAGGATATACCGGATACACTGGTTTCACAGGATATACAGGATACACAGGATACACAGGATACACAGGTTATACAGGATATACAGGTTTCACAGGATACACAGGATATACAGGTTATACCGGATACACGGGATATACAGGTTATTCTGGTTACACAGGATACACCGGATACACAGGATACACTGGATACACAGGATATACAGGTTACACTGGTTTCACAGGATACACAGGATACACCGGATACACTGGATACACTGGAAACACTGGTACATCTGGTAGTACAGGATACACAGGATACACAGGATACACTGGATACACCGGATACACCGGATACACAGGATACACTGGATATAGTGGGTACACTGGGTACACAGGTTATACAGGATACACTGGATACTCAGGATACACTGGATACACAGGGTATACAGGATACACAGGATACACGGGATACACTGGATTCACAGGATACACTGGATACACAGGATACACTGGAGTAACAGGTTACACAGGATACACCGGATACACTGGATACACTGGATACACTGGGTATACAGGGTATACAGGATATACAGGATACACTGGTTCCACTGGATATACAGGATATACCGGGTACACGGGATATACAGGATACACAGGATACACAGGATACACTGGATACACCGGAACAACAGGATACACAGGATACACTGGGTACACAGGATATACTGGTTTTTCAGGATATACCGGATACACAGGATACACCGGATATACAGGTTATACTGGTCTAACAGGATATACTGGAAGAACTGGATATACAGGATACACAGGATATACCGGATACACAGGATATACCGGTTACACAGGATACACTGGATACACTGGTCTTACAGGATACACCGGATACACAGGATACACAGGATATACAGGGTATACAGGATACACAGGATATACAGGAGTTACTGGTGGTACAGGATACACTGGATATACAGGATACACCGGATATACAGGATACACTGGTTCTTCAGGAGTAACAGGATACACAGGATACACTGGATACACAGGATATACAGGATACACTGGATATACAGGTTTCACAGGATATACTGGACCAGCAGGACCTAGTGTACAAGGTTCAACTGGTTTTATATCAGGATTAACAGGTGGAACATACTATTCAGATTATATATATTGGGATCCAATTAATTCTACATGGGTTCCTGAAAAAACAGGAATTGTCCATTTAGGAAGTCATGCAGGTGAAAATTCACAAAGTCTGTATAGTGTTGCATTAGGTTATTACAGCGGATATAATAATCAAAACACAAATGCAATCTCAATAGGATATCAAGCAGGATATCAAAGTCAAGGAGAAAATGCGATATCGATTGGGTTTAATTCAGGATTTTCTGGACAATCATCTGGTGCAATATCAATAGGAAATCAAGCAGGATATCAAAATCAAGGAATTAATGCTATATCTATAGGAAGTCAAGCAGGATTTACAGGTCAATTAGATGGTTCAATATCAATTGGATACCAATCCGGGCAAACAAACCAAGGTACTGGGTCAATTGCATTAGGATATCAAAGCGGGCAATATTTACAATCACAATATTCAATTTCTATAGGTTATCAATCAGGACAAACCAATCAATCAATGTATTCTATAGCGATAGGATATGATTCAGGACAGTTATATCAAGGTATAAATGCTTTGTCGATAGGATATCAAGCAGGGCAAACATATCAATCTACTGGATCAATAGCAATAGGTTATCAATCAGGTTCGAATACTCAAAGTCAATATGGTATATCAATAGGATATCAATCTGGTCAAAATAATCAATTTGAATCAGCAATAGCAATAGGGTATCAATCTGGACAATATTCACAAAATTTATATGGAATTGCTATAGGTTATCAATCAGGACAATATTCACAGAGCGCAAATGCTGTTGCAATAGGATATCAATCAGGACAAACAAATCAAGCAACTGGTTCAATATCAATAGGTTATCAATCAGGTGAATATTTACAAGGAACAAATTCAGTTGCGATAGGTTATCAAAGTGGACAAACATTACAGTCAAGAGATTCAATAGCAATAGGATATCAAGCAGGAAACGCTACACAATCATCACAATCCATAGCAATTGGATATCAATCTGGATTATCTAGTCAAAGAGCAGGTGCTATTGCAATTGGATATCAATCTGGAATACACACACAGGGTACATATTCAATATCTATTGGTTATCAATCTGGTAGTGCTTTACAGAATTCAAATTCAGTTGCAATTGGTTATCAAAGTGGGTATACAGGTCAAAGACAAAATTCAGTAGCAATAGGTTATCAATCAGGATATGCATCTCAAGGAAATTCTTCTATTGCAATAGGTTATCAATCAGGATTTACTGGACAAGGACCACAAACAATAGCAATAGGATTTCAAGCAGGATATACAAATCAATCAACAGGTGCAATATCAATAGGTTATCAATCTGGACAAGTATCACAAGGGACGTATTCAATATCGATAGGATATCAATCAGGTAATACATTTCAAAACCAACAATCAATATCAATTGGATATCAAAGTGGATTTTTTTCACAAGGATTTTCAAGTATTGCTGTAGGTTATCAAAGTGCTTTTTATAATCAATCAACTGGTTCAATATCTATAGGATATCAAAGTGGATATACTGGACAATCACAATATTCAACTTCCATAGGATATCAATCTGCATATCAAAGACAAGGTACATATTCAATAGCGTTAGGATATCAAAGTGGATATACTGGACAAGGAACAGGTGCAATTGCAATTGGATATCAAGCAGGAATGACAAATCAAATATCAAACTCAATATTAATAAATGCAGGAGGAGTAAGTATGACAGGATATGCACAAGGATTATTTATAAATCCAATAAGATTTGATAATACAAGTCAAATAAATACGGTATCTTATAATATTTCTACAAAAGAATTAACATATTCTAATCCAGTTAATGCAATCATTAATCAGTCAACATATAATGAAACTAAAAAAATAAGTAGTTTGGTATATCAAAAACCTGTAACAATTAGAAAAAATAATATAATAGCAAAAATAAATAATAATATTTCTAATGGTCAAATTTATTATTTTGGACCTTCTATAAACCCTATGTGGATAGTTGTCGGTGAAGGTACAACAAATACAATTTCTTATTCAAATAATAATATAGATTGGTACGGTATTGGTACAACAATATTTTCTACAAAAGGTAATGGTGTAGAATGGAATGGTTTAAATTGGGTTGCTGTTGGTTCAGGAACAAATACTATTGGTTATAGTTACAATGGTATTAATTGGACAGGTATTGGAACAACAATATTTTCTACAAGTGGAAATGATATTATATATTCCGAGAAATTTAATAAATGGTATTCAGTTGGTGAAGGTACAAATACTATTTCTTTTAGTTATGATGGTATAAATTGGTCAGGTTCAGGAACAACAATATTTACTACGAGAGGTAATCGATTATTTTCAAATACTCAATATATTATAATTACTGGACAAGGTACAAATACAATATCTTATTCTTCAAATGGTAATACATGGGTAGGATTAGGTGCAACTATATTTACTACAAGTGGTTTCGGAATACATTGGAATGGTAGTTTATGGGTTGCAACTGGTCAAGGAACTAATACAGTTGCTTATAGTTCATCCGGGATTGTTTGGACAGGATTAGGTACAACTATATTTTCTTCCATTGGATATGGTATATCATGGAATGGAATTTATTGGTTAGTAAATGGTAATGATCCAACAAATACAATGTCTTATAGTTCAGACGGTCTTTCATGGACTGGTTTAGGAACATCAATATTTGCATCAAGTTCATTTAAATCAACTTGGAATGGTTCTGTGTGGGTTTCTGTTGGTCTTGATAATATCGCATATTCTACAGATACAATTAGTTGGACTGGATTAGGTACTACTATATTTTCCACGGGTGCTTATTCAGTTGCATGGAATGGTGTTCGAAGAAATACTATAACATTCCCTTCTAATATGTCAATATCAGTTGGAAGTGGTACAAATACAATTGCATATTCATTAACAAACGGAATAACATGGACTGGTTTAGGTACAACAATATTTTCTACAAGCGGTAATAACATTTTATGGAATGGAAATATATGGATTGCTACAGGTCAAGGTACAAATACGATTGCTTATTCATATGATGGAATATTATGGTATGGTTGTGTTTCAAGAATATTTTCAACAGCAGGATACGGTTTAACTTGGAATGGAACATATTTTGTATCTGTAGGACAAGGAACAAACACAATTGGATATTCATATAACGGAATATCTTGGATTGGATTAGGAACAACTATATTTTCTACAGCAGGATATAGTGTTTCATGGAACGGTGCACAATATATTGCTCTTGGTGAAGGTACAAATACAATAGCATATAGTTATAATGGTATATCATGGACAGGTATAGGAACTACATATTTTTCAACAAATGGAAGAAATATTGTATGGGATAATAAAAAATGGGTTGCTGTAGGTTCAGGAACAAATACTATTATTTATAGTTCTAATGGTGTAACTTGGACAGGTTTCGGTACAACATTATTTTCTACTTCAGGAAATGGTATTGGTTGGAATGGAACATATATTGTTGCTTTTGGTTCAGGGACAAATTCAATTATATATTCTACTGATGGATTAACATGGACTGGTTTAGGTGTTACAATAATAACAACTGGGAACGGAGTATCTTGGAATGGTTCATATTGGGTAGGTGTTGGTTCAGGAACAAATTCTATTGTATATTCATCAAATTCAATAAACTGGACAGGTGTAACAACAAATACAATATTCTCAACACAAGGTAATTCAATATCTGGAAATAATTTAAAACTTGGAAGAATATCTTTACAACATCCATTTGTTGCTTTTGGTTCTGGAACAATAAATACTATAGCTTATAGTACTAATGGAATCAGTTGGGTAGGTTTAGGTAATTCTATATTTACTACACAGGGTAATCATTGTGCATGGAACGGTACAAAAATGGTTGCAGTAGGAAGCGGAACAAACACAATCGCGTATTCATTCTGTTGTATTAACTGGACAGGTATTGGTAATGCTATTTTTACTTCATCTGGAAATGGTATTGCTTGGAATAATACACGTTTTGTAGCAGTTGGTTCAGGTACAAATACAATTGCTTATTCATCAGACGGAATATCTTGGTTTGGAGTTGGTACAACTATTTTTACAACATCTGGTAATGCTGTCGTATGGAATGGTACTTTTTGGATTACTGTTGGTTCAGGAACAAATACAATTGCTTATTCAGGATTAAATGAAAGTTCATGGACTGGTTTAGGTACTACATTATTTTCAACAAGTGGAAATGGTATAGGATTTAATGGAATACAACATGTAGCAGTTGGTGAAGGTACAAATACTATTTTATATTCTTCTAATGGAACACAGTGGACTGGATTAGGAACAACATTATTTTCTACAGCTGGGTACGATGTTACATGGAATGGTTTATTATGGGTTGCAGTAGGAACAGGTACAAATGTTATTATTTATTCTTCAAATGGAGTAACTTGGACACCTGCAACTACAACAACTATAACAACAGGGTATGGTATATCTTGTAATGAAAATCTATGGGTTGTTGCAGGAGCAGGAACTAATCAATTAGAATATTCTTATGATGCAATTACATGGTTCACAGGTAGTAATACAATATTTTCAACAGCAGGATATGGTGTTGGAAATAATATAGTCGGACCATTTATTCAAGACAGTCAGTTTATATTAGATACTAATGGTATTGAACAAACTAATCAATTAGATATTACTTCTAAAGTTTATTCACAAGGATATAATAATTTATCTGTTAATATCAAAAGTGATATAATTATGTAAATATATTTAAAATAAAATATATTTTTATATAAATGAATATTTTAATATATGGTTCAAAAGGATGGATTGGTCAACAATTTGTAGATTTATTAAAAAATAATAATATAAGTTTTATAGAAGGAAAAGAAAGAGAAAATAATTATGAAGATGAAATAAATACTTATAACCCATCTCATGTTATATCTTTAATTGGACGAACTCATGGTAAAATAGATGATAAAGTGTATAGTACTATAGATTATTTAGAACAAGATGGTAAATTACGTGAAAATATTAAAGATAATTTGTATAGTCCTTTAAAACTTGCAATTATATGTCAAAAGAAAAATATACATTTTACATATTTAGGTACAGGATGCATATTTGAATATGATAATCTAAATGATTTAATTGGTTATGATGAAAATGAGAATCCAAATTTTTTCGGTTCATCTTATTCTATAGTAAAAGGTTTTACTGATATGTTAATGAAACAATTTAATGTCCTAAATTTACGTATTAGAATGCCTATAAATTCACAAAATAATCCTAGAAATTTTATAACTAAAATATCTACTTATGAAAAAATATGTTCTATTCCAAATTCAATGACTGTTTTACCTGAATTATTACCGTATGTTATAAAAATGATGGAACAACACACGATTGGAACAATAAATTTGACAAATCCTGGTGTTATTTCACATAATGAAATACTAGAAATGTATAAAGATATTGTTGATCCTACATTTACATGGAAGAATTTCACAATTGAAGAGCAAAATAGTATTTTATCTTCCAAACGTTCAAATAATAGACTAAATACAAGTAAATTAGAAAAAATGTTTCCTGATGTAAAAAATATAAAAGACGCAGTTAAATCTTGTCTGTATAAATATCCTAAACCATATAATAGTAGTATACTTATAACAGGTGGTTGTGGATTTATAGGTTCACATTTTATTAATTACATTTTTGATAAATACGGTAGTATAAATATTATTAACTATGATGCAATGTATTATTGTGCATCCGAAAACAATGTAAAAGATAATGTTATAAATTCTAATAGATACACGTTAATTAAAGGTAATTTAAATAACACTGAATTGATTTCATCTATTTTAGAACAATATAAGATTGATTACGTTATTCATTTCGCAGCACAAAGTCATGTACAAAACTCATTTTATGAATCATTATCATACACATATGATAATGTTATGGGTACTCATTCATTACTTGAATCGTGTCGCATATATGGAAAAATTAAGAAAATTATTCATGTTTCTACGGATGAAGTGTATGGTGAATCGAAATTTATCGATAATAAAAAAACAGAATTATCATTACTTTGTCCTACAAATCCATATGCTGGAACTAAAGCGGCAGCAGAATTAATAGCACAAACATACATACATTCTTTTAACTTACCAATTCTTATAACAAGAGGTAATAATGTTTACGGAGCAAATCAATATCCCGAAAAATTAATACCAAAGTTTATAAATTTACTAAAAAATGATAAAAAAGTAACAATACAAGGCGATGGATTATGTAAAAGATCATTTTTACATATATCAGATACGGTTAAAGCTTTTGATATTTTGTTAAATAAAGGTGTTGTTGGAGAAATATATAATATAGGTTGTGATGAAGACATGGAGTATTCGATTCTTGATATTGCACGTATTCTAATCGAGAAAATAAAATTAACAACGAATTATGAAGATTGGATCGAATATATAGAAGATAGACCTTTTAATGATTCTAGATATTATATAAATAATGACAAACTTAAAAACTTAGGTTGGACAATTGATAAAAATTTTATTGATGGTATTAATGAGTTAATTTAAATAAAATTATAATTAATAATAGAATTATATTATTATATCTACATATATTTACACTCAATCCCATAATATATTCTAATATATTTTATGTCAACAATAAAAATATAAAAATATTATATTTTTATTTATAAATGTTATTATATATAATTATTGTTGTACTTATAATAATTTTAATTATTTTATATAAAAAATTAATTTCACATTCTTCAGTTTCATGTTCTTTTTTAAATATTAATCAAAGAAGAAAGAAAATTTTAAATTTAATATTGTATTCTGAAACAAATCCTCAATATATACAAATGTACAAAATATTATCTAATTATTTAAAAACATTGAATATACCTCATTACTTTTATTGTTATAATGAAAATTTAGTCAATGATTATAAAATCGTAGATGATATAATATACATTAAAGGAAATGAATCATTAGTTCCAGGTTGTCTTGATAAAACATTAAAAGTATTCAGTATCTGTAAAGATATGGATTTTGATTATGTCGTTAGAAGTAATATATCTGAAGTCATTAATTTCAAAATACTACAAAAATACTTACAATCACATTGTGTTAAATATGGAGGTGCAACATTATTACAACTTCAATGGTTAGATCCACCATCCGGTATTATCGACCAAAAATATTGGAATACATACTTTATTAGAGGTAATGCTATTATTTTTGATAGGGAAATATTTAATCTCATTGAATCAAATAAAGATAAAATATTAGGATACAATATTGTAGATGATGTAGCTTTCGGTGTTTTTTTAAAAGATAAAATTAATACTATACATTATACGAATGAAAAAACAAATGTTAATAATATTTATAAAGACACTATATTTTATAGAAATAAAAGTTATTTTAGAAATACAGATGTGATAAATATGAAAACTATTACTAAAAAAATGATTTAAAAAAATGACAATAATATACTTTTCAACCACAATGATTCCTACCATCCTAATAAACAAGATATGTTTGTATAATTCTCACCCAGTTGCCGATTTACTGAGACCATTTTTTCAACACATTGAAGTTAACAGTGTTATTACAATATTCTTAAGAAATGGTAAATTTTCTTGGAAGAATATGTATAACATACACACGTTCAATAAATATGGAATGAAGTATAGGAACGTGATGTACCAACTACTTGTACTTCATCGTTTTAAAACAAAATGGAAAAAAGAGTTTTAAAATATCATATCGTATTATAAAATTAGAATGAATATAGTATTAATAACATCCGTGATAAATATATCCAATAATCCATTATCTTACTCAAAAACCAGAAGTTTTTGCGACTCTTCCAATAGATTTGAAGATACACTTAAAACTATAAATTCAGTTCGTAAATATATAAAAAATTCATTGGTTCTATTAATTGAGTGTTCAGACTTATCTAAATATGATGAAGAAGTTTTACATGAAAGTGTAGATATATTCATAAATGTATATAAAGAACCTAGTGTAGTAGAAAAAGTAAATTCGAATTCTAAATCACTGGGTGAAGCGACATTAACAGTTAAGGCAATAGAATATCTTTTAAATAATAATATAAGATTTAATAATTTGTTTAAGATTAGTGGAAGGTATTGGTTGAATGATAATTTTGATTATTCAAAGTTTGATAATAATAACATTGTTGTAAGATATATACATCCATACAATCCTATAGTATCAACTGTATTGTATAAAATACCTTGTGATATAATAAAAGAATTATGCTACTTCTTAATAAACTCGGAAGATGAATTAATTAATTGTATAGGATATGAAATGTTATTTACATCTTTTATTAAAACTTACAATGATTGTAAAATAATAAAAGATAAAATAGGTGTAAATGGATATATATCAATAGATGGTTGTTATATTGATATATAAATCTAAAAATTTAATATTATTTTAAATAAATGAATGCTAATCGCGAAATTATAAGCAAATTAAAATTTATTGGGAAAATTCAAATTGGTGAAAAAATAGATTTGAAAAATATGCATTTACAATCGGATGGTTTATACACCCAAATAACAAGAACTATAAACCAAGAAAATAGAAATAAAACTTTAGTATTTATACAAGATACAATAAGTAAAGCTTTTGAGATAATTAAATGTTATGAAAACTCTATAAAAAGTGCAGATAAAATAATGTGTACAAATATAGTTTCTGACCTTAGATTTTCGAGAAATGGACTTAATAATCTCAAAGAAACATATGCATATGATATAAAGTTTTGTTGTGATATTGATGTATTGATCGAAATGATTAATGCAAAATTATGTGAAATTGAAATTATCAATCCACCACCATTTCCTTTAGAAAGTAATGTTTAAATTTTTATTATATTATATATAATAAAAACAAATATGACTAAAAGAAAAATAAAATCTAGATCTCCTAAAAGAAAAATAAAATCTAGATCTCCTAAAAGAAGAAAAATACAATCTAGACCTCATGATAGTGGTTTTTTATCAGATATGTATAATTATGTTAAAGGTTTGTTTATTTTAGATCATAGAAGAGTGACTCCTTCAATTTCAGATAAATCAACACCTGAATCATCTTCAAAAAAAACAGAACAAAATGATCTTATAACATCATCATCTATCACATCATCTATTCCATCATCAGAATTTCCATAAAAATTTGTGTTATTTTTTATTTTTTCTTGTCTTCTTCTTCTTTTTCTTCTTTATATCATTTAAAGGATTTATTATATCATAAGAAACTTCATCATTAGTAGGTTTAATATCATCACAATAATCTTTGATAGAAACTTCATCATTAGTAGGTTTAATATCATCACAATAATCTTTGATAGAAACTTCATCACTAATAGGTTTAATATCATCACAAGAGGGATAATTTGAATCTTTTACAGAAACTTCATCACTAATAGATTTAATATCATCATCAAAAGGAATAGGTTTAATATCATCACAAGGAGGATAATTATAAAAATTTATTACAGGTTCA
>Ga0068876_10003369_pt1 | contig 11464 bp, 6 predicted proteins | sample NOAtaG_6_FD_66442 | JGI IMG/M metagenome (GOLD analysis project Ga0068876, IMG submission 66442) | Freshwater lake microbial communities from Lake Erie, under a cyanobacterial bloom - NOAA_Erie_Diel5S_2200h metaG | ecosystem: Environmental > Aquatic > Freshwater > Lake | place: USA: Ohio, Lake... | reverse complement strand
GCCAATATCAGTGGTTTCTACCGTGGCCGCTTTGAGCAGAACCTCATCATTCAGCCGAACGACCTTGTCTACATCCCGCCATCCGAGGTCTTCTTCGTGGTCGGCGAGGTCAAGTCGCCCGGACAGTTCACGCTCCGCGAGGGGAGCTCGATTCGCCAGGCCATCTCGCTCTCGCAGGGACTTCTCTTCAAGGCGGCCAGCGACCGCGCCATGATCTTCCGCCAGGATCCGGCAACCGGCAAACTGTCCGAGATTCCGGTCGATATCGGCGCCATTATGAATGGAAAGAAGGACGATGTTCTGCTCGCCCCAAACGATGTCGTCATGATCCCCAACAGCAAGATGAAGGCCTTCGCCGGGTCGATGATGATGTCGATGGGCGTCGCCATGGCGCAAACGGCCATCCTCGGGATAATGCGGTAATCATATGGGTTCAGATAAGAACAAGCTCGACCGACCATACAATCCAGATGAGCGGGCGCTGATCAGCTCAATCACCACTCCTCGTCCCAGCGGCGTCTACTATCCAGGATATTCTGCTGAGTCCACTGAAGGCGTGCACGTTCGTGACCTGTGGCGGATTGTTCGCAAGCGGCGCTGGCTGATTCTGGCCATCAGTTCGATCTGCGTTCTGCTGGTGGCGGTCGAGGTTCACCGAACCCCGTCGATCTATCGCGCCCAGACGATCATTGAACTGGCTGAAGAGTCGCCAACCCTCGTGGGGGGCTTCGCGCCGACTGCTGAGGTCGACCCGACTCGCACGATCAAGGCCAAGAAGGTGATCTTCAAGAGCCGACCGGTGCTCGAGGATATTGTTGAAGCCGTCCGGCTCGACCAGACGCCAAATTTTATCGGAAGCCTGCGTAAGAGGTCGATCCCTGAGGCGCTTCGTGACATTGCCTATCGCTTTTCCGGCACCTTTCGGGAGTCGCGAGTGGCGTTGCCCCCGCGCCAGCCAGTGGAAGCGAACGCGGCGGGCCGGGCGGAGCGGACGGTTGAGGAGAGTCAGCGCCTGGCTCCCTACGTCGAGGTGCTGAAGGAGAAGCTGATCGTCGACTCGATCGATGAGACCAATATTCTTCAACTGACCTTCGACCATACCGATCCGGTGCTGGCGGCTACCGTCGTCAATGCCGCCGCCCAGAGTATTATCGATCGCCATTTTGCCGCACGAATTGCCCGTTACTCCGATACCTCGAGCTGGCTCGAACGTTCCACGCTCGAGCTGAAGTCGCGGGTCGAAGAGGCGGAACAGGCCCTTGCCGACTATTCGCGTCGCAACCGGATCTTTGCCACTGAGAGCAAGCAGAGTCTGACCACTGAGAAGCTGACCAGTCTCCACAGTCAGGCGATGCGGGCAGAGATCGACCGGATGCTCAAACAGTCGCTTTACGAAGATGTTCAGCGCGGTCGCCTCGCGCAGCTCCCCGAGGTCTTTGCTGACCAGAAGAGCAATCAGCTTCAGGCGGAGCTGGGCCGACTCAAGGTTGAAGAGGCGGAGTTGAGCGTCAAGTATGGACCGGAAAACCCCCAATTAAAGCAGGTTCAGTCCAAAATACAGATCCTGTCCGGTCAGATTCGTGACGCCCGTGCGGCTCTCGAAGGTCGGTTGCGCGCCGATTTCGACCGGGCGGTGCGCGATGAGAAATCGCTCAGTCTGGCCCTCGACCGGGCCAAAGCCGAAGCGGTCAATGAAAATCAGGCTTCCATCCAGTACCACATTCTGATCCAGGAGGTGGAGACGGCGAAGAGCCTCTATAACGATTTTCTCCAGAAGACAAAGCAGGCCGAGCTGCAGCTGGCAGAACAGTACAACAATCTGCGCGTGGTCGAGCCGGCGACGATTCCGGAGTCGCCCGTCGGGCCGCAGCGGTTTCGAACTATCCTCGTGGGACTCCTTGTCAGCCTGATTGGCGCGCTGGGGGTGGCCTTCTTTCTCGAGTATCTCGACAATACCATCCGCAGCGCTGACGATGTCGGGAGGGTGGTCCAGTTGCCGACGCTCGCCGTCATTCCATCGATCACCGCGAACACGCCCAAAGCGCTCCCGGCCGGTCGCGGGAAGGGCGATGCCTTGTCTGAGACGTTGTCCACCCCGCAAGACTTCGCGGACGCGGCGCTTGACAGTTCGACCCGCGTGGTTGCCCTTGATCAGCTCTCGACAGTAGTCGAAGCCTACCGGATGTTGCGCACCTCGGTTCTTCTCTCAACCTCTGGCAATCCGACCCGAACCATCCTCTTCACCAGCGGGCAACCCGGCGAAGGGAAGACCACTACGGCGATCAACACGGCGATCTCTCTTGCGCAGCTGGGATCATCGGTGCTGTTGATCGACGCCGATCTGCGCCGCCCGACGGTCCACCGGGTCTTCCGTCTCGATAACTCCTCCGGTCTCTCGGAAGTGCTTGCGCGAGATCTCAATCCGGACGAGCTGATTCAGAAGACCTGGGCGCCAAACCTCTCGGTGCTCACGAGCGGGCCGATCCCTTTCAACCCGGCCGAACTGATCAGTTCCGACACCATGAAACAGGTTATCGCCAACCTCGCCGATCAGTATGATCATGTGCTGATCGACTCGCCCCCCCTGGTCAATGTTACCGATCCGGTCATTCTCTCGACGATCGTCGATGGGGTGATCCTCGTCGTCCACGCCGGGCGCAGCACCCGCGAGGTGGTCAAACGCGCTCGCCACGAACTCTCCAGTGTCGGTGCGCAGATATTTGGGGTTGTCCTTAATAACCTCGATGTCCGGCGCGAGGGGTATGCCGGCTACTCATCATACAAACCTTATGACAAACTGGGCGGTTACGGCGCGAACCCGCGTCGCCGCTCAGGCAGCGATCTGAGAGGGTAGTTAGCCTCGATGTCTGCCGGAAGTACCGGAAGTACCGGAAGTACCGGAAGTAATTGATAAATCAGCGCTTGGTTTGCCTGATGTATTTGAAATCCTTCGCATCTCCGGTAAAATCCCAATGCAACCATTAGAACGGAAAACGTTTCTAATATCGCGGTTCATATGCCGCTCATGCTCTCTTCCGATTGCGCTTCGACAATCGAGGTGACTTGCCCGCTCGACGATTCGATTCTCCGGGGCGGCAGTGAGAGGCCGGAGTAGTCCGAGCCGGACCGGGTCGAGCAGAAGCAGGCCGGGATTGTTGGCGGCCGAGGTCAGTCCGCGACTGCGAACACTTGCCGCGTCTCGCGCGGAAGAGATGCCCCGGTCCCGTGTCAGAAATAGTCGTGTCCCGGTGTGGCGCGGGGAAGATTGCTCTCCGTCGTCCGCTCTGTAGGCTGAATGCACAGGCAGGTGGGACCCACAAGGCGGGTTAACAAATGTCTCAAGATCACAACTCATGGGGGCAACAGCCCAATCCGGTCCACCTCGAGAAGTCCCTGCAAATCAGACCGAGTGGCGCGCCAGCGCTCAACTCGATGGATCAGCTATCCTATAATTATTACAATACCCAGCCCGCCGGCGAGGGCTTTGACCTGCGTGAAATGTGGCGGAAGGTCAAGAAGCGCCGGTTGATGATCCTGTCGATCGTCATCGTCGTCACGACGATCGTGACGATCGAGTCATTTCGGAACAAATCGTACTACCAGGCGGCCGCCAAGATTGCCTTCAATCACAACAAGTCAGAGATGAAGCTCGGGGACTTGGTTCTGGCGAGCAACGACAATGAGCGGATCAACACCGATCTGCTCATGATCAAGACCTATCCGCTGCTGGAGGATGTCGTGGTCATGCTTCGACTTGACCAGAATCCCCGTTTTCTGGACGGGGGGCGCCGCACGGTTGCCGACTCGGTCAAGTCGATCTTCTCCAGTTTTGGCAGTAAGGTTGAACGACCGAAGACTCCGCTTCCGACACTCGAACCGCTGCTGATCGAGCCGATGGCCAATGAGCAGCGACCGCCGCAGGAGGCGGCTCGGCTCGCTCCGTATGTCCAGACGCTCATGTCGATGCTGACCGTTCAGCAGGTGGCCAACACGCGCGCTATCGACGTCAAGTTTACGCATACTGATCCGGAGATTGCCTCGAGCGTCGCCAATGGGGTCGCCCGGGTCTTCATCGAGTACAGCTACCGGAACAAGACGGACAACTTCACCACCTCTGCCAACTGGCTCGATCGGACGACCCGCAGTCTCCAGGCCCAGGTTCAACAAGCCGAACAGGCGCTGGCCAGCTATTCGATCTCCCACAATCTGTTTGGCAACAGCGATAATTCGAGTCTGACCGGGACCAAGCTGGCCGATATTTACAGCCAGGCCCAGAAGGCGGAGACAGATCGCATCCTCAAGCAGTCGATCTACGAGGAGGTTCGAAAGGGGCGCATTCTGCAGCTTCCGGAGGCCTTCGCCGACCGCCGCAGTGCGCAGATGCGGGCGGATTTGAGCGATCTTCAACTCAAATTGGCGGAATTGAATGCACGCTTCGGACCGGAGAATCCGCGCGTGATCGAGACGCGCCACCAGATCGAAGAGCTGGAGACCATGATCGTCGATAGCTCAAAAGTGCTGTCGGAGCGGCTGCGCGCCGATTACGACCGGGCAGTCCGTGAAGAGGCGCTGATTAAGGACTCGCTGACCAAGGCCAAGGGTGAGGCCATCCAACAGAATCAGGATGCCATCCAGTTCAATATTTTGAAGCAGAATGTCGATACGGCCAAGGAGCTCTACAATGATTTTCTGCAGAAGACCAATCAGGTCAATATCCAGCGCGCTGATCAGGTGAAGGATCTGCGGATTATCGATCCGGCGCGAACCCCGGTCGAGCCCATTGGCCCACAGCGAGTTCGCTCGGTTCTGCTCGGTCTGATTCTGAGCCTTGGGGTGGGGATCGGTTTGGCGTTGCTCATCGAGTATTTCGACAATTCGGTCAAGAATGTCGAAGATGTCCTGCGGGCAACCCAGCTGCCCACGCTGGCGGTTATTCCGGCCATGAATTCCCAGTCTCTCCGCTCCTCGCACGTCAAGAGGGGGGAGCTGACCACCGGACCGCGCCCGACCGACCGGCAACACCGGGTCGGGAAGGGGACCGTGATCACCAATATCGGCGGCATTGTTCCGCGCGGACTCCAGCCCAAGGGCAATCAGCTGGCCACCCTCGACGGTCTCTCCTCGGTTGTTGAAGCCTACCGGATGCTGAGAACGTCGCTGCTCCTTTCGACTGCCGGCAAGCCACCAAAGACGATTCTGCTCACCAGCAGTCAGCCTGGCGAGGGAAAGACGACCACCGCGGTCAACACGGCGATCTCGATGGCGCAGCTTGGTGCATCGGTGCTCCTTATCGACGCGGATATGCGTCGACCGACCGTGCATAAGACCTTCAAGATTGGCCATATTCGCGGTCTCTCGACCTATCTCTCGGGCAATGGGGAGATCGATAGTCTGATCGTCAAGCTGCCGATGCCCAATCTCTCGGTTCTGACAGCTGGCCCGATTCCGCCCAATCCGGCGGAGCTGATCAGTTCTGAGCGCATGCGTGAAATGCTGCGGATTTTGAGCGCGCGCTACGACCATATCATCATCGACTCGCCACCGCTGATTACCGTGACCGATCCGGTCATCCTCTCGACCATGGTCGATGGTTCGATGCTCGTCGTCCAATCCGGGCGGAGCACAAAGGAGATGATCCGGCGCGCCCGCCAGGAACTGGCCGGCGTCAATGCCCGGATCTTCGGCGTGATTCTCAACAATGTCGATATCAAGCGTGACGGGTATGACGAGTACTACTATCACCGCTACTACAGCAACTACAATAACCCCCAGTATGGATCAAAGAGCAGTTCAGGTTCAGCTTGAAATCTGCTGCCAGCCAGGGTCTTAGAACAGCGTGGCAGGCTGGAAGGATCGGCGGGTCCAAAACTTTAATTGTCAGTCTGTGGCTGATCAGCTAGCGCTCTTTGGGTGAACATTTACTCGATGGATTTTGATCAACATAAATCCGGACCCGGGGAGATCCACGTCTCGATTCGCCCCGCTGATCGCTGGTCCTGGCACGAATTGCGAGCGCTCTGGGAGTATCGCGAACTGCTCCTGTTTTTGACCTGGCGGGATATCAAGGTCAAGTACCGCCAGACGACTGTTGGCCTGCTCTGGGTTATTCTCCAGCCGGTGGCCACGATGCTCATCTTCAGCATCTTTTTTGGCCGCGTCGTCGGGATCGACTCCGGGGGGCTGCCCTATCCGCTCTTTGCCTTCTCCGGGATCGTCCCCTGGCTGTTCTTCTCAAATTCGGTCAACAGCAGCAGTAACAGCCTCGTGGGCAGTTCGAATCTGATCACCAAGGTCTATTTTCCACGGATGATCATCCCCGGCGCCGCGGTGCTCGCCGGGCTGGTCGATTTTCTGGTGGCGCTCGTTGTTGTTGGCCTGACCATGGCCTGGTTTGGCGTCACCCTGACGAGACAGATCATCTTTCTTCCGTTCCTGCTGATCCTGACGGTGCTGCTGACCTTTGGGATTGGACTGTGGATGGCGGCGCTCAATGTCCGCTACCGTGACGTGCGCCACGCGCTGCCCTTTATCCTGCAGCTCTGGATGTTTGCCACGCCGATCATCTATCCAACCAGTCTGATTCCGCCAGACTGGAGAAGGCTGATCAACCTCAATCCATTGACTGGACTGATCGACGCTTACCGGGCCGTATTGCTTGGTCGGCCGATCGATTGGAGTCCACTGCTCTTTACGTCGATCCTGACCATGGTTGTTCTGGTTCTCGCGGCCTGGTATTTTCGGCGAACCGAAGAATTCTTTGCAGATATCGTCTGAGAAGCAGCTTCCGGCGATGGTTGATCCAGTCACACTGGAGCGGTCGGGCCTTTGGTAAAGGGCTTGGGGCGCGACGCAGTGTGGGTTGAGGATCGCCATGGCCTGATCGTTCATCACTGGTCCCGCCTCGGTAGAGAGGTTTCCTTTACGGTCTTGGTTGCGATAGTTCAACCATTGGTGAACTATTGGCCAACCTGCCAGTTGATCTATTTCACACCTGAGCGTAACCAGAGCCACAAAAGAAATTGAACACACCTGTCGCCCTTATCATTTTCAACCGTCCCGAATGCACCGCCAGGGTCCTCGAGGTCCTGGCCAGAATCAAGCCGGCGCATCTGCTGGTTATCGCCGATGGACCACGCCCGGACCACCCCACCGATGCGGAACGGTGTCGGGCCACCCGCGCCCTCATCGACCAGATCGACTGGGATTGCCGTCTTGACAAGAACTATTCCGATCAGAACCTTGGCTCGAAGCGCCGACCGGAGACCGGCATCGACTGGGTCTTCGAGCTGGTCGAGGAGGCGATCATCCTCGAGGATGACTGTCTGCCCGATGAGAGTTTCTTCCCCTACTGCGGGGAGTTGCTGGCGCGGTATCGCGATGATACGCGGGTCATGATGATCAGTGGGTACTGCTTCTTCGATATGCGGGAACGCGCGAAGCAGAGCTATCACTTCTCATATCTCGGCAGCACCTGGGGCTGGGCAACCTGGCGACGGGCCTGGCGGCTCAATGATCCTCAGCTGACAAGGTGGCCGGAAGTGGTTGCGGCGCGCTTGATCGAGCAGCTCTTTCCGGACCCGGTGCACACGAAGTTCTGGTATGACGTGTTTGCCAGGATTCTTGATGATCGTCTCCGCGATGCCTGGGACTACCAGTGGCAGCTGAGTTGTTGGTTCAATAGCGGCTACCGGATCTTCCCGGCCGTCAATTTGATCCGGAACATCGGATTTGGAGATGATGCGACGCACACATTTGGTCGCAATCCATATCACAATGAGCTGGGACGGCTGACCCTCCCGCTCGTTCATCCTGAACTGGTCATTCGCAGTTTCGAGGCCGATCTGGAGATTGCGGAAAGCCTGTGCGTCTTTGAGGGATACCGCGTTCCACCACCGCCGTTGAGCCGACGTCTGCTCCAGCGCCTGCCGTTCATATACCAGCTCTTGCGTCTGGGTCGGCGGGGGCTGCGCCTCATGCTCAACCGGTAGCCGGAACCAGCGTGCGAATGAACAGGAAGACCAAACGCAGTTGCTGATCAACCACTACTCGACAGTCGATACGAAGGGCGGGGCGGCGCTGGCGGCGCGGCGACTTCACCGTGCGCTGTGTGAGGCCGGGGCCGCCTCGACCCTTTATGTCCGCGAGAAACTGGGTCAGGAGGCAGGAGTCGAGAGGGTGCCCCCACTCCAGGAGAATCGTTTCCTGCATCGTCTCCGCAGATTGACCCGGGGACATCGACCTGTCCCCACCTACACCTTCAATCTGGATGAGCGTCCGCGGATCTCCATTGACAGATTTCTGGCCACGCACGCAGAGGGGGCTCCAACCGTCTCGGTCATCCACTGGGTTGATGACTTTCTCGATATCGCGTCGATCCGCAGGCTGATCGACCATTTTCGCGGTCCGCTCGTCTGGATGATCCACGATCTGGAGCCATTGACTGGGGGGTGCCACTACAGCTTTGGCTGCCAAAAGTACCTTACCGAATGCGGCGCCTGTCCACAGTTGGGTTCAGCCGACCCGCACGATCGGGCCAACCGAAACTGGCGAAGGCGACGGGATCTTCTCGCCGATCAGAAGATCTGCTTTATCGCCCCGACGAGCTGGGGCGAGGCGCGCATTCGTGAAAGCAGTCTCTTCGGTCAGGCGCGAATTGCCCGCATTCCGCTCCCGATCGATTCGCGAATCTTTCGCCCCTACGCCAGACAGGTGGCGCGGGATCTTCTCCATCTCCCCGCCGCGGCGCCTGTTCTCCTCTGCGGCGCGAGCTACGTCGATGATCCGCGCAAGGGGATGCGCGAGCTGGTGCGCGCGCTTCACCTCCTGTCGCCGGAGAAGTGCGGAGATCTGCACATTCTGCTGGTCGGTCTCAATGGTGAGGGCTGGAGCCGGGAGCTGCCCTGGCCGGTCCACTATCTTGGAGAGGTGTTTGATCCATTGTTGATGGCCCTCGCCTACCAGTCCGCCGATATCTTCCTGTGCCCATCATTGGCCGATTCCGGGCCCATGATGATTCCGGAGTCGCTCCTCTGTGGAACCCCGGTGGTGGCGTTTCCAACCGGCGGGGCGCCAGATTGGATCGAACACGGAGTCAATGGATACCTGGCCAGATTCGGCGATGCGGCCGATTTTGCCGCCGGGATCGAACTGCTGCTGACCCTTGACCGGGAGATAGTCGCCCGGTCGGCACGTTCGAGTGTCGAAGACCTGCACCGCCCGGATCTGATTGCCCGGCAGCATCTGCAACTCTATCGGGAACTTCTCAACTCAGACGCGGAACATGACTGAGATCTCCACAAATCGAACAATTATCAAGGTTGAGAATCTTGGCAAGCTCTACCAGATTGGAGCGCAACGTGCCCAGCCAACCACTCTCCGGGACGCCCTTTCCAATCTCTGGCGGCGCGGTGAGCGCTCATCCGGCGGCGAACCCGAGGATCTCTGGGCCCTGCGCGACATCAACTTCGAGGTGCGGGTGGGTGAGATCGTCGGCATCGTCGGCAAGAATGGCGCCGGCAAGTCGACACTCCTGAAGATTCTCTCGCGGATCACCCGGCCAACGACCGGCCAGGTCGACATTTATGGTCGGGTAGGCAGTCTTCTCGAGGTCGGCACTGGTTTCAATCCCGAGTTGTCGGGGCGTGAGAACGTCTATCTCAATGGCGCGATACTCGGGATGCGCCGGCGCGAGATCGAGCGCAAATTTGATGAGATTGTCGACTTTGCCGAGGTCCGAAAGTTTATCGATACCCCGGTCAAACACTACTCGAGCGGCATGTATATGCGCCTCGCTTTTGGCGTCGCGGCGCATCTCGAGCCGGAGATTCTGGTGGTCGATGAGGTGCTGGCGGTAGGAGATTTCTCATTCCAGAAAAAATGTATTGGCAAGATGTCCTCAGTGGCCCGCGAAGGGCGAACCGTTCTCTTTGTCAGCCACAACCTGGTCGCCCTGCGCAGCCTCTGTACCCGGGCCATCTGGCTTGATCGTGGCAAACTGGTCATGGCTGGTGAGGTCAACGAGGTCATCAATCAATATCTGCAACAAGAGAATAGCTCACGGCTGGAAAAGATCTGGACAGAGGGCGATTCGTCGTCATCCTCGACCGACGTGCCGGCGGAGATCTCGGTCGTCTCGGCACGGCTTCTTCCGCAAACAGTGGACGTGAAGAACAGGATTACGGTGCGCGACGCCTTGCGACTCGAGTTTGAGTATATCAACCGGATACCTGACAATCTCCTTCAGGTCAGTTTCGTTCTCTACAATCTCGAAGGGATCTGTCTCTTCAATGGCCGGTCGACTCCGCAACGATTTCCGGCGGGGCTGATCCGCCAGTCCTGTCTGATTCCTGGTTCGCTTCTCAATGATGATTCCTACACGGTCCGGCTGGTTATCGTCAGAGATACCAATGTCGGCCTGTTTGATGAGTTCAATGTTCTCTCGTTCGATGTCCACGATATAGAGCGTGATGGGGGATGGTTTGGAAAGTGGATCGGCGTCATCAGGCCGGAGTTTGAATGGGCCGAGCCGTCGGTCGAGCCACTTGCGGCGGGTCGAGAGGGCGTTGAAAATCGCGACCAGACCCGCTGACAGAAGCCGCCCGGAGTGGCCTGACCTGGATCATGACCCGATTCTGACCTGATTGTGGCCCAGATTCTTACCTGGACGAAGATGCGTATTCTTTTTGTCGGTTTTGGCAGCAGTATTCATACCGCCCGCTGGATAGGGCAATTTCACGACCAGGGATGGGATCTTCACCTCTTTCCGGTCGACCCCTTCTATCTCAGCGCCGCGCTTCGCGATGTGACCGTTCACTATCTCTTTCCAATTCGGTCATCCAATATCGATCCGACCGTCAGGCAATCGACGAGTGGCTGGCCATTTATGAGGGGGCAGGAGAGATTGAAGAGGTGGTCGGCACGCTTGCCGGAGGATCCGCTTTCGAATGTCAGTCGTCTGACCAGACTGATCAGGAGGATCAGACCGGACCTCGTCCATTCGTTCGATACGGCCGGGGGACTGCTGACCTATGATGCGCATTGCCGTCTGGGTGGTGATTTCCCGCCCTGGATTCACAGCTCCTGGGGGAGTGATCTCTTCTATTTTGGTCGGGAGGAGGCCAATCAGGAGAAGACGCGGGGAATGATGCAGAGCTGTCGGTATTTCATGGCCGATTGTCAGCGCGAACTGGATCTGGCCCCTGAATACGGATTTACTGGTGAGCTGCTGGGAGTATTCTCGGCCGGTGGTGGCTATGACATCGACGGTATGCAGGAGCATCGCCAGGCCGGCCCCTCTTCGCGTCGCCGGATCATCGCGCTCAAAGGGCGCCACGGGGTTCTCGGGGGGCGCGGATTGGATGCCCTTCGCGCCATTGAGCTGTGCCGGGACCGACTGGCCGGTTATCAGATCAGAATCTATCTTCCCCAGGGCAATATCGCCGGAGCGGTCGAGTATGTGCGGCGG
>Ga0068876_10003355_pt1 | contig 11490 bp, 10 predicted proteins | sample NOAtaG_6_FD_66442 | JGI IMG/M metagenome (GOLD analysis project Ga0068876, IMG submission 66442) | Freshwater lake microbial communities from Lake Erie, under a cyanobacterial bloom - NOAA_Erie_Diel5S_2200h metaG | ecosystem: Environmental > Aquatic > Freshwater > Lake | place: USA: Ohio, Lake... | reverse complement strand
CTCCGACCAGTCCGCCGGCAAGGCCATCTCCACCGTCACGTCCACCGGAACCTGCCCCTCGCCGCCCGACCCCACCGCCTGGGGCAGTTCCACCGTCCCGCTCAGCCCGCCCACGCTCACCTTCATCACCCGGCCGCCGGGCGCCCCGCTCACCAGATACATCGACGTCAGCCGCACCCTCACCTGCCCGTCACGCCCGGAGACGATCACCTGGGGCCGGCTGCTGACCTTCAGCGAGTCCGCCAGCACCCGCCATGTCGCCGCCTGCGGGTCCGCCGGCCCGCCCTCCAGTTGCATGATCAACTGGTTCAGCCGCCGCACCGCCGATGAAAAGTCCCCCGTGAAAAACGCCTGCGTCAACCCGTCAAACGCGCGGTTGATCTCCGCCGCCTTCGCCCCCTCCGGCGGGTTGTCCGCCAGCGCCCGCTCGAACCGCAGATAGGCCGCCGCCATGTCCGCCCGCGTCACCGGCACCGGCATGCGCACGCGCCGCGCCGCCGGTCGCGTCTCGCCACCCCCGCCGCCACCCTTGCCCGCAGGCTCGGCGCCCGGCTGTCGCGTTGGCCACGGCAACCCCTCCGGCGAGCCCTGCCGGGGCGACTCGGGCGTCCGCCCATCGCTCTGCCCCAGCGCCGGCACCCCCCCGCCCGCCAACGCCACCACCGCCGCCGCCGTCCACACCGCAACGCTGCGTGCTGCTGTCATGGCTGACATTACACCTTCACCCGGGGCCGCACCGTCGACAACCCGCCGTCCACCCCGAACACCTGCCCCGTCACCCACCCCGCCGCCGGCGACAGCAGGAACGCGATCATCGCCGCGATCTCCCCCGCTTCCCCCAGCCGCCCCGCCGGGTGCATCGCCACCGACGCCTTCTCGGCGATCTCGCTGCTCAGCAGCGGCTTGGCCATCGGCGTCCGCGTCAGGCCCGGGGCCACGCAGTTGAACCGGATCGCCCCCGCATACGTCGCCGCCGCCGCCATCGTCAGCCCGATCACCCCGGCCTTGGCCGCGGCAATCGCCTCGTGATTCGGCAACCCCACCCGCCCCGCCGTGCTGCTCATCAGCACCACGCTGCCAGCGCCGCCGCTGCCCCGCAGCACCCGCCCGGCGGTCCGCACCGTCGCCATGGCGCTGGTCAGGTTCTGGCTGATCACCCCCTGCCAGTCCGCCTCGCTGGTCTGGTGCCCGGGCTTGAGCACGATCGAACCTGCCAGGTTCACCATCCCCGTCAGCCCGCCGCCGCCAGCACCCGCCCCGGCCAGCGCCGCCCCCGCCTCCTCCGCCAGCCGGTCCACATCCGCGAACACCCCGGCATCCCCCACGCCAATCCCCACGCACCCCTCGCCCAACTCCCCGGCCAGGGTTTCCAATGGCTCCCGCCGCCGTCCGGCCACGAACACTCTGCCCCCGCCCCGAACCACCTCGCGGCACAGCGCCGACCCGATTCCGCCCGCCGCCCCGATCACAAGCACCCTACAACCATCCAGCCCGAATCCGGGCCCGGCCGCTCGCAACACATCGCTCATGTCTTCGTCCTTGTTTCATCTTGACGACTTGGCCTTCGCCTTCCAGTCGCCGCCCGGCTCCGACCAACGGGTGGGATCCGTTTCGGAACCTCCGCACCAGCATAGCGCCTGGCCTTCGGATCCCGCCTCCGCCTTCCCGGCGGGCCTGCCGCCAATGACGCTCCGCCTCGCCTTCCGAACACACCGCCGACCCCTCACCTCGCCCACCGACCGCGTCATCGCCAGACTGCTCGACGCCGACTTCCCCGACGCCGCGACCACCAACCCGTCCGCCAGTGCCATCGCCTCACCCGCCCCGGTCACAACCCCGCTTCCGCTCGTCACCGTTGCCTCACCCGCAGCCGTCGTCCCCGAGCCGCCCCCTCCCTCCGCCCACACCGCCTCCATCCCCCACACCGCCCCCACCTTGCCGCCGGCTCGCCCCAAGCCCCTTCCGCCCGACGCCCACACCTGTCTGCTGTTCACCCCCGACCGGCCGCCCCGCGTTCTGGAAGCCGCGCTGCGCCGCAAGCGTCTGATGCCCCAGCCCTGCCACGACCCCTACACCCTGCTCGCCTGCGCCTTCGCCCATGTCACCTCCGCCCGCCGCTCGCCCAGTGCGGGCAGCCTGGCGGTCGTCCTTTGCCTCCCGCCCGCGGTCTCACCCGACGCCTTGCCCGACACCCTGCTGCAACTCGCCATCACCCTGCGTCGCCTGGCGCCCCGCGTCCTGCTGTGGTCCTATCAGCCCGCTTCGCCCGTCGCCATGGCACCCGCCTCCGGCTCGTCAGCAAGCGCAGGCCTTCGCCCCCTGCCGCTCAACCTGACGCCGACTTTCCAGCCGAACCCCGCTCCGGCACAACCGCCGGCCCGCCTGCCGTCCGGCCCACCGAACAACCCGCCCTCTCAGCCTCATCAACCCGAACAGCCCGGCCGGTCCACGCCGCCATCCCACTCCATGCCGCCGACCCACAGCCTCAGCGATCCGCCCAGTGCCCCCGTTCCGGACGCTGCCCCGCCCGCCACACCCTTTGATGCCCCCTTGCCCACACCGCTGCCCACACCGCTGCCCACACCGCTGGCCACCCCCGCACTGACTGCCGATTCAAACTCCGGCCCCACAGAGCTTTCAGGTAAACACCCCGGCAGTCCACCCGACCGTGCCGGTGGTACCTTTCCCCAAGTTCACACCGTTTCCGGACGCACCGGACCGCCTGCCCGCGCCAAACCGCTTCCTGTCTCAATCGTCGGCAATTTCTTGTATTTCAACCCGGCAAATTCGCAGGAATCCGCTATGCTGCTCTCCGAGAGAGCCGCACTTGAACCTGCGCCGCGGCAGGAGCCACGCCCGTGAGCACACGCGTGGCCCATCGTGGTCGGAACTCCGTCGGCAGGGACGGTCATTCGGAGGACAGGAGCGTGAACGCTCCGGACCATCCTGACGTTCGCATCATCCTGGTCGGTCGCACCGGCCTGGAAACCGCTCTGCGGAAGGATCCGCGCGCCGAGGTCGTGCGTGTCCGCAGCACCCTGCAGTCCATCGGCGAACTCTCTGACCCCGCCGGCGCCTCCAGCCAGCGCCCTTCCATCGTCGTCGTCGGCCCCGATGCCGACCCCGGCCCCGAGACCGACCGCTATCTCATGGCCGTGCGGCTGGTCGATCCGCACGCCCGCGTCGTCCTCGCCGCCGACACCGCCGAGCAGAAGCCCGATGCCAGAGGCTTTGATCTCGTTGTTGACCCCGCCACCCCGCCCGAACGTCTGCGTGAACTGGTCGGCCTGACCGCTGTTCCCGCCTCCGCCGCCGTTGTGGCCGGCGTGTCGCCCGACGGCCAGTCGCGCCGCAACGCCGCACCCGGCTCGGTCACCGGCAGCGCCACCCTGGCCGCCCTGCTCGCACACGCCTCCACATCGCCCGACGGCCATGCGGCCACGGTCGCATCCTCTTCGCCCGCAGCATCACCGCGGCCGGCAACCGCGCCCGCTCCATCCGCCGCACCTGCCGACGTCACCGAGCCCAAGCCCGGCCACGCCGCTCCGGCACCCGCCCTCCCGCCTGAGGCCCTCACGCTGGAACACGGCGACCGCCCGCTGGTCGAGGCCGCCCTCACCGGTCGCGATTTCCTGCCGCTGGCGCTGGACGTCCTCCGCGCCCGACTGGGCGCGTCCGACATCCACTACACCGCCTCGGCCCCCGGCCCCCGCCCGCTCATCGCCGCCGGTCAGGCCGAAGTCCGTCACCGCGATCAGCATTTCGGCGTGCTGCGATCCTCGACCGTCCCACCCTCCAGCCTCACCCGTGCCGCCGAATGGCTCGCCGGCTGGCTCGCCCTGGCCGCCCAGCAGAACGAACTCCGCCGCGCCGCCCTGGTCGACGACCTCACCGGCGCCTGGAACCGCCGCTACTTCGAGCAGTACCTCGCCCGCGCCATCGCCCGCGCCGGCAAGGAACGCCAGACCCTCTCGGTCCTGCTGTTCGACATCGACAACTTCAAGTACTTCAACGACCGCTACGGCCATGCCGCCGGCGACGAGATCCTCAAGGAGACCGTCCGTCTGCTGCAGTCGGTCATCCGCACCTCCGACCGCGTCTGCCGCATCGGCGGCGACGAGTTCGCCGTGATCTTCTACGAGCCCCACGGCCCGCGCGACCCCAACTCCAAACCCCCCGAGTCCGTGCGGACACTGGCCGAACGCTTCCAGAAGCAGGTCGCCGAGGCCCGCTTCCCCAAGCTCGGCATGGACGCCCCCGGCTCGCTCTCAGTCTCCGGCGGTCTGGCCACTTACCCGTGGGACGGCCGCTCCCCGCAAGAACTGCTCGATCACGCCGACGACTACGCCATGCAGTCCAAACGCAGCGGCAAGGACAAGATCATCCTCGGCCCGCACGCCGGCCCCCACAAGCACAACTGAGCCCGATCACCCGCGCTCGCGCCGCCGGTCACTCTGCAGCCTTGCTCGCAGCCCCCACCCGCTTGGCCTCCACCCGCCCCACGTCCGGCCGGCGCACATTCCACGCCAGCCCCACCATCTCCAGCCCGCGGATGAACCCGTAGGTCACATCCAACTGCCACCACGCCAGCCCGTGCCGGGCCGAAGTGGGGAACGCGTGATGGTTGTTGTGCCACCCCTCGCCCAGCGTCAGCACGCCGATGAACGCGTTGTTGCGGCTCTCATCACCGGTGCGGAACGCCCGCGTGCCCCACAAATGGCACACCGAGTTGATGCTCCACGTCACATGGTGCACAAACAAGATGCGCACCAGCCCGCCCCACAAAAAGCCCATGTACGCGCCCCACCACGTGCCCTCCAGCACCCCGCCGGCCACCGCCGGAATCACCAGCCCCGCATACACCCACCAGCGAAAGTCGCGGTTCACCGCACGCGTCACCGGGTCGCTGCTCAGGTCACGTGCATACTTGCCCAGCCCCCGCTGCCGACCGCGGAACAGCCACCCCGTGTGCGCATGCCAGAACCCGCGCACCAGCCCCGCCATCCCCTCGCCCCACGAGCCGTGCTCGTGCGAATGCGGCGAGTGCGGATCATCATGATCATCCGAATGCTGATGGTGCACCCGATGGATCGCGCACCACTCCAGCACCGTCCCCTGCACGCTCATCGAGCCCAGCGCCCCCAGCGCGTACTTGATCCACCCCGCCGTCGCAAACGCCCGGTGCGTGAACAGCCGGTGGTACCCCGCCGTCACCCCCAGCGCCGTCGCCTCCACCATCACCACGAAGATGACCGCCTGCGTCCAGTTGAACGCCGAGCCCCACGCCAGCCACATCGCCGCCCCCAGCCCCACCATCGGCGTGATCACCGCGATCAGGTTCAGCAGCCGCACCCGCCGCTCCGCCGGAGACAGCGGCGCCGCGGCCCCCGTTCCATCACCCGCCTGCTCACCGCCCAGGTCCGGCACGCCGCCATCGGGCAGGGCCATCACTTCCACCTCCACAGGTTGTGCGGGCACGGGGAGCGATGGGGCTGTAACGCTGGTGGGATGAAGCATCATGGGGGGACGGTGTTCCAGAAGCCGAGAAACCGTCAGCCGCCCGAAGCACCTTGAACCAAGGCCCCGAACGCCGCACGAGCATGCCGCCCAGCCGGGCATCCTATTCGCCACCCAAGCACAACCCCCAGTCCGCTCCCCCACAGGCCCCGTCCGTGAAACAGTGAATCGAACCTCCACCCCACTCCGGGTCGTACGCCCCTCGGTCTGTCCCCCACCGCTCCACCGGCCGGAGCGTGGTCGCCCCCTTCGCCAGCATCGACCGCGTCCACGGCCCGCACATCACCCGCTTCATCCAGCACACCGACACCGCCCTGCTCGCCCGCGCCGCGGGGGTGGCCTGAGGCCCGTTCACGCCAGACTGCAGCGCCCGATACGATCACCTGTCGCTGTTCTCCAATCCCCATGGCCATCACCATCAACATCCCGGCTGAACAGGAACAGGCCCTCCGCGAAATCTGGGGCGACGCCATCGACCGCGCCGCCCGCGAAGCCCTGCTCATCGAAAGCTACCGCACCGGCCGCATCAGCCTCGGCTTCCTCGCCCAACTCCTCGGCCTGTCCACCAGCATCCAGGCCCAGAACTGGCTGGCCCAGCACGGCGTCCACCTGAGCTACAGCCAGGACGACCTGCAGTCCGACCGCGCCACCCTTTCTCGCCTGTTCCCAGACTTCAAGCCGTGATCGTTGTGTACCACGCGGCAGGATTCGCCTTCGCAAGCGGTCGGAACGACCACGCGGTCTGAGGGCGTAGTCGAACTGGACTTCCATCGCACCGCAGCCCAAGTCACAAGCGAATGATGCCGGCATGGCAAGGTGGCCTATCTAGCGCGTTTGGTCCGTCCGCACCGCCGCGAGCATGCGAGATCAAGCGGCACCGCCAAGGTCCTGCACCACGGCCCAATTAACCGAGTTTCAGGTCTGCATCATGCTCGGCCCGGCAGGTATGGGCAAAACGATCGAGCAGCAGATCTTCGCCACCCACCTCCAAGCAGCAGGATTAGTTGTACACTGTCAACGATTTCTCGATGTCAGTGATGACCCGAACCACCTCGTAAGCTCACTTCGAGCTCTCGCCAGATCGGCAACACCGCAAACAGCGCTGGTGTTGGATGCTCTAGATGAGGCACTCCTTGACAACACGCCAGCGAGGCCGAGCAAGCTGGGCGAATGGATTCGACAAGACCTCGCGGTCTCCAAGCCGCGACTCTGCATCACCTGCCGATCCGCCGAGTGGCCGTTAGACCTCACGCACTACCTAGCCAGGATCTACGGCGAGGACCGCGTCGTGCACGCCATGTTGGAGCCACTCGCCGAAGCCGACATCCGCGCGATTGCAAACTACAGCAACCTCGACCCACACCACTTCTGGAGAGCCGTCGAGGCATCAGGCACGGAGTCGCTCGCCGGACACGCTCTGGTGCTGTCTTTCCTGCTCAATCACTTCACCGGTGACGGCACGCTGCCGCAACGGCGAGCCAACATATTCGCCGAAGCCATCCAACAACTTGCCGAGGAACCGTCCGCCAGAACGCGGGATCGCACCGCCACCAACGTACCCGCGAGTCAGATCATCGCGGCCGCGGAGCACATGGCACTCCTGTGCCTTCTCACTGGCAAGGACGGCATTGAAACAACACCAACGCCAACCCCGCACGCCCTCCACAGCACGCAACTGGAGGCACTTTCCCACATCGGACACCACTTCTCCGCCCCGATCCGTACTGCCCTAGCTCGATCTGGCCTGTGTCAGATGCATGGGACAACCGGCTTCCGCTTCGCGCACCGTCAGTACGCTGAGTACCTGGCCGGTCGCCGAATCGCCAGACTGCCCTTCCACCAAGCAAGGGCCCTGCTCAGCAGCAATGACCCTCTTGCGCCGGGCGTTGCTGGTCCGCTGCGCGAAACCGCGTCCTTCGCCGCCGAAGTGGCCGCACGCGGAGACCTCGCTGAGTGGCTGATCGAAGCAGATCCCGAGGTCATCGGGATGGCACGAATCGACGACTGCACCATCCGTCGCCGTGCAGTGCGTCGTTTGTTCGAGCTCTTCGAGCGGCACGAACTCGTCGACGTCCAAGCACGCCGCGAGACCTTTCCACTTGATGGCTTGCACTACCCCGAAGCCAGCGAGGACCTGCGCCCAGTGTTGGCCCACCGAAGCGGCGACAAGGAAGACCTGATTGAGTTTGCCATCCAACTTGTCCGAGCTTGGAAACTGCCTGACCTGAGCGATGCCCTAGCGGACTTGGTCCTCGACCGGAACGGGCCGTACTCCTGCCGCAAATCCGCAGGCTACGTCCTCGCCGATTTCGGAACCGTGGAGGCACGCCGCCGGCTGCTCTCCCTGACCGGCGACAACGACGAGACAGACCCCCAGCGTGACCTCAAGGGCCTGGCGTTGCGCTGCAACTGGCCCCATCACCTCTCGACGCCTGAGCTGATTGGCTGCCTGACCGTGCCAGCCGATCGGAACTACCACGGTGCGTATGACGGCTTTCTCTACACGCTCGACCAAGCAGGCTTCAGTGCGGCCGACGCCCGAGAGGCGGGGCTGGAGTGGGCCAAGCACATGGTCGAGGCGAGCTGCACGTTCTCCTTGATCCCACGCCTGGTCGGCCGAATTGCTCGCGCCGCCGTCGACGCACTGCCCGACCCGACAGTTGCCACTGGCCTCGCAAAGCTCCTCCTCGCGTCGGCACACCGCATGGGTCCATCGCCCCTCGACGACTCCCACCGGTCGGTTGCGACGCCGGCCACCCGAGCAACCCACGACGGTTCCTTGTCGGCGTGTAACTCGACCCAACGCCAAGCCCTCATCAGTGCACTGTGCTCGCTCGAGTACAATGACGATGGCCTGTGGCTGATCGCCCGCACGACGCACAATCTCATCGCGGACGAAGACTTCCCGTGGCTGCTCGAGCAGGCACAGTCACCCGACGCCTCTCTGGCGACTCGGACGAACTTCGCCATCCTTGCGAATGCATGTGACTGGTCAACCGATCCCGACCTTGTCGCCGAGGCGTACAGGGTCAAAGACATCGAGCCGCTGGCCAGCCACCTGCGGTTCCCAGTGAGTACCGATCTGCGATCACAGCGTGCTGCCGACCTTCGGGCCGCCCATGCCGCCAGCCGACGCCAGCGGCTCGCATCACGGCCATCCCCGAGACCGGAGCCGCCCCGGCGGGAAAGCCGCCTGCTCGAGCACCTGCAACGAGTCGAATCGGGCCAGATCGCCGCTTTCCTCGACCTACTGCTCGAACTTGACCCAAACGCACGCGGCTGCCCCGTTTGGCTGACCGCCACGCCTGCCTGGTTAACAGCAGGCGACTCCCTACGAAACAGAATCATCGTCGCCGCACGGCAATTTGCCGCCACTCCGAGCGCTGAAGCGGCCAGGGCTTTGGCATCACCTCTCAACCAGATCTTCGATCGAAGCCTCGCCGCTCTCCTCCTGCTTGTCCAGCAGGACGATGCGTGGCTCGAGAACCAACCTGCCTCGTGGTGGACCGCCTGGAGCGGGTACATCCTGCGCGAGATCCGACCCGGCTTGTCCGCCGAGTCAGGCGAACGCCCTCTGAAACAGCGGCTCGTCTTGCTGCTCCATGCCCGCGCCGCTAACAGCGTCCGTGAGCAACTCAAGCAGCTTATGCACCAGACGGATCCCGACGCACCCCGCAGTTTTGGCGACCTGCTTGATTTGTTGGCAGGCACTGCCGACGCCGAGCTCGATCGAGATCTGTGCTTCGCCATCGGCGATGGCACTCTGCCGACCGATCGCCGCCGTGTTATTGCCCACGCCGCTCTGCAGCGGGTGCCCGCACTCGCGATCAGCGCGTGTATCTCCGCGCTCGCAGCCGCCGCGGCCAGCAGCGACACGGAGACATGCCGGCACCTCGCCGCCGTCCTTCTCCTCGCGCAGCCAGCGCAGGGCTGGCCTCCCGTCCGCGACATCCTCCGCCGCTTTCAGCAACTCGCCGAGCCGGTCCTCACACAACTCGCCCACGACTATGGCAGGTGGGAAGCCGGTCGTGATCAAGATAACCAGAGTCCGTTCGCGCAGCTGCCGGAGGGGCAACTCTTGGAGATCCTTGAGGCACTCTTCGAACTCACTCCTCCGTCCCCAGCTGCCGACGTACCGCCGAGCGGCTATGTCACGCCCCGCTACTCAGTAAAGCACTTCCGTGACCACCTACTCAACTCCCTCTCGGCCCGCAACACATCGGCGGCCATCAATGCCCTTCGGCGGCTGGAGGGAAGATTTGCCACACAGCATCCATGGCTTCGCCGCGCCAGAGCCATCGCGACGAGGGAGTACCAGCTGACAGCATTCGGCCCCGCGAGGATCGATGCGATCGCCGAGGTCTTGCACAGCAACAGTACCTCGACTCGTCTGATCCGCTCGGAGGATGACGTCCTCGATGGCATTGTCGAAGCCTTGGAGTCCCACAGCCGATCACTCCGGCAGGAGGGCTCGAGCGAACTCGACGATTACTGGAATACTCCCCGCGGTGCCGAACCTACTCGCAAGAGTGAAGAGCGAGCATCTGATAAACTGCGCAATATTATTAATATGTACTTCCAGAATCATCTCGTATCTCTGTCGAGAGAACCGCAGGTGTACCGACGGCAGTCTTCCCCTGCACAACGCGGCGCGCCGAGTTCGCGAGTTGACATTCTCGTGCAGGTACCTGCAGATGGTACTGCAAAAGGGCAAGCGCTGACCATTCCGATTGAAGTAAAGTTCTCGGATAATGATGAGGCCGTCTCCTGCTTCAAGGATCAATTGGTCGACCGCTACATGAACGAGTTGGGGACTCGGCTCGGGGTGTTCGTTGTGCTCTGGCTGGGGCCAAGTTCAAGCGGCCGTTCCCTCGCTTCGCTGCGCTGGGAGTCACGAGCCGCCGCCGAAACCGCTCTGAAGGCAAAGGCGGCCGAGATCACCGCACTAGCAGATCCGTTTCTACATCTGCGGACGGTGGTCATCGATGTGTCGCTCCCCCAGGCCCAAGCCTGATGCCCCCTCACATCCCCTCCGCGATCCGCTTCGCCAACTCCGCGCCCGCTGCCCCGTCCAGCTTCCCCGCCTCCCACCCAATCCCCAACCCCCGCCCATCCGCCAACTTCGGAATCACGTGAAAGTGCACGTGCATCACCACCTGGTGCGCCGCCGACCCGTTGTTCTGCAGCACGTTGTACCCCACACACCCCGTCGCCCGCTCCACCCCGCGGCACACCCTCGGCAACACCCGCCCAATCGCCGCCGCCGATTCGTCGCTCAGTTCACCCAAGGTCGCCTTCGCCTCCTTGGGGATCACCAGCGTGTGCCCCGGGGCCAGCGGAAAGATGTCCAGGAACGCCAGCACCTGCGCGTCCTCATACACGCGATGGCACGGAATCTCCCCCCGGATGATCTTCCCGAAAATCGTGTCGGCCATGCCCCAAGCCTAACCGCCGGCCGACCCCAACTCTCCCACAACCGAACAAAACACGCACTCCCTGCGTACAGACCCGCACCAGCCCCACCCATCCTTCGCGCTCCCCCCAAACGTCCGAAAACTGAACCCGTCACTTATCCACACACACCCCCCGCTCTGGCTCCTTGGCAAACCACCTGCATCCCGTTCCCGCTGCCTCCCGGCCTCCCGGCCTCCCTGCCTCCCCTTCGCTTCCTTCGCCCCTTCGTTGACTATGCACTGATTCATGCATCCCCCCACCCCCCACCGCTGAGTTTTCCACATACACCCCCCCCAACAAAGCCATGGCGAACGCCCAGCACCTCTCCATCGCCACCTTTTGATCCGCCAAACACCTGACCAAAACCGCCTCGCACCGCCCACCCCCCTCCCGCCGACCTGACTTCTCCACACACACCCTGCATCTAGACACAACATGGGTTACAGTTTCTGGACAGAACATGGGTTACACATGTTGCCCTCCGAGGGTAACCTGGTCGGCCCGGGTTCGGTGGGCGTT
>Ga0068876_10003353_pt1 | contig 11492 bp, 12 predicted proteins | sample NOAtaG_6_FD_66442 | JGI IMG/M metagenome (GOLD analysis project Ga0068876, IMG submission 66442) | Freshwater lake microbial communities from Lake Erie, under a cyanobacterial bloom - NOAA_Erie_Diel5S_2200h metaG | ecosystem: Environmental > Aquatic > Freshwater > Lake | place: USA: Ohio, Lake... | reverse complement strand
GGTCGAAATCAACCTGATCCACGGCAATTTCATCTGGTAGACCAACTGTAATCACACTGCCAACCTGGGTTACTTCAACTTCGTTTGTTGTTCCTTGGATGGTTGTACCACCTGGGACTGGGATTGGATCATCACCAAGCTTTAGGCTAAAGAAGTCAAACTTAAAGTTTTCGTCTGCAGCGTTAGTTCCATCACCTTTAATCTGACATCCTGGATTTAAGTAACTAGATGGGATGTTGGTGGTATTTGTGATTGGAGCGTTGGCATCAATGGTAAACTCAGCACCGTTTGTCGGTGTTCTTTTTATTTTCAGGACATACCACGTATTTGCCGAATACGCGATTGTTGTGTTTGTTCTGGTTTGGGTGCTGGTTGATCTAGTAACAACAAAGAAAGTTCCCTCACCAATCAACCGCTCAAAATAAATACCATTGTTTGGTGGTGTGCTTGTGTGATTGTCAAGAAAACCAATCCTAATATCGTGAACTAAAGTTGCTGGAGTCTTGAACACAAGATACATGTGGTTTACTTCGGTAAACACACACAGTTGTGCATCTTCGTCACGACCAAGGCAAAGACCTTTTGGTATACTGGCAAGCGCTTCGTTTACTCCAATCATAACACCGATATGATTGGTTTCTGAATCTGTTGATTCAATTGCAAAAGAACCATACGTATTCAGTACAACCGTCTCTGTACTTGGAAACACATATGGAGTAACCGTACCACGCGGGTCTCCGTTTGGTTGCCTGATAAAGTTGTCTACAATGATGATTGGTTGGTCTGGGTCCGAAGGATCAATACCACCCCCACCACTTGGATTGTTTTCCAGGTCTATGATCCTGGCAATCAAAGATCCAGCATTGTTTGGATCCATCTGGTTTTGCAGCAGGTTCTGTGTAGCTTGGCTGGTTTGGTTGACTTGGTCAAGGTTGTTTGTGTTGTTGTTTGTCTGATTTGATACATTGTCCAAGATGTTTGAGATCGTGGATATGGAATTGCTCAGGTTTTGAAAAACAACCTCAGAATCCGATCCAGACAATCTTCGGCTTACTGCTGATTGTTTTCTGTTTTTCATCCCTTGCACTTCCTACCCTTGGGGCATGATTGCTTGGAACCACCAGGACCAGCCCACAGGTTCTTGCAAGCCCAATACTTGGCCGATAGCTTGTTGTTTGCTTCCGCGCAGTTGTGTCTTGCCTTGAAACTCTTGCGTGCCTCTGGACTATAGTTGTGTCCATATCCCTTGGCACCGAAATGGATGATCTTTTCCTGGCCGTTGGCGCAAGCCTTGACCATTTTCTTCTTACCCTTTGATGTCGAGGGCCGTGGTTTGTTGCACGGCATGTCTTTTTTACTGGCCACCCATGCCTCCTTGCAGCATCTGCATGGCTTGTTCTGCCATCTCTGGCGGAATGTTCTGACCACCCGTTGCAGTCAGGTCTTGCTGGGCTGCGGCACCCATTGCACCAGCTGCATTCTGGGCGAAGATCTTCTGCATCTCCATCTGCTGCTGCTGCTTGGCCATTGCCTGTTGCTCTGCCTTGATCTCTTCTCGGCTACGGACCCAGTTCTGGGGGTCAAACCCAAGGGATGTGATCAACGCACGGGCATACTCGTCCCACTTGAAAGAAGACGCCGCCTCTGGCGGTAGGTTGCGAACCATCTCGCCCATCTGAAGAAGCTTGGTGATGTCGCTTTCCCTGCTGAGAGACTGAAGACCAGTAAGAATCTCAATGTTCAGGGTGCCGTCCTTTTCATCGAACTGGGCCGCCATCCGTTCATCGATCTCGTTGTTCTCCAACATGAGATAGACGGTTCTCTTGATGATCGGAACCATGAAGTCACGGGCAATCGCGCTGAACGTACCGCCAAGGACGGTCTCCAGCTCGTTGCCCACGGCTCTGACCGCCGTAGCCGTCACACGGTCTCCTGTGGGCATTGAGGCGGTCTGCAGAAGGAATCCCTGGCCCACTTCCTTTCGCATCTCGTTGACCGCCGAAGCCGACACCTGCAGCTGTGGGTTCATTGTCTCCGATGGAGAAATAACAAACACATCTTCCTTGCGGGCAGCAACCCACTGGCCATTTTGTGCCCCAGCAAGGTCATCGATTTCCGTCACACCGCCTGGATTCACGCCCATGAAGAACGTAGATCCAGCGGCCATGCCTTGGATTGCAGCACGGCTGTAAGCCTCTAGGGTTCTGATATCAGAGTAGATGTCCTCTACATGAGACCGACCGTAGTCCTCACCAGTGACACCAGCCCAACGCAGGATGACATAGGGAAGGACATCGTAGTAACCGACTTCGATGATTTCGTCATTGAGTTCTTTTTCGACAGCCCAGTTGCCTTCCTGTGTCTGATATACCCTGACGTAGACCGTCTTAAAGCCAGATTGGTTGGTCTCTCCGCTCATGAAGTCATATGCGCTGGCGTCTTCTTCGTTTGACGGAGAGATGAACTCAAGGTACATGAACTCCTTGACCACTCCATTGACATCACGACGAACGACAAACTGATCCAGCCTGATGGTCCTGAAGCTAAAGTCGTTTTCCATGATGATCAACACATCGCCAATGACGATAAGGTGCTGCATGGCCAGGTACGACATCTCACGTAGGTTGTTTGACATCAGCTTCTTAAACACCTGTTGAGACAACTTCTCAAGGTATTCCTTGATCTCTGCGGTTGGTTCCCGTCCATTCTTCAGGCCAAACGAGAAGAACGGAGTGTCATTGAGGGGAATCAACACGCTGAGGATCTTACTTGCCAAGGATGTCACCCCTCGGCTTTGGACGGAACTGTAGGTCTGAAATAGGTTGTCCTCCCCACTCATGGAATGGTAGGGCAATAGTGTTGGTACGGTGATTGCGGAACAAGCCCTGGCCTTGTCAAGCCTGGTTGTGCGCTTTGCATCCAACTTGTCCCATCTTTCCTTCAGTGTTTTTTCAGACGGCATGTTCTCTCCTTAGGTTGGCCTGTCGGCTGTCTCGTAACCTGGTCTCTCAATTGTTGGCATGGCTAGGTTGGCACCACCACCAAAGTCTGCAGAGGTCGCCTTGGATTGTGCGGTCATTTCCTGGAAGGTTGCGGATTCACGCTGTTCTTCGGAAACAAGACGAACACGCTTTTCCTCTGCGGCCCGCTGTCTCTTGAGTTCTTCGCTGATGCGATTTTGCTCTCTTTCATACCGCAACCGATCCTCTGCTTCTCTTTGGAACTGCTGTTGCATCTGGAATTGACGCATCTGGAACTCCTCTGTGCGCCTCATTTGCGCATCCATCTCTGCCTGAGACGGTCCTTTAGGTGCTCTACCTCCCATGTTCATGCTCCTTTTTCATAGAGGCTGCGGATCTTCTGAACAAGTTCGATCTGACCCGCCTTGTAGCCCCTTTCGTAGTCTTTTAGCTTTAGATCTTGCGGAGCCAGAGTCGTCAACTTCTCCAGATGCTCCACAAGTTCCTTCGTTATCCGTAGCTCTGTTTTCATGTAACCTCTCTGAATGGATGATGCTCAGGGCAAGCTTGAGATCTGGATCATGTATCTGGTTGTTCTTGAGCTTCAGCAACAATATATTAAGCCTGTTCATTTGCTTGCACCATAATGTTAATGCTTACCTTTTTGCCCTTAGGAATCCCTTTTTCATGCAACGATGCATTCAGGTTCTCAATGAAGATGTTAGCCATCTTCTTGTTGTGAAACCCGATGTCAACTGAGGTATGGTTGAGTTCGATCAACTTGACGGTTTCCCCGAGGACGAGATCAAGATCGTATTCGGTTTCAATGAAATACTGTGACATAATGCCTCCTATACCTGGCAGGAACCGCCAACACAGGCGAATTCCTGGGAACCAGTTGTATTGTCGGACTTCTCGAAAGCCGAGAGCCGACTCCAATCGATGGATGTTGGCATTACCGCCATCAGTTCATTGTATCTTTCTGCGCTGATTTTCTCAAAAGGAACCTGGGTGTAGATGTTGTCGTCCTTTGGTAGGAACGCGACACCAGAAACCAGATCCCAATGAGTCCATACCCAGTCACCTACACGCATGAAATCATTGTCCGTGTAGTAGACCGTGATGCTTGGCTTGTGATCGCAATACCACAGCTGGTATGCAAGCCAGAGATTGAGCTGACCGATTGCATCCACCTGCGAGTTGGTCACACCGACACCCTTGCACGGGAACTCAAAGACAACCATGTCTGGTTTGCCAGAAAGCGGCTCATGTGGCACACCTTGGTCGATCAGGAACCGAGTCAACGGCTCGTTGATGTTGAACTGGGTGCGTCTAATGAAGTATTCCGAGTGGATTGGATGAATGCCAGACGAACAACCAGCAACCGTGGATGTGGTTCCTTCTGGCTTGATGCACGTAATCGACTTGGATGGATTGATCCCGAGAAACTCTGCCCACTGGGCATTGATTACCTTGGTAACCGACCTGAGCGCGGTGAGGATCTTCTGCAGTTCCTCCGCACCATGACCACCATTCATCAGGTTGTTGCTGAAGATGCCAGTCATGGACACGCCAAGCAGACGCTCTTCCTCGCAGTTCTTCTTCCACTCATGAGCGCCGATCTTCTCAAAGTACGTGAAGTTCGTCATTGCGCTTTGAATTGTGCCTAGGATGGTGGCCGCAGTGATTTTCTTGATCAGGGTAACAGGATCATCGTTCTCTTCCACGACGATTGTCGATAGATTGCAGAACTGATATGGACGAAGAATGATCTCGCTGCAGGGGTTTGTCCCGAAGTCATACGAATCGTCCCGTCCAGCCGCCTTGGCGATTCTCTTCATTGCCTGACGATTGCAGATTCCACGTTCGCCAGAATAAGAGTTGTACAAAGCCGACCATTCCTTCAGGAACTCTGGCATGCTTGGCTTTTGTTCATAGACAGCCGAGTTGTTTGAGTTGGCAAGGTATAGTTCATGGTCAGACCAGTTTCCAGACTTGACGTGGGCCATGTCGTTGTCATTAAGATCACTGAGGGAAATCTCAGCAGATCTACGGACACCGCCAGACACGATCACATCCGCGATCATGCAATGGATTTTATGGGCATTGACTGGGGTAAGCTTGGTATGGCCCTTGGCTACTTCGTCGTTAAATGTCTTCTTGATAAAGGCAATCAACTTGACAAATGGTTCTGGACCAGAGGCACGACCGCCAAATGTCTTCAGTCTTGATCCTTTGGGTCTGACGGATGAGACATCAACAATACAATCACGACCAGCATAAAGATTATCAAGATACTGTCTAAGCGCATTGGCCCACCCCTCCTTGCTGTCTTCTACTTTAATGACATCAAGACATTGTACAATCTTGTTGGGAAGGTCTGAAAGCAAGGTTACGTATGTGCTTTCCACGGAAAAGCCATTGCCAGTGCCGCAACTGAGAATGTACATCGCGCACTGGTAGTCCATTGTTCTTTGCGTGGGCATGTATGCGCAGTTGTAAGCACACACATCGTCACGATCCAGGGCTGGACCAGCAGACCACAAGGCTCGCATGGAACCAAACACCTTCTTGTCATACATGAGTTTCCGAGCTTCCTCAAGAGCTTGCACGGCCTCTGGCTGCAGGTCAGATAGCTTAAATCTATTGATCAAATACCCGAAGTACCGATCAACGGCTTCTTTCCACGTTTCTCTGCGACCTAGGTCATCCCGCCAACGGCAATACTTGTCAACGGCTGTAATCTCTTTGAGAAGTTCATTCATGTCCATCCTCCAAAATGTCTCTAATTCCTTTGTTATTAGGGGACCATAATCTGATTTCCCCAGTATCCTTGCTGTAATCGCCATCTCTCAGGATGCGAACACATCTGGCTTGGCTCAGGGCAAACTCTTCCCTAAACATCTCCAGTGGTCTCTTTTCTTCTGGTCTTTTTGACCAATCCTCTTCCTGGTACATGGTCATAATAACCTGGTCCCAGTCTTCCTTAGGGGTATTTAACAAAAGCTTCTTTGCTTTTGCGGGACCAATCTTCCACAAACCCCAGATATTGTCCGTGGTATCCCCAGTCATCCATTGCTGATAGAAAAAGAAATCAGCATCTTCCTCGCTTACCTCTACTGGTTCTGGTTCCTTGTCTGGGTTCCAGTGCCATCCTGGCACCTGGCGGAGATCCTTGTCCACCGTTACACCAATGGCACGGCCAGACGAAACCACCATTCCAATGAGATCATCCGCCTCAAGACGATCTACGCACCGCGTTTCGGCAAGTGAGTAGATTGTTTCAATGGCGACTGACATTGAGTCTGGCGACTTGAAATCATCTCTGTGTTGCTTGTACCTAGGCCAGAAATCTCTACGATAGTTATTGGACCTTGGGCAAGACATTGCAACATACACCTTTGAAACGTTTGCAGGTGTCCATGCTTCCAGATCCTTCTTAATGCGTCCTGGTAATTCATCAATGCCTTCCACATCCGCCCAGAAGGCGGCTCTATAGGCAATAATGTCTCCGTCAAGAATTGCTTCCATCTTCTGTCTCCTCCAGTTCGATCCACGCGGAATCCAACCAGTCTTTGATGTTTTCGTTGATCATCTGTTCAAGGTCTGCTAGGGTTCCAGAGTTTTCAATAAAAGCATCGAACAACTCGTCGTAGTTGGAATTAGGCAAACCCATGAAAGCCACGACTTGGTTTGCCAGAGTTTCCGATTCATGCTTGCGCCATTCAGCACTGCATTCCTGGACAACACGATCTCCAGCATGGATGAACAGCTGGATGGCAGCTAGATTTCTGCCGTATGCCAGTTCATTCATGTACCGAACATCGTCCTGCACGATAACATATTCCCAGTTAGTGTGCAGTTTCTTGTTATCGATCTCTTTGACCATGTAGTCCTGGATAATCTCGTCGGTCTTGTTTACCCAGTATTCTGAATCCATTTGTCTCTTTTCAGCACCGATCTTCTGACAATAATCTCGGTACTTTTGGCTGTTAGCTTCCTTTGTAATGCCTTCTTCAGCCGCAGCCATCTTGATGGCCTGGGCAAAAGGCACAATCACAGGACGGTAACCCAGCTTGAATGCCGCGTTGCAGATTATGTGTGCCGCTGTCGTCTTGCCAACTCTCCCAATCCCAGACAGTTGAATTAGTCTCATTTGTTAGTTTATCCCAGTTTCTAATGATATATCCAAGACCGATGTTTCCTTTGTTGTATTCTACAACCATCGGATGGTCCGAATGCTTTGCTATAAAGTCGGTTACCTGTTGCATAAACAAGACGGAGTTCATCGCTTGGCCCTGTTGGTTGACTTGCTTACAACACGAAGATTCTTCTTTGAGTTGTTCCTGGGGTTGCCGTCTTTGTGGTCGATGTCCTTGCCATCGCCCTTCTTTACCCGACCATCCCGAAGAGCCTCACGACGAACCTTGTTTCGGTGCGCACGGTCCTTCTTGGATTCCGTGGATGATTGGAACTTAGCGTATTCTTTCTTATAGTCTCTTGGTATTAGTGTGTCTCCGACCAGTTTTTACCGATTTTGTACTCTGCTTCGATTGGGCAGTTGCACTTAAGAATTTCTCCAGCCTTTGTCGCTGCCTCGCAGATGATTCTACCTACTTGGTCAGCGTGCTCTGGATCCGCTTCCGCCTGGACTTCGTCATGGACGTTTACAAGCCACTTGTAGTACAGTCCGCTTGACTTTAGGTTTGCATCGGCAACGCACAACCACACCTTTGCAATGTGGGCACCAGAGGACTGAAGCAGGGTGTTCAGGGCTGCGTGTTGCTTTCTTACGAAGACGGGTCGCCAATCGAATGGCTTGACAAAGCCATGCTTGGTGCTGTCAAAACGACAGATGTCGATGATCTTCTGAAGACCAACGATATTTGACGTAAGATTTGACTTTACCTTCTTAGCCGTGTGTTCCGTCGTCTTGATGGTCTTGGCAAACTTGGCGTCGCCACCACCATAGAGGAAGCAGTAGATACCAGTCTTTGCCATGTCCCGTGTCGCCACTCCCATTGCCTTCTGGTTGTGGATATGGACATCTCCCTTGGTTACCTCGTTGACATACACGCCGTTGTCGTATGGATGTAGATAGTGCGCAAGCATCCGTAGTTCCAGACCCTTGAGATCCGCGCCTACGATTACCTTACCAGGAGATGCAACGAAGCAAGCACGGGCACGGGGATCCGAATGGACGTTCTGCAGGTTTGGTTCCCGTGCAGACATTCGCCCAGTCACCGTCCCCAGCGTGTTTACAAGGCCATGAATGCGGCCATCGCGGGACATCACAGCCCGTGCGATCCAATCCATGACCTGGCTCTTTAGCTTGTCCTTGTCGAAATATTCGCAAAGAACCTGAGCTTCTGGATAATCTAGCTTAGATAGAACCTCATAATCGACCTTTGGGTTTCCCTTTTCGGTCTCCGTTGGTTCCCATCCGTACTTGTCCCCGAGCCTCCGTGCGATCTGCTGACGGCTGCTTGGGTTGAATATCTCGACACCGTCCTTGAGCTTCTTTCCAGTCTTCTCACTATATCTAGCAGTGACAATGGGTGGGAAGATCTTCTGCATGTCGTCTTCGATCTTGCAAATCTCATATTGTAGTTCCTCTGTTAGACGGGAAGCATGGTCGATGTCGAATGCAAATCCGTTCTCGACCTGTTCCTTGATGATCTTGGCAACGGTGTGCTCAAGCCTGATTGCACTCTCGGACAATCCGATCTTGTCAACCTGCTTCATCAGATAGTGGTAGAGATCCTTGGTTACCCTGGAGTCCTGGATGCAGTAGTCTCCCATCTCCTTGTTGTACTCATCCCAGCCCTTGTCATAGTCTCCTTTGTTGTTGCCGAGAAACAGACCCCACGACTTCAGGGAATGCCCTTGATCTGGCGTAGGAGGCTCGTCACCATACAGCATCCGACTAAGCAGCAGCGTGTCGATGACATCGAAGAACGGGCGGCCAGGTTTGAAGCCGTACATTCTTTCCAATGCTGGGATATCGAATCCGTAGATGTTGTGACCCACGATCAGATCGGCTTTTTCAAGCATGTCGATGCCGATTGGAATGTTGTCACGCTCAAAGAGCAGGGCTTCTCCTGTTTCCACATTGACGGTGGACAGGCACCAGATGGTGTTGAACTCCTTTTGAAGCTCTTTCTTCCCCTTGATGGTCTCATGCAGACCATTGGATTCGATGTCAAAGGCATAGATTGCCATGTTTTCTCCTTAGGTAATTAGTTCGTGTCTGTACAGGATCTCTCCTTCTGGTGTCATGGTAAACGGAACCTCCATCAACTTTGATGTTTGGTCGTTGTACCATAGCGCGGATGCCACGCCTCTGCGACCGCCCTTTCGGTTCTTGAGGACACGAAGATTGGTCGTGTTCCTGATTAGCGGATCTGGATGCTGGGCGTTGCGCTCAAGCGCGAACACATTGTCGGAGATCTGGCCCAGAGAACCAGAGCCACGCAGATCAGAGAGGTTGATTCGGTCACCCTCGTCAACATTCTTGTCGGTCTTCTTAATGTGTGCAATGACATGGATGGTTACGTCCGTTCGTTCGATGATCTCTCGCAGCTTCTTCATCACCGAGTCAAGAACAAGGCGCTCGTCATTACCGAAATCGGAACCACTGGACAACAGCATGTTGCCAAGCAGAGTGATGTGGTCAAGGAAGATGACCTGACAATCAAGTCCCATTGCCATGTACTCAAGACGATTGATGATGTTGTTGATGTTTGCATTGCCGATGTGGTCATATAGATACAGTGGCTTTGAGGAGATCTCTGCCTTGGCCTGGTTGTACTCTTCCTCGGTCAGGGTATCCGACACCTCGTCAATCAACGGCTTGTTTTTCTTTGAACGGAGTTCATTGAGGACACGCTGTGCCTTGATCTTTGATACTGGCTTGCCGAGCTTGAGGGAGATGAGGTCGTCCACGGTTTGTTCTGGAGACTCTTCTAGGAACACGGCACCGACCGCACGACCGTTGTTGAGGTGGTCGCACACAAGTTCTCTGATGATAGTGGACTTGCCATGGCCAGTCGCGGATGTCCATAGGTTCAACCGCCGCTTGTCCTGGCCGATCATGAACGTGGTCAACGAATCCCATGGATACTCAAAGACCTCCAGTGCATCCTCCTTAACCTCGGAAGACAGCACCTCGCTGACATGGAGAATGGAGTCTGGACTGTACGACTTTGCGTTCCAGTAAGCCTGGATAAGCTGGGTCTGCTCCGCATTGACAAGCATCTCGTTGGGATCCTTGCGAGGCAGGGACATGATCTTGACCTTTCCAGGGGGAAGGATCTCAGCCACATCACGCACGGCCTTCTGACCTGGGTCGTCCATGTCGAAGCACAGAACGATTGTCTCAAAGGACGACACAAACTCGTAGTTGTCCTTGATTGCCCGTACCGCAGATGACACTCCGTTGGGCACAGACACGACTGGATACTTGTTACCGAACACCTGAGACATGGTCAGGCAGTCGATGGCTCCCTCGGTAATAAGGAGACGCTTGCCGCCAGCACTAAAGAGATGCTGGCCATACAGGCTTAGATTGCTGGTGTCACCTATCCACGCGAACTTCTTGCCCTCGTATCGGATATGCTGGGCCTGGATCTGTCCATCCTTGTAGAATGTTTCGATCTCAGAGCCATTGACTCCCGTCAGATAGTTGTAATGCTTTGCCGTCTCCTCGCTAAGGCGACGATGGGGCAGAGATTCAATTGAACCAGTCCTGAACTTCTCGTTGCTGTAGACTGGTGTTGTTTCTTCTTCTTGTGTCATTGGTTGTTTGTTTCCTGGGATGTAGAATTGACAGGCAAAGCAATATGCATGACCATCGTCATACACCTTTAGGTTGTCGCCGCTTGTGTCGTTGCCAGAGGCGGCACACTTGGGGCATCTCTTGGAAGAGATTACGCTAGACATGAAACTCATATCCTTTCTGTTCTTTGTCGTTGTTCTTGTGGATACCGATAAGCTCGGCATTCAAGGTCCATCTTTCCGCTTCCAAGCGTTTAATCATATCCAAAGACTTTTTATAGAGTTCTTTGGAAGTATATCCATTATGACTTGTTGACAAAGGATGTGTATCCAGTGCATTTTGCAACAAGGCACACAGCTGTGCTGGTGTTTCCATTATAGCTTACCCTCTCTGAATAGTTGGTTGTTTGTATTTGCTTCATTCGCCATTTGGGAATTGCGAATGCGATCATCCAGTAACTGAGCGTATTGTTTCAAGAACTCCGCGAACATGTATTCCTTGTAGAAACTCAAGCCGCCTTTTAGATCTTTTTGCAGTTCATCGGTACAGTTATTGTCACTCATGTCTATCCCCAAGTTAACCAACCAATAAAGTACCCAATCCCTAGCAACACTACAGTATAAACCACAAACACAAACCCAAGAATCATTCCTAGCACTTCTTCTTCATTGAGTCTGTGCATCACGCGCCACCCCCAATCCACAGCATCCACAGCAGCACGGCGACCGCGCCTTGCAGAAGGCCGCAGAGCCAAC
>Ga0068876_10003350_pt1 | contig 11499 bp, 3 predicted proteins | sample NOAtaG_6_FD_66442 | JGI IMG/M metagenome (GOLD analysis project Ga0068876, IMG submission 66442) | Freshwater lake microbial communities from Lake Erie, under a cyanobacterial bloom - NOAA_Erie_Diel5S_2200h metaG | ecosystem: Environmental > Aquatic > Freshwater > Lake | place: USA: Ohio, Lake... | reverse complement strand
TAGCCTGAACAGTAACGTTATATGAACCACGGCTGGCATAAGTGTGCTCACGTGTGGTCTGAGTTCCGTTCACAGTAGAAGAGTTATCGCCAAAGTTCCATGAGTAAATAACACCAGGAGTTGCAGGCACAGGTGTAACAGTAAACGAGTACTTACCCTGGAATGCGTCAATCTCTGTTGAGTTAAGTACAAGATTAGGCGCACGTGTTGCACGAATGGTGCGTGTTGTAACATGCTTGCAACCTAAGTTGGTGGTAACTGTCAGTTTAACAACGATTGCTGTATCGGCTGCTGTGTAAGTATACGCAGGACTTAGTGCTGTAGATGTACCTGTACCATCTCCAAAGTTCCACAAGTAAGTTAGAGTTTGACCCGAAGGTGCATCAGATACGTTTGTAAACTGTACAGGAGTACCTGTACAATTTTGAACATTTACGTTGAAAGCTGCAGAGGGCACCTGATTAATATTAACATTTGTAATCAATGAGTCGGTACATGCATTTAAACTATCCGTTGCTTTGAGTTTAACTTTATAGTTACCAATAACACCATACACTTTTATTGGATTAGGCTCAGTTACTATTCCGGTGTTATCGTCAAAATCCCACTGGAACGATACTTTTGATAAGCCACCGCTGAATGTAGTAGTGTTAGTAAGACCTAAAGTATCAAACTGACACAGGTTACTTAATACAAAGTTAACACGTGGTCTGTCGTGAACGGTTACTGTTTTGGTTGCAGAATCAACGCAACCAAAGTTTGTTGTTACTTTAAGCTTAATGGTGAAGTTACCGTTATTGTTAAAGAAGAAATCAGGGGTGTTTGAAAGGGCTGTTTGTCCATTACCAAAATCCCATTCACTTCCGAAGGTATTATCTGGTTTAGCTGTAAGAATGAATGATGCATTGGTTAATGGAGCTTTAGTTCCCAAACAATGAGATGAAGTACTGAAATCAGCTACCGGGCGAGGGAAAACATATACCTGACGTGATGCGCTGTTAATACAGCCATCAGAGTTAGTAGAGGTTAATTTTACAGTATATGTAGTATCTCCTGTCAGGAAGCTGTAGTTAGCATTGGTCGTGTTTTGAGTAGCTTCAACAGTACCACCCAGTAAAAACTCCCAAACATTGCTGGTAGCTCCAACTGATGTATTGGTAAATGGCGTTGCTGAACCGGAACAAACCAGACCATTACTAAATGATACGTTTGGTGCAGGTTTTACAGTAATAACCTTAGTGCTTGTGGCTGATATACCTGCATTGTTGCGAATTGTCATGGTTACTGTATATGTACCACCTGTCTGGTAAGTATGCGCTACGCTACGGGTTGTGGCTGTATTGCCATCACCAAAATCCCACAGGTAAGTAAACGGCTCGGTTGATGGAGCACCTGTACTGGTATTAGCAAATGATATGGACTGTAAAGCACATACGTCATTAACACTAACAAATGAAGCCGAGGGAGTTGAACTGATGCGTAATACACGGGTCATTACCGAATCACAATTAGATGGCAACAAGCGATACACTACTGTTATTAAATAGGTGCTGTCACCGTTGGCTGTACTTGGCGTAATTACATATGAACCGTTTGTAGTTCCAGCAGGCGGATTAAACACAGCGCTGGCCGGTGATGCACCATTGGCAGTAAGAGCTGTAACAGATGCAATAGTCCATCTTGAACCATATTGTGCATTTGTAAAACCTGAAGGAGGATTGAAGTTGTAAGTCAATACATTGCCAGGTACCGCACCATCTGGATTAGCGAATGTGCCAGCCCCAAAATTACCCTGGAAAGGAGTACCTGCTACGATGTATGGTCCACCCGTGAATCTTGGGATGTATACCTTAATGGTATCGTTCATCAGGAAACCGCATGCTGACAAATTGTTGTTGAAAAATGCTCTTAACCAAAGCGAGTCTGCTGTGCCGGGTAAAGCTGTCATTTTGATGGTTCCATTATTACCTGTGTATGTTGTAGTATAATCATCGTTGGTAAAGATATCTATTAACTTGTATGTGTAGTTGCTGTTTGTACCAGACATAAATAACGACACCGAATCATAAGCACAGAAGGTTCCCGGATTAGGAGTGATAGGCAGGTTTGGTACATCATCAAAAATAACTATACTGTCCAGAACGATATTGTTACCTCCCCTTGAGGCTGCCTCAATTCCCACACGCAAACCGTTTAACCCAACAAAGTTAGATAAGCACACATCAAACTGAGAATATCCGGGGAACGCTAAGGATGTGTTTACACGCTGAATAGTGCGTAGTGGGAATGACCATGAACCACCTCCGGCAGTAACACGAATATTTAACGAATCGCGAAGAGTAGGTTGATCCGCATTTTGTGATATCCACATACGAAGTGTAGGCACGCGCATTTCAGTAAAGTCCAAACAAGGTGATACCAAACGAGATGTTGTTCCAACCGGTAGTGATTGTGCCGGGAATAATGCCGAACGGATACCTGTCATAGAACTTAGAATAGGCAAGTTTGGTGAACCAAATGCATTCAAATCCCATCCACCAACACCTGACACTTGCTCAACAACCCATCCTTGGGTGTTAGGCAAATCAAAACCAAAGGTGATAGGGAAAACGCTGAATATAGTAGAAATAGGTCTTCTGCCTGTAGCCGGAGATTGAACTGATGAAATAAAGGTTCCATCGTACAATACGTATCTGTATGCTATTGTTGTATTTGCTGACTGTGAAGGTATAGTGAATATACGGTTGAATCCTAATACGCTTGTAGGAGCAGTAACGGCAATTTCCGGTCCACCATTAACAGAGTAATACAATGTGTCGCTGATAGTAGATACTGAACGTTCAATAGCACGGAAAGTAACGTCATACGGGCCATTGCTACAATCAGATGCAGGTGTTAAATCGTGTACTACAGGAGCAACTGAATCGGCATACGAACCAAAAAATTCATTTACACCCATACTTGGTAAGAAATTGCTGCGTAGTACACCACGAATATCTCTGGGAACATTGAAATTAGCTTGTGCAGCTCCAAAGATTGCATGTGAAGTACCGTCTGGTATAATTAAGTTGGTATCACTAACAAACGGAACTACAAAATTTACGGACAATGTGTCCTGCAAATTGAGTGTGCGAGCTTGTGCAAGACTTGTAATAAATGTAGGAGTTGTTGTTGCATTTAATGCGCCCAGCCTGTTATTGGCATTAGTGGCTCCGACAAAGTAATTGTTGTTATCAATGCGGCTAAATATTTGAGCATTAGCACCAATCACGTTGGTGTATGCATTTGCTAAGCCGGCACTAGCGCCTAGTGTATTCTGGAAAATATTGTTCTGAGAAATTATACCTCCACGAATACCGGCACCGAACATAACACAAGCCGATGTAGCATTATTAACCAACGTATTGCCCGATAACCAGATTGAGTTGTAGTAAAATTCAGCTCCATAGTTATTAAGCGTACCTGTTGCGTCTACAAGTATACCAATCACATTATTAACGTTTACTGTAGTCGTAGACGATGTACCACTTGATTGGATACGTGATATGGCGTTGTTGTGGAAGCGCAGGTTGCGGTTCTCCGAATTTCCAAGACTAACACGAATACCATAAGCTGCACCTCCTGAAGTTACTGAGTTGCGTATATTATAAATACTATTTCTCGATATGGTGATACCCGAATCAACAGACAACGTACCTGAAACATTTGATAATTCGATACCTGAATAAGTGTTAAAGCTACCGAACAGCGTATTGCGAACTACGTTGCTGTCAATTAAACTGCCTCCCTGTGCACTTAAGAAGATACCTGATGCACCTGCAACACCACCTATGAAGTCAGTATTGGAAGATCCGCCTGGCGCTGTATTACCTCCAATAATATTGCGAACTATAGCATTGCCTCTGTCTTGCTGACCTGCAGTAGCTGATGCTCCACGAAGATAAATACCATAACGAACGGCTCCGATATAGTTATTTTCAAATCTGTTGTTGTTGTTGCCACCCAGCGTAGGGTTTACGGGGGTAGCAGTAATACCACCCATGTATATACCTGCAAAGCTATTAATGGCTGAAGTCGTTGACTGGCCTATAATATTACAGTTACGAATAGTTACACCTTGTACTGGTTCGTTCAACGAAGTAAGGTCAATAACCTTTACTGTACTGTTTAAAATATTGGATGGGATTAAGAAAGTAAGGTTTCTCGAATCTGTATTGTTATTCGACCCATCAATGGTAAAGAATGAACCTCCCATAAAACGGAATAAACTGGCGTTATTACCTAGCAATGTAGGAGCTGCTGCAAGACTTAATGTAATGGTATCATTTCTTCCTGTTCCGGGTCTTAAACGAATTATGCGATTGGCATTCATACGAGGATAATCCATCAGAGGTGTAATTAAGGTATCGCCTTCACCCTGATAACCGTTTACAATGCGCAATTCAATAGGTTGCACACCGGCAAACCCGTCAACACCATTGGCATTGATATATTTAATAGCTTGGTTAATAGTTGCAAATGATCCAACTGTAGGTAACGAAATAAGAGGAGGATTTTGTGTTCCGTTAATTAGATATACTGCGCCACCTTGAAGAGGGGCAAATATTTGTGTAAACTGAACAGCACCCACACAGGTTGCACCTGATGGACGAGGTGTGCCATATATATCACGAGGCACAGCCGACAACGGGAAGGCACTATTAAATATAGCTCCGGCAAATGCCAAGTCTATGTTAGGCGTTGAATCGTTTAAGTAAGTTGGCGCATAACTAAATGAGCCGATATCATTTACAGTAAATGCCCTCCAGCTTGCTATAGAAGGATAAGTAGTGCTTGCGTTGTTAGATGCTCCAATTGAATTTGTTGAATTAGGCGCGTTTACACCATATGCATTGTATGCTATATTCCCAAAAGGAAGTGCAAACGGGTTAACGTTTGCAATAACATTTATTGCAAATGCATTGCCGGACAAACCGGTATTACGACCCAATGAGTTTGTAAAGATGTTGTTTCGCACATCTAAACCTCCCTGAACGGTCGAGTTCACAAATAAACAGCTGGATGAACTGTTGCTACTGAGAGAGGCTCCCGACATATTTATTGTATTGTTATAAATAAAACATGCCAGATTATTAACTGTAGCTGTAGCTTCAACAAAAATAGCAGCCGGATTAGCCGTTGACCCTGCTGTACCTCCGCCTGTACTGCGTATTTTGGCTATTGAGTTATTCAAAATATTGATAAACCTGAAGTTTTGGTTGCCCAGATTTATACGTATACCGTACATGGATTGACCGTTGCTGGTTGTAAGGTTATATATAAAATTATTACGCACTGTAATGGCCGAATCAGGTCCGTTTTCGCTAAATGCTTCCAGACGAATACCCGCAAATAAATTAGATTGGGTAATGGTTGGTAAAGTATTGCGGATAAAGTTACTGTCTATCGTTCCAATCACAACTGATTTAAGCATAATACCTGATTGCTCAGTTTGTGTGGTTGTGTTACCTCCAATATAAGTTGTTGGTAAGGATCCACCAGGCGCTATATCACCACCGATAATATTTCTGCGGATATCCCACACGGCATTTTGTGCACCTGCGATATTAGCACCACGCACAAATACACCGTTACGTACTGCTTCAATTACGTTATTTTCAATTATGAAATTATTGTTATTACCTATCGGTGAGCTTGCGTTACTAATACCGGTAGGCAAGTACGCCCCGTGATAAAATCCGGCAAACGTATTAATGGCAGTAGTGTTAGAATTACCACGAATAATACAATTGCGAATCTGTATGTCGGAAGTTGTTGCTGTATCTGTTGATGTAGCAGCAATTACTCTATAGAAGACGTTAGTACCTGAAGATGCGGAAAGAGCGAACGTAAGATTTCGCTGGCCGGGAAGTCCCGCACCATTTATTTGAAAATGCCTAGCTCCCAGAAGACGTAATGCAGATGCATAGTTAGGGTGTGTCAATGCAGGAGTGGTGATTGTATCGTTATGTGTAGGAGCAATAGTCAGAATAACCGGACGGCTGGCATTAGAACCCGTAAAATTGGTAACAGCAGGTATAAATCCTGACTCTTTGGGGTAACCAGGCTCAATTTGCAGAGATATGTTACCGGTACCTGTTACACCCGTATTATTGAGATAATGAATAGCATCAGCTACAGTACCAAATGATCCATTGCCTCCAGGGCCAACAGGCCAACTGTTTACACCATTTATGGCATATGTGCGACTACCAACCAATGGATGGAACGCCAAAGCACTATTACCGGTAAACTGATATGCTCCACGCGAAGGAGTAGTTGTTCTGGGCAATCCATTAATATCGGTAGGTACAAATACGTTGAGCCCTGTATTGCCCAATGTAGAACCCATACCATTACTGATGGTGAGTGTTGAGTCATCTCCGTTACAAATGGAGGAATAGTCATCACATCGTTGGTCGAACCACTCACCTGCATCCATTCAGCCACGGTAAATCGATTACGTGTAAGCCAAAATCCAACTGAAGAGTAACCTCCTCTGCTGTCGTTTAGGTAAAATGCATTGTAACCACTGGCTGAAAATGGATTGGTTGTTCCTGTAAGTACTATACCATATGTGAAAGTGGGATTACCTGAAGCTGATATTTGTCTGCCGCCACGGTTTGCAAAAATATTGTTAAATACAGAAACCCCTCCTGTAACCGTATTTGATATACCTAAACAGGCAGTAATGCCTGCAGCGGGCAACGTATCGTTGCTTAAATAAACGGAGTTGTGAAGAATAGAATAGCCCGCATTTGCTGAGTTATCCTCTAAAAGTATACCAGTAGCGTAGTTAAACGTGTTGATTGCACCATTACCCAATGTGGAACCTATTTTACCTATCGTGTTATTAATGATGGAAATTCCCAAAGGCTGTGTGTGTAAACCGAGATTAGCACGAATACCATAAACACCATTACTTAAAATAGTTGTGTACAAGTTGTAAATTTTATTACCGTTTATGTTCACCACGCTGTCTAATGATAAGTTGCCTGATTGAGAAGATAGCTCAATACCTCTAAACCCACCGGCTGTAGGTAAGCAGTTACGAATTGTGTTTCCCTGAATGAGGCAGTTGGCTTGTGAGGCGATTAGAATACCTGCAGCATTAGTCACACCTCCAACAAAAGTTGTGGGTAGTGAACCGTTGGGTGCAATTGTACCACCAATTATATTGTTGCGTACAATTAAATTAAGATCATGGCTGTTTGCTGTAAGACCAATTCCACGGGCAAAAACACCGTGGCGTACAGCCTGTATTACGTTATTCTCAATGGTAATATTTTGACTCCTTCTTGCAGGGGCAGATGGAGTTGTGGTGCCTCCGATGTAAAAACCTGCATACGTATTAATAGCGCTAATTGTACTATTTCCATTTATTGTACAATTACGAATCGCGATATTCTGACATCCGTTTTGACTAAAACTTGTGTATTCAATAATCTTAGAGGTGGTTTGGTTAGAACCCGAACTCATTTGAAACGTAAGGTTACGTTGACCGGGTGTTCCTTCGCCATCGATTGTTATATGTCCAACACCATTAAATCTTAGCAAAGCACCATTAGCAGCTACTGAGCCGAATGTAGTGATGATGTAATTAGCACCCGGATGCGGCTTGATGACTATAGAACGGCTGGGAGCCATATAATCAAATCCGCCATTGATTGTATTACCTATGGCAAGTGGAGAAGGTTCAACTCCGGTGTAGCCGGGAACCAGTAATATATTTATTGTACCTAAAGTGGTGGGATCAACACCCCGTACTGTTATGGCATTAAAAAGGCCTGTGGAGTTGGTGTATGCACCACCGGAATATGCTCCCATAAAGTTTATAAAGGTATCTTTTGGTGCTACAAAGTCTACACCAAAACCATCAATGTAGTAGGTACGACCGCCTTCAATCGGGGCTTGTGCATAGGTTTTACCAATGCTTGTTAGGATTAAGCCGGCAATGAGTAGCTTACGGGTAAGCCCGGATAGAGTTGTAAGTTTAGTTTTCATATACGTGTTGCTGAATTGTTAATCATATGGGAAACCAAAAATTTCAAAAAAAAACGACAAAACAAAACTAATTGACAACTTTTTAATGATTATCAGTTTTTCTTGACATAATACGCTAGTAATCTGCTCCATTGTGGCCTTTCTTTAGCTCTCCATTTAAAGCCTTTCAGCCTTAATTCTTCAGGTTTTATGTCTTTCACCGGATAATAATTGGCATCGGGCTTGGTTAAGAATTGGCAACGGCTGATTTTATTATCTGTGAAGAAAAATTCCATTTCACTGCAATCAATCACATTTACACCTGTATATGCTGAGTCTTCTTTTACATAATAAATACTCTGTGCATTGCCCATAACCTTGAGATATTCAAATTTACTATCGCTTAACCTGCCACTCATGATGCGACCTTTAATCTGATCAAATTCCTTGGCTGCAATCCGCGAAATCATCATTCCGTTTTCAATCAGCCTGAATGAATCAAGTTTATTGTTGTTCATGTACATGATAATCGTATCGGCAGTAGCCTGATTTAGCCCCGACCACAAGGCAGGCTTATGAAACAGTGTCAGGCTGGAGTCTTTAGATTGATAAATGACCGAGTCGCAGCGGGCCTGCATATCGTACTTCAGAACCGATACCTGTCTGAATGCCTTTACCAGCTCGTGCTGCACTACTGAATCAGCCACCTGAATTTTCCCGAAACTATAAATGGTATCTGCAAACAGGTACATAGAATCTTTCTCCATATATTTTTTCATGGCAGCACGACCATGCAGAAAATTCCTCTTTTGCTTGCCCAGCATGGTACCATAGTCGCCATATAAAATGGTTTTCGATTTGTTGTCATACAGTTCAATATTGTACCAGGCTTTGCCGAAATCATTATTGTTTTCATAGTAAATACTATCGGCACATAAAAGATTATCTTCATTTTGTATCCTGGCATTTTTACCGAAATGTGCCACTTCAGTTTTTGTATTAAATCTGCCCCTTTCACAATACAGTTTGCTGTTGTTTCCCGTAATATGTGTTGGCCCAAAAAAGTAAGCAACCGATGTCCGTGTTGCATAACGCAACGTATCAGTTAAAATTTTATACTTTTTGTTTACAAGTACTACATCATCTTTAAAAAACAACTCCTTCAGATTGGCATAATAATATCCATTTCTGCTGGTTAGTGTGTTTTGCTCATTGACAATTGTACCTCCTGTGGTATAGTAGCCTGTATTTTCACTCATATTAAATGTGAGTGCATCGGTTGTCAATCGCATTGTTTTGTCTGTCATCACCACATCGCCCTGCAATTGTGCGAATCTGGTATTGGCATTATAGCTGAGTTTTTTGCTGTAAAACTGAATGCTGTCGTTATGATTGATGCGAACGTTGCTGTATGCATCAACTGTATTCTGTTCTTCAAACTGATAAGCACTATCGCAGTATAAAAGTGTATTGCCTTGTTTGAATTGCACATCACCAATTAAGCGCTTAATCTTTCCGGTTGTTGATTGATCGTATTCAAGTACATTTGCATGTACCAATTCAATACGTTCGTTTTGTGCAAATAACTTTGAATTAAACAACCATACACATACAAACAAAAGACCAATACATCGCAATATTTTTTCTTTCTCAGGCATGTGTCCAAAACTATGAAAATTGAAATACATTCAGATATTCTTACTGTAGATTCGTTCAGGCAAAGATTGAAAGATTTGGGTATTACACCTAATCATTCTCTTTTATTGGCTTGCAGCGGTGGCATCGACTCCATGTGTCTGGCTGATTTGCTGATAAAATCGGGATGTACTTTTTCTGTTGCACATGTAAATTATGGACTTCGTGGTCAGGAAAGTAAAGAGGATATGGAGTTTGTTCAGTTATTCTGTAAGCAACGCCAATTACCCGTATATGTATTGAATGCCCACGAACAGATTAAAGTTGTCGGAAACATTCAGGAGCAGGCACGTGAAATACGCTACAGTTGGTTCCACGAATTATTGAGCAACCACGATGTAGATGTTATTTTAACAGCACATCACATGAACGATCAGGCTGAGACTATTATGCTCAATCTGATACGAGGTACTGGGCTTAAGGGATTAGCGGGTATGCAGCATGCAAATGAAAAAATTATTCGCCCGTTATTGCCATATAGCAAATCAGCAATACTGAATTACTGTATTGAGCATGATATTCCATACCGTGACGACTCATCCAATGCCGAACTCAAATACACCAGAAATAAAATCAGGCATAAAGTATTGCCACTGTTGTCGGAAATCAATCCCAAAGCCATCGAACATATAGCCCAAGTAGGCCAAAATATTTCATTCAGTCGATACGCTTTAAATCAACTTTTAGAAAATCTAAATAAAAAGCACAGAAGCATTAAGCATACAGGTGAAGTTGAATACGATTTTACTGACTTTGCTGAACTTGGTTATTTAGCGGATTATCTGTTTTATGAATTGCATGGCTATGGATTCAATTACGAACAGATAAAAAATTTATGCGGTGAGTTGCCTTTTGTATCGGGTAAAACTGTCTACGCAAATTCATATCAACTCATAACGCAGACAAATAAAGTATACCTTGTTCAATCACAAAACATGTTGCCTTCATCAGTTCGTGTCAATGTATTTCCATTTCACTACATTACTCACTCATTCAGCCTTGAAATAGAAATCATGAAAGTAAGTTCGATTCATTCATTTCAGGAAGAAAATACGCTGTTCATTCTTGCTGATGGATTTATTGACACGGAAGCAGATATCGTTATAGACTATTGGAAAGAAGGTGATATTTTTCAGCCTATGGGAATGCATGGCACAAAAAAATTAAGCGACTATTTCACTGATAAAAAAATCCCTGTACATATGCGTATCACTACTCCCTTAATACGAGTGAATGATACTATAGCAGCTATTATTCCCTTTACTATACATGAACTATTCCGCGTTTCTGAAAATGCACAATCATTAATGCGTATCCGATACAAAACACAAAAGGCAGTTGAGTAATTCAACTGCCTTTTGCCTGTATTTTGTTTATCAACAACTCTTATTTTATAACCTGTATTTTTGTGGTTTTCTTCTTGCCGTTTGAATGCATAACCATGAAGTACATACCTGGTTTTTCATTGCTTAAATCAAGTTCTACTTTTGTTTGATTAGCCGTATATGCTACGTTCCTTATCAAGGCACCTAATACATTATATATTTCTATTGTACCATTCTCATGAGCCGGCAGTTGTATGTTACATAATCCTGTTGTAGGATTGGGGTAAACAACAAGTGATTCGTTTATGCCATATTGCTTTAATCCGGTAGCAAAGATTACATCTACTTTTCTGAATACCCGCTTAGATAAATTACTTGAAGGGTCTGTTGCACGGTAATATACATAATACGCACCTCCCACATTTGTATTCAATCCTGATGTGTCAATCGTTACTGC
>Ga0068876_10003348_pt1 | contig 11507 bp, 26 predicted proteins | sample NOAtaG_6_FD_66442 | JGI IMG/M metagenome (GOLD analysis project Ga0068876, IMG submission 66442) | Freshwater lake microbial communities from Lake Erie, under a cyanobacterial bloom - NOAA_Erie_Diel5S_2200h metaG | ecosystem: Environmental > Aquatic > Freshwater > Lake | place: USA: Ohio, Lake... | reverse complement strand
GGTTAAATTCAATGAAAGAGTATTTTGAAATAATATAAAAAAATATGAAACAAATAATAACACTACCTACCTGGATTTTATATAAAATATTAAAACCATTTCTTCCAAAAGAACATCCTTGGAAAAACAGCAAATTTAGTTTAAGTAATTGGGCAGAAAACAGCACTGAGCTAAATTATAATTTTTCTGTTTTCTTTTGGTTAAGCGGATTCTTTTTAGTATATATGTTATTACTCTTATATAAGGGTTATTAAAAATTCAATTTGTTTATTTTTTAAATTTTTCTTAAATTTGTACTTTAAATAAACAAATGGACATAAACAATAACAAAAAAGTTTTAGATTTAATCTATAACTCAATTAAGTCTGAAGGTGGAGATGGAGATGCCATTTGGCTATCAAAACATACATCACTTAAGGACATTCTTGTTTTAATTCGTGAATACGACTTAACTAACAATACTGGTTGGATTGTTGAAATAAATGATAATTACTTATCTTGGGGAATAGACCAAGAATGGGCTATTATTACAGATAATAAAGATTTTTTTGACTCACAGCCTAGTTGGATTATATTACGCATAAACTACTAATAGATGAAGATGCTATTTAAAGACCCAGTTCTTTGGTGGAAATTTGAAGCCAGATACTACCATAAAGATTTATATAGAGGAATAATAAATCTAATAAAATGGTTTCCAATAATTTGGAAAGATAGAAACTGGGATGATTCTTTTATTTTTAAAATACTAGAACGAAAATTACAATTACAATCAGACTTTATTGGGAAAAGAGGAATACATGTTAGCGCAAAAAGAGATTCTGAAATAATGAATACTTGCGTAAGACTTATGAAGCTTGTTAGAGAAGAACATTACAACATGGAATATTCTAATTATCATGAATCTAAATACTGGTTTGAGGACATAAAAGATAGTCCTGGCTATTCAACTTGGGAGTCTAAAATATTAAAAGAAAATTTCGAAGATTATTTTAAAAAATACCCACTTATATACAAGAGAGTTATAAATGGAGAAGGAGTTTTTAATATTGAAAAAGAAGACGAATTAGAAAGAAAACAGGTCATAGCAATGAATATTGGAAAAATAAATCATGATAGAGCTAGAAAATTACTTTTTAAATTAATGGAAGAAAATATTGAAAGATGGTGGGATTAAATAATGAAGAAAAAAAGCTTTATGTTCTTTATAAAGCAGGAGCATTAAAATGGAATAGGTACGGAACTTATAATTCTAAACAAGAAATGATAGATAGTCTTATAAACGATTTTGGCGTTTATGATTTGGAAGGATGTGACGAAAATGAAATTGAAGAAATTTTAGAAGATTGGGAATTTAAATTTGAAATTATTTGATGATATGAACAAAGTTGTAATTAAAGGTAAAAATAAAAAAGGCAAAAACATACTTGTAATAAGTGGTGTACATGGAAATGAATTAACTCCAATACATTGTACATATTTGCTATCAAAAGAAGAAAAAGTCTATAATAGATTTGGAGATTTTAATAAATTAACAATAATTTCTGCTGTAAACTATTTTGGCATTGTTAAAAATACGAGAGAAATTCCGTCTAACGGAACTAGCGACCTAAACAGAATGTTTAATAGTAAAGATGAAATAAATTTAAAAGAAGAAATTAAAAATTTAATTTTAAATAACGATGTTATTATTGATATACATTCTTCTCCAAAATGTGATGAATTTGTTTTGTTAAACCAGGACGAAACAACAAATAGTTATGTTAATTTCTGTAAAAAGAATAACATTCATTATTTAATACGATATTCTAACGGAAATACAATAAAAAAATATTGTATAGATATGAATAAAATTTCTTTTACTTTAGAATTGAATCAAATGGATTACATTGATTACAATTCATCTTTCAATGGAGTTGAAATAGTTTTAAAAATAATTAATAACATTAAAGATTTTGACTTAAAACTAGAAGAACCCACAAATGAAGAATATGTTGAATTAAAAACATATAAAACTGGACTTTTTAGTGCAAAAGTCAAATGTGGAGACATTATAAAGAAAGGAGATTTGGTTGGTTACATATTAGATTTAGAAAATTTTGAAAAAACGCCAGTATACAATAAAAATCCAGGAGAATATGTAGTTATATGTTTTGGTGTTTCTAACTATGTGGACCCAGACAACTCAATTTGCCTTTTGCAGCCTATATAATGTAATATTTTTTTACATTTTAAGTTAATAATATTATGAAAGTACTTTTTTTAGATAATGATGGTGTAATATGCCTTTCCAATAATTGGGGAAGTCGTGACAATAAACTAAAGAAGTTTAAGTTTAAAAATCCTAACGTTAAACTAGATGTAAAAAAACTCCCAGTAGAGTTTCGTTTTGACAATTTTGATTTAAAAGCAGTTAAAGTTCTTAATGAAATAATAGAGAAAACAGATTGTGAAATAGTTGTCTCATCTGATTGGAAATTACATGCTTCACTAGAAGAATTGGGTGACTATTACATTTCAAAAGGCATATCAAAAAAGCCTATAGCAATAACTCCTAAAATGGAAGAGTTTGACCCTGAAACAAATAATTTATTTATGTGGAAGGGTTGGTTGGAGCGAAAACGAATAACTGAAATCAAAAAATTCCTTGAAGAAAATAAAGAAATAACACATTGGGTAGCAGTTGACGACTTAAATATGTCAAACGAATTTCATCGTGACTTAGGATTGCCAAATTTTGTTTTAACACCAAAAATGACACAAGGAATTAAACAAAGTGGTATTAAAGAAAAAATTTTAAAATTTTTATTATAATGACTGAAGAAGAATATGAAAATTGGAGCCACGTTCAATATAGAATGAACAATGAAGGATACGACTATTGTTTTAAACAATATTCTAATTTTGAAGAAATAAAAGATGAAAAGTTCCATGAACTAAGAAAAAAATACTTAGAAATTTCTAAAGAACTAGAAGAATACGTTAAAAATAAATGTAATGAATTTGATTATTAAAAATTTATGAAACCTTTTATAGTTTATCTTGATATAGATGGTGTTCTTGTTTCTTACTTAAAATTAAAAGATTTTAATGAAGATGGAAAACATAATTTCGTAAAAGAAGCAGTAGAAACATTGAACAATATAATTAACATGTTTAATGCACATATTTGCATTGTTTCTACTTGGGGCAGAAGTTATTGGAATGGTCATAAAGATACAAAAGAATTTAAAGAGCTCTTAGAAAGAAGAGGTGTTATTGTTAACGGACTTACATTTGGTGACCCAGATGATAGAGCTGGTTTTGTTATAAAGAAAAAAGAAGAAGGGTTTAATAGATTTTTAATAATTGATGATGAGGCCCTTGAGTATTATAAAAGAGTTGACGAAATAGGATATAATAGAATATTATATTCTAATCCATGGAGATGCTTAGATGAATATGATTTAATAGGAATCAGTAGAAATTTCACAAGAATAGACAGTCCAGATTATCCAAATTAATTTTAATAAATAAAGAAATTAATTTTTGCTTTTATATTTAAATTAAGATATGAAAGCAAACATTTTATTTTTATTATTTTCAATATTTTTTTCAAACATTTTCTCGCAAAATGTTATATGGTTTGAAAATTTTGAATCATATTCTGATGGAACTCAAAATGCAGTAAAGTGGACAACCTCTGCAAACAATTGTGATGCAGACGGTTCTCCTGGAACTGCTGGGAATAACTTTTGGGGCGTAAGAACAACTTTAGGAAATAAAGAGTTTTGCTGTGAAGATATAGAAGGCTTGACTTGCTGCGGAAACAGTCAGGGTGCTTCCGATAATTTATGGATTTCTCAAAACATAAACATTGCTGGCTTTTCTAATGTTTCAATTTTCATTCAAATGAGAGCGGAGGGAAATATGGAATGCAATACGTGTGGAACTGGACAAGATTTATTTAAGGCTGAATATCAAATAAATGGTGGCGCATGGATTAATTTTTTAAATGTTTGTGGATTAAGTAATGGTCAGTCAATAATAGATTGCATAGATGTTGGTTCAGGAACAACATTAAGAATTAGAGTTCTTCTAGGTAATCAGGCAGATGATGAAGAATATTATTTTGATAATGTATATGTTTACGAGAGTACATGCTCAATAGTCCTTCCAGTAGAGCTTTTATATTTTGATGGCTTTTATGACACAAAAAACGAATTAAACGAATTAAATTGGTCAACAGCAACTGAGTATAATAATGATTATTTTATTGTTGAACATTCTTTAGATGGAGAATTATGGAATTACGTTGACAAAGTCGATGGAGCAGGCAATTCAATTGAAATAAAAAAATATAAAATTGAACATAAAACAAACAATTTAATAGATTATTATAGATTAATACAGGTTGATTTTGACGGAAAGACTAGACTTCAAAAGACAATATCAATAAAAAAAGACATTGAAACTCCAATTTCAATTGAATACTATAATATGCTTGGCCAAAAAGTTGAGCCAAAAATTGGAGATGGATTACTGATTGTTTGCAAAAAATACTTAAATAGTAAAATAGAATACAGTAAAATTTTTTATTAAAAAAAAATAATCTTATATTTGTTATTAATAAACAAATTACATTATGTACTTTTTGATTTTTTTATTGTTATATCAATATGCCTATCTAATTAAAGAGCATTTTACAAATAGGTTAAGTTTTGTTGAAAAAAAGTATTTCCTTTTTCCTTTTATTCCATATATCTTTTTTATGTTTGCAATGCTTATTTTTTTCTGGGAGGGTTTTAAATATTGGTTAGAAAGCTTTTTTAACAAAAAAACAAATTGAATATGCCTTACAAAAGCGAAAAAATAAAAATAGAAAAAACAGAGCATGACAAGAGAGTTAAATTGTCTGACGAACAAAGGCAAGAGATTAAAGAAAACAAATTAGGACTTTCTTTATCTAAACTTGCAGAGATGTATGGAGTTTCTAAAAGACTAATACAATTTATATTAGACCCAGAAAAACAAAAAAGAAACCTAGAATTAAGGGAAGAAAGGGGTGGCTCTAAGATTTATTATGATAAGGAAAAACATAATGAATCTGTAAAAAAACACAGAAGATACAAGCAAAAACTTTTTATAAAAGGCAAAATAAAAGAAGAATAATAATGGAAGTTTATAAACTAATCAAAGAAGGAGAAAGTTACAAGTTGTTTAAAAATGGAAATTCTCCAATTAATATTGTTGCAAAATTTCCATGGGAAATAACTCATCCTGGTTTATCAAAAGAAAATTGTGATTTAATTTTTAATAACTCAAACCATTCTTCTATAAATGTTTTGTTAAAAAAATTAAAAAAAATAAAAGGTAAAAGCTGTTTAATATTAAAAGAAAACTATGAATCCATTTAAAGATTATCTAGTAAGAAAAGACGGTACTAAAGCAAAGAAAGTTTATATTATGTATATTGATGGTGACCCAAAACTATGCGATGGTTGTGATGTAAGAAAAAGAAGAGTTGCTTCAATTAAAGGCATAGGAAGTGATGTGTGGTGCATTTGTGAAGATTGTGTATATGATTTATATTGTGCTTGGGGTTCTGGAAAAGAACTTGTAAGTGAAGCTAAAATAAAAGAAGAATGACAGAACGACTTTACCCAGTTTACTACCAAAATAGATATTGGGAAGTTGATGAGTGTGATTATTTATTTTCTTCTTATTATATTTCAAAAGACTGTCTCTCTTCTGAAGGAAGTGTTTTTATAGGAGCCCTTGGTCTTTGGGTTTTCCCAGATGGAAAAACTATAGCTGTTTTCTAAAGATGAAATTATTTGTAAGTGAAAAAATAGAAGTTAGAGAATCGCCTATTCATGGAAGAGGTGTATTTGCCGTAAAAACGATAGAAGCAGGCGAAATAATAGAAGAGTGCCATTTTATTCTTTTAGAGCAAAATTTTGAAGACATTGACAATAACCTAAAAGAATATGTTTTTTCATGGCCAAAAAATTCTTTATCAGCAAAATCTTCTGTTGTATTAGGGAATGGCTCAATCTATAATCATTCAAAAAACAATAATGCAGATTGGAAAACTGTTATTGAAAAAAATATTTTTCAATTCTTTGCGATTAAAAAAATAAAAGAAGGAGAAGAAATATGCACAAATTATGGAGAAGCATATGAAAACTTTGTTAAAAAATTAAATTAATTATGAAAAACCCAAAAAAAGAAAAATTAAATTTGCCAACATTTAGAATTGATGGCCAAAAAATAAAAAGCTTGGAAGATGTTAAAAAGATAATTGATTTGTTAAATATACACTTTACTCCTCCAACTTCAGATGATTATGAAGAATTTAAGCATTTGTTGAGCCCACTTGAAAAGGTAATTAAAAAATGAAAGTAATAATAGCTGGTAGTCGCAATTTTGTAGATTATAAATTGTTGTGTGAAACTTGTGATTATATGTTGCAAAATAAAACTGATATTGAAATAGTTTCAGGTAGAGCTAAAGGCGCGGATTTGCTTGGAGAAAAATATGCAAAAGAAAGAGGGCACAAAATAAAAGAGTTTCCTGCAGCTTGGGATGCTTATGGAAAGTCGGCTGGATATATAAGAAATGAAGAAATGGCAAAATATGCAGATGCGGCAATTGTTTTTTGGGATGGCAATTCTAAAGGTTCAAAACATATGATTAATCTTGCTGAAAAATACAATTTAAGATTAAAAGTTATTAATTTTTAAAAAAATAAATTATAATATGAGAACAAAATTAATGTATAAACCAAAGACAAAGGTTGAAAAAATATGCAGATGGACACTATATTCATTAATGTTAATCTTTACTAGTTACATGTTACATTTAAGATATAACGTTTATTATGATTTAAATAAATCAGAATTTGTAAAACAAGTTTGGGGTAATGGCAACTATTTTTATTTAATTGCTATTATTATTGTGTTTGTGTTTTTATATGTTAGAAGTAATCTAACAGAATTTAAATCAAAATTATAATGATTAAAAATGGAAGAAAATAAAGAATTAGAAGAAAAAAAAGAAATAAAAGATTTAGAGCTTTTTAATTTTATAAAAGCAACCATAATAACTCAATACAATAAAAATAAACAAAAAGATTGGACAAATATGGCTGCAGAAGAAATATATCATTTTATTAAAGAAGAAAATAAATAAATTATGAAACATTTTTTTATAAAAATACAAGAAAAATTAAAACTTTGGTGGAAAAGAAATGTTGTTGATGACATTCCAGAAGAGTATGAAAACCTTTTTTAAAAAATAAAAAACATGAACGAAAATATAAAGCCAGTGTTGGGTTATGGTTCAAACCGTATAATAGGCCATTGGGATGAGGCGAATGACAGATTTATACCATTCCCAGATAAAACAATCCTAGAAGAAGAGGCTCATTTGCAACTAAAAAACAATACCATATATCCTCTTGCAGTAAAAATAACTGATTCTGAAATTAATGGTTCTTATGTAACTTACAGAACTATGGCAGAAAAAGAAACAAATCCAAAAGTTATAATATATTCACAACAAGACTCAGACGGAAAAGTTATAACAACAATAAAATATTCGTAATATTTTTAAAGATAATACGTTATACTTATAAATTTAAAATATAAGTTTATGTATTGGCTTTGGAGAAATATTTTTAGTAAAGTTTTAAAATTGATTCCTGGTGTTTCAAATTCAATCTTTTTTTTAGAATTGGAAAATAAATACGATTCAATTCAATTAAGTAAGTGGGAAAAGAAACATGAAAGCTTGGTAAAATTTGTGAAATATTACGAAGCAAAACATAACATTACAAAATAATTGAAAACCAATAAAGCAATAAAATTTGCCAACTGGATTATTGAACAAGGCTATAAAATAGACCAAGAAACAAAGCTTTGGCAATTTCAAGACCTGCCTTTTTTGTGGTCTACAGAAGAGTTATATAAAGAATTCTCAAATGCTCCCAGTAAAATCAGAAGAAACAGATAAGTGTCATTATTGCTCTGGAGATGGGTATTTCTTAGAACATGACCCAAATGACCCACACACAGATGGTACTTGTAGTAATTGTCCAATAAAAATTCCTTGCAGCACCTGTAAAGGAAGAGGCGTTTCTGTTTATTACAAAAACATCATAATTGAAACAAAATTGAGGAAATTATTGCATAAAAAAATTTCTACTATTGACGATTTACCTTTTTAAAAATTAAAAAATGATTATAAATAACGTTAAACAAATGTTTGGAGATAAAAAGGTTATAGAAACTGAACTTTTTTTATTTAAAAAAACAGAAGAAGTAACTAAAGAAGACTATGACAATTTTGTTCTATTCGAAGAACGAGACGAGTTATTTTGGATTGAAAACAATATGATAGGTAAAATAGTAACAAAAATAAAGCCTATACTAATATCTAGAATAGAAATGCCTTATAAAAATGACTTGATTTTAGTAGAACAATTAGATGGAAATTTCGATTTACAAATGGCTCACAAGAACTTGAGCAATAAAGATTTATATATTGAATCCAAAAGAGTTGTTTGTAAAGTTATTTCTGACCTAAAGGATGTTGATAATGAATTTTTAAACAAAATAAAAACAAAAACACTAGAAAACGGTAGTAAAGTTTATGTAGAATGTTTAAATAGGTTGTTTAAAATGGAAAATGAAAAAGAAATGGATTATATGTTTTATGATTCTAAAGAGGCGGCATTTAAAATAAAAGAGCCCTTAAATTTATTTTATTAATTATTTTTTTATTTGATTATTTTTTTTTAAATTCGAAACATATATTATTAACTAAAAACAAAAAAAAACAAATGAGTACAAAAAAAATTATCGGTCTAGCATCAGTTTCAATTGCTGTTTTGACAATTATTATTCTTTTTTTCATGAACATTTCAATTGAAAATAAAGAAATTGATTTACGTGAAAGAACTATGGCGCAAAACAAGAAATGTGAAGCCTATTTTGACAAAATGTGGAAAGTATTAAAGCAAAAGGCTGGGGTTACAGACGAATACAAAGAAGCATTTAAGGAAATCTATCCTAAACTTATTGAAGGAAGATATTCAAAAGGTGATGGTAGTCTTATGAAGTGGGTTCAAGAAAGCAACCCTAACTTTGATGTGTCATTATATCAAAGCCTTATGAGGTCAATTGAAGTTGAGCGTACAGGATTCTTCAACGAACAATCTTCTTTGATTGATATGCAAAGAGAACATTCTGTTTATTTGAGAAAAAAGCCAAACAAATGGTTTTTGGACTCAAGCCTTAAGCCTGTAGAGATTAAAATTATTACATCTCTAAAAACTAAAGATGCCTATTCAACTGGCCTAGAAGAAGACATTGAATTATTTTAATTAAAGGCCCAGAAATGGGCCTTTAAAATTTTAAACTTAATTTTACAAAAATGATTGATTGGTTATTTATTTTTATTCCAGTAGTTGTCTCGTTAATTATTCTTCTTTTCTGGACAAAAAAAATAGTTTGGTGGGAAGTTGCTTTGCTTATAGTTCCATCTTCATTGTTGATACTATTGCTTAATACAATTATGGTTTCCTACAATACTTCAGACACTGAATATTTAGGTTCATATATTACTTCCGTAAATTATTATGAACCATGGAATGAAGAAGTGCCATGTAGGCATCCAATATACTGCACAAGAACATATCCTTGCGGTAAAAGTACTTGTACGTCAACATATGTTTGTGGACATGTCCATTTATATGATGTAGATTACCATCCAGAGTATTGGACAAAAGAGGACAATTATGGTAATGAATTCAATATAAGTGAGTCTGAATTTAAAGCTCTTCAAAAACTTTTTAATACAAAAAGTAAATTTGTTGAATTAAACAGAGATTATCACTCGATAGATGGAGATGCTTATATTAATGAGTGGGCAGGTGAACCTGAGCGTTCTAGTACTATGGTAGACGATGGTTCTTATGTTAATAAAATTATGGCCTCACATTCTGTATTTAAATTTGAAAATATTACAGAAAAAGAAGTAAAGAAGTTTGGTCTATATAATTATCCAGCCATTGTAAATGATAATCAAAAAGTTGTGTTGGGACATAAAATTTCTGCAACAACAGAAAGAAAGTTAAAATATTTAAATGGTTATTACGGACCAAAAAAGGAGTTTAAAATGTTTGTTTTATTCTTCAAAAACAAAAGTGAAAGTGTTGTAAGAAAACAACGTTCATACTGGGAGGGTGGTAACAAAAATGAATTTATAATTTGTATAGGAATTGATGGTTCAGGAAACTATCAATGGGTTGATGCTTTTTCTTGGATGAGCAAACCATCTTTAGAAGTTGAAGTCGAGGATTTTATAGACAAAAACAAAGATATGAGCCTAAAGTCTTTAGCTGATTGGATGCCAAAACAAATCGAAGACCACTGGAAAAGAAGAAATTTTGATGATTTTGACTATTTGCAAGTAGAACTTACTGAAACTCAATTGTGGTGGGTAATGATTATTGTTATGATTTACAACATTATAATATCTATCTGGGTAATAAATAATGAATTTGAAAACAATATTATTACAACTCCAATTGTTAACTCTTTCAATGCAGCTGCAAGTCCAGCAATTAATTTGTACGACAAAATAACAATTTTCATTAAAGATAATCTTTTAAAATTGAAGAATTTTATAAACCCTTATCTAATCAAAATAAAAGATAAGTTTAACTCAATTATTAATAAAATAAAAAACAAATTTTAATTATGTCAGATTACGTAATAAACTTAGCAAATCCAAAACATGGAAACGTTGAATTTAAAGTATCTAAATTTCCAGACGGACAACAAGATATCACAATAAACCTTGACCCAAGATTTCATCCAATTAATTATTTAAATCAGAAAAGCGTTTTAATTAAATCAAGACTTAGAAATTTTAGCGACCTTGAATTAATTATTTGTGCCACTAAAGCATTTAGAAATATGGGTTTTGAAGAAATTCACCTATACATTCCATACATTCTCGGAGCCAGAAGTGATAGACAATTTGTTAAAGGTGGGACATCATATTTAAGAGATGTTGTAGCTCCAATCTTAAATGCACAAAATTACAAATCAGTAACTTGTATTGATGTACATAGTGATGTGGCTCCAGCCTGTATAAACAATTTATCTATAATTGATAATAAGAAACTTTTTAATTTTGCTTTAAAAGATTATTTTTTAAATGATAAAAAAATAGATAAAACTGACTATTCAAAATTTTTGGTTGTATCTCCTGATGCAGGTGCCATGAAGAAAATATACAAACTTTGTGATTCAATTGGTTATAATAATGATATTATTATATGCTCAAAACATAGAGACGAAAATGGAAAATTAAGTAAAACTGTAGTTCCTATTACAGGAGAACAACATAACATGTTACATTCAGGACCTTATAAGGATTTCTTTATAGTAGATGATATATGTGATGGTGGTCGTACATTCATCAATATAGCAAAAGAAATAAAGGAATACTTTCAT
>Ga0068876_10003340_pt1 | contig 11524 bp, 12 predicted proteins | sample NOAtaG_6_FD_66442 | JGI IMG/M metagenome (GOLD analysis project Ga0068876, IMG submission 66442) | Freshwater lake microbial communities from Lake Erie, under a cyanobacterial bloom - NOAA_Erie_Diel5S_2200h metaG | ecosystem: Environmental > Aquatic > Freshwater > Lake | place: USA: Ohio, Lake... | reverse complement strand
TTCTCGACCCGGCTGCTGGACGACCCCGTGGACTCCAGCAAGGGACACCTCGACCGGTTCGATCATCTCGTCAGCGACCTCGAGCAGTTTGTCGGCATCGTGCAGACCGGGCGCAGCGCCAACCCCCGGCCGCTGGTGGTTCTGGCCCATTCGATGGGCGGCGCGGTCGTGTCGCTTCACCTCGCGCGCCGCGGGCCGGCCACGCCGTTCCGAGCCGCAGCGCTCGTGACGCCGATGCACGAGCCACGCGTGGCCAAGCCGGGCACGCTCGAAGGCGTGCGGCGTTGGTGCGAGGAGATCACCACGGGCGGATTCCCGGTGGCCGTGCCTTGGCTGTCGTCGCGGCAGTTGACACCTGACTTCGAGACCGAGCGGGAGGCCTTCGCGCGGCAGGTCGACAAGCGCAACAACGACATGTCGCACAGCGTCGTGCGCCTGGAGCGCCGCTGGGCCGACCGGCAGGCGCGCTGCGAAGGTGAGCATTGCGGCCACAACGACGCCCGTGTCTCGGGCCCGACGCTGCGCTGGGTGGCCGAGGCCTGTGCCGGCGCACAGGAGGCCCGCGGGCCGTCTGCGTCGCGCATTGCCGTGCCGGTGCTGGTGCTTCAGGGAGGGCAGGACACGGTCGTCGAGCCGGAAGCACAGACGATGTTCTGCACCCATGTCAACGCCCAGGAGTCCGGAGCCGGCGGCCGGTGCTCGGGATTCCGGCTGGCCGATGCACGACACGCCTTGTTCGTCGAATCGGACGATCTGCGGACGCCGGCGCTGGTGGCGGTGCTGGCGCACTTCGAGGCCGCCGTGTCGGCGGCCGCAGTCAAGCCCGCCCCTTGAACGCGACGCAGCGCGGCTGCGACTAGGCCGGGCTCTCGCCGCCCGGCAGCACGTCGACCATGTGGTACCAGTTGAGCCAGAACAGCGGCCTGCGGTAACCCACGACACGCTCGGTCATCAGGTCGGCGACGTAGCGGTGCACGCCCAGCTTGTACGGCATGAAGGCCACCGCGATCTTCTTGATCTTCTCGAACAGGGCCAGCCGCTCGGGGCCATCGGGCAGGCGCGACATCTGGAGATAGAGGCGGTCGAGTTCGGGGTGCTTGAAGCGCGCGATGTTCTGCAGCCCGCTCTGCGGCCCGTAGTAGCGGCTGAAGATGTCCTGCCCGTCGGGCTGCGCGGCCAGCGACGCCAGCGACCAGACCTGCAGCTTGCCGGCGCGGCCGGCCTTCAGGTTCTCGGGCCATTTGGCGGGCTTGTACTCGACGCGGATGCCGATGGCCTGCAGGTTCTTCTGCCGCAGTTCGTCGAAGTCGCGACTGGTCTGGTCGGGCTGTGTCGCGATCTGCAGCACCAGTGGCTTGCCGTCGGGTTGCTCGCGCCAGCCGTCGCCGTTGCGGTCGGTCCAGCCGTACAGGTCGAGCAGCGCCCGGGCGCGGGCCGGGTCGTGGCTGCTCATCTCGCTCTTGAACTTGGGGTCGTAGCCGGTGAGGTTCGGCGCGACCGGGCTCTGTGCCGGGATCGCCATGTTCTTGCGCAGCGTGCGGATCTCGCGCTCGGTGTCCATGGCCAGGCCCACGGCACGCCGGAACGCCACCCGCTCGGGGGCGAGGCCACCGACCACAGGGTCCTCCATGTTGAAGTAGATGAAGGTGAGGTCGGGCGTGAGCGTGCGCTTGCCGCGGATGCCACGCTTGACCAGATGCGGCGCCGTCTTGCCGCCGGGCATCGCGATGTCGATGAACTCCGGCGGCATGCGCTCGATGATGTCGTGCTGGCCGTTCAGGAAGGCCAGCCAGCGCGGCTGCGTCGCCTCGATGATGTCGATCTCGACGCGGTCCACCAGCGGCAGCGTGCGGCCGGCGAGCTTCCTGGCGACGGCCTGGCCTTCGGCATCGTCGGCGGCCGGTTCGGCCTGCCACAGCAGCTTGCGATAACCCGGGTTGCGCTCCAGCACGATGCGCGACGAACGCCGCCAGGCGCCCAACCGGAACGGCCCCGTGCCCACCGGGTGCTCCATGATCTTGTCGCCGTAGAACTCCACCACCTCGCGGGCCACGGCACCGTACAAGTCACCGATGGCCAGGCTTTCGACCAGGCGGGGCCGGGTCTCCTTCAGGCGCAGTCGCAGCGTCGTGCGATCCAGCGCGCGCAGGCCTTCGAGCGGGGTGTCGTAGTCAAAGGGCGACTTGGTATCCAGCGCGAGCTTGCGGCGCTCGTCCAGGCCGACGAGACCCCAGGTCTGGACGCTGGAGAACAGCGGGCTCTTGGTCGCCGGGTCGGCGAAACGCAGGATCGAGTAGACATAGTCCTGCGCCACCAGTTCGCGCCGGGCGCCCTTGAACGCCGGGTCGTCGGCGAAGTAGATGCCCGGCCGGATGCGGATCGTGAACTCGCGCCAGTCGTCGGCGACCTCGGGCATGGCTTCGGCGATGACCGGCACGATGCGCGCCGGCCGCGCCAGGTGGTCGTAGCCGTACAAGGCCTCGAAGATGTTGGCGGTGATGATCCGCGAGTAGATGTCCGACACCTGCGCCGGGTCGAACCCGGTCTCGGCGATCGGAAAGCTGCCCCGCAGCACGCGCGCGCCCCCCGCGTCGGTCGCGGCGGTGGCAAGCGACAAGGGTGCCGACAGGCCGGCGGCGGCCAGCGTCAGGGTGTCGCGGCGGTTCATCAAGGGAGACCTCTCAGTGCGAAGCGGCTGAACCGCGAAGTCAGGCCCGCCGACCCTCAGGCGTCGGCTGGCCTCAGTCGCGCGGGTCCGCGAGCATAGGAGATCCGCGCCGACCGGCTCGCCGGCGGCCTGGGCTCATTCGCAAAAGCCGAAGCCACGCTCGGGCGAGCGGGCCTCCAGCGCCACGAACTCGCCCGGTGTGGCCAGCGTGAACTGGCGGAAGTCCCGCGCCAGGTGCCGATGGTCGTGGTAGCCCGCATCCAGCGCCAGACCGAGCCAGCGTTCGTCCGGCGCGCGGTTGGCCGCACGCACCAGCCGGTCGAAACGGGCGATCCGCGCGAACAGCTTGGGCCCGACGCCCACGCGCTGGTCGAACTGGCGCCTCAGGTGGCGGGCGACCACGCCGTGGCGGCGGGCCAGGTCTTCCAGATCCGCTGCCGGGTCCTCCAGCAGCCGGCTCGCGATGCGGTCCCCGGGCTTGGCGGGCCAGCGCGAGCGGGCCACCAGGCCCAGCAGCCAGGCCTCTGCGGCGGCGACCTGGGCCACCGGGTCGTCCAGGTCCTCGATCCGGTCCACCAGGCTGCGGAAACCCGAAGGCAGCACCGACTCGGCGTCCAGGCAGGTGTCGCTCAGACGGTCCAGCGGCAGACCGGTCAGGCGGTACAGGGCTCCGGGCTCGAACTCGATCTGATAGACCGAGAAGTCATGCCCGCCCTGCCGCTGGGTGAGGACCGTGGGCTGCCCGATCAGTGCCGCCCGCGGCTTGAGCAGGCTGGGCGCGTCGCGACCCATGCCGATGCGCTCGCGGTCGCGGGGGTAGAACGCCAGTGCCGCCGCGGGTCGCGGCCAGTAGGGCTTGGTCGGCACCACCGTGCCGGCCGGGAAGCGCAGGCGGATGACCTGATGCTGGCGCACCCACCCGCGCAACGGCGCAATGGGCGGCACGAAGTGGAACGCCGGGCCCAAGGCTTGTGGATCGGCCTGAAGGTCGGCCCGAAGCTCGGCCTGACGGTCGGGCCGCACCCTCAGCCACCAGGCAGCGGCGGCCCCACGACCTGCATGCCATGGGCCTCGAAAACGGCCTGGGCCTGTGCCGGCTCCGGCGGCAGGTCAAGCCGGGACAGGGCCACGAAGAACGACTCCATGTCTCCCGCAGGGGTGTAGAGGAAGCGCAGGCGCCCGGTGGCCCCGAGCTGGCTGAAGGTGTGCGGCACGTTGCGCGGCAGGAAGATGGTGTCGCCTGCCTTCAGCCGGTGCTGCGTCTGGCCGCACTGGAAGAGGTAGTCGCCCTCATCGACCATGAAGACCTCGTCCTGATCGGGGTGCAGATGCAACGGCGGACCCCCAGGGCTGCGGCCATGCCATTCCAGGACGCTGAGCGCGCTGGCAGTATCCGCCGCAGCGACCATGACCCGGCAGGTGTCGGGGCCGACGGCCAGGACCGGGCCGGTGCGGCTTTGGCCGGCGGGGGTGATGGCGAAAGAAGCAGGGCTGGAGGTCGTCATGGCGATCCCTTTCGTGGAGGGCCGCAGCATGGCACCGTCGGATCGCCATCGCTGGTAAAAAACGGACCTCCGCCCGCCAGGCCTTCAGGCCACGATCACCGGCTTGCCGGTGTGGTAGCCCTGGATCAGCTCAAAGCCCATCTGCTCGCAGACCTGGGCCTCTTCGGCCAGCTCCACGCCTTCGGCCAGCGCCACCGAACCCAGGCCCCGGACCATGCGCACGAGCTCGGAGACGAGCTTCTGCTTGCGCTCGCTGGCCTGGTGGATGCCGCGGATCAGGCCCATGTCGAACTTGACGAAGTGCGCCGGGACCTCGCCGAGTTCGTTCAGCCGCGCCTGGCCGGCGCCGAAGTCGTCGTACGCAAAGCGCACGCCGATGTCCTTGAGCCGCGCCGCCAGCTCGCGCATGCGCTCGACCTCCATCACCGCGGTTTCGTGGACCTCGACGACCAGGTTCAGCGGCACGCCTTCGCTGGGCAGCCGCGCCAGCTCGGCCAGGAAGCCGTCCTCGAAGGTCTCCTTGGGGTGGGTGTTGACGAACAGCGTCGCACCCTTGAGCCTCTTGGCCAGCGCCTGCACGCCATGCTGGCGGAAGGCGCGGCTCAGCTCGGCCTCGCGGTCCAGCAGCGCCGCCAGGTTGAACAGCCGCAGCGGCGACGCCGGCAGCTCCGGGTGCATGCTGCGGCCGAGCAGCTCGTAGGCAAAAGGCTCGTGCTTGCCGGCGTGCACGATGGGCTGCACCGCACAGGCCAGGCCGCGACCCTCGAGCAGTTCCATGAACTGCTTTTCCAGCGGCACGAAATGCTGGCTCAGGGTCTTGCCGGCCGGCACGATCAGCGTGCGTTCGCCATCGAGCTCGGTCGGCGCAAAGGCCTGCTCGGGCGCGCGCAGGCCGAGCCTGAACTCGGCGTTGCCGAAGTGGATGACATCGTCGGGTCCGACCAGGCACGAGCCGGTGATGCGCTCGCGGTTGACGAAGGTGCCGTTGGTGCTGTCCAGGTCGGTCAGCCGCAGCTTGCCCGAGACGTCTTCGCCGATCTCGGCATGGCGGCGCGACAGGCCGAGCGCCGGGACCACGAGCTGGTTGCCCGAGTCGCGACCGATCCGGTACGGCCATTGCGCCACCGGATGCGCGATCCGCGAGCCGTCGCTCGCCACGCCTTCGAGATACCAGCCGCCTTCCATTGCCCTGCCCCGATTCCTGGCCGGCCGCGCTGGCGGCCCGTTGGCGCACAGCGTAACCGAATGTCCACCCGGTTCGGCACCGATCAGAACAACAACCCGATGCCCATCATCAGCACCGACAGCACGACCGAGCTCGCCAGCGGCACGTGCCACTCGCGGCCGCGCCACATGAAGCTGAAGTCGCCCGGCAGCCGACCCAAACCGACCTTGCGCAGCCAGTGCGCCAGGCCGTTGAACAGCACGCACGCGATCAGGAAGACCAGCAGCCAGCGCATCGTGACCGCCCCGCGACCCTAGAGCGTGTGGCTGCGGTCGCCCGCGGACAGGCCGGGCAGCACCCAGCCGGCCGGCACGTCGCGGCCGAAGGCGATGACCTTGAACAGCTCGCCCATCTCATGCTCGTTGATCAGCATCTGCACGCGCGACAGCGCCGCCGGGCCGGCACCGTGCAGCAGGTCGAGGATGCCGGCATTCAGCAAGAAGCGCGCCTGCGAGGTGTAGCCCAGCACCTCGAGGCCGGCATCCTGGGCCGCCAGCGCGACGGCCGTGAAGTCGACGTGCGAGGTGATGTCCTTGCGGCCCACGTCGACCAGCGGGTCGGTGTCGGCGCGGTGGCCCCGGTGGCACATCAGCGTGCCGCCGGTGCGCTGCGGGTGGTAGTACTCGGCCTGCGGAAAGCCGTAGTCGATGAAGATCGCCAGGCCACGCTGCAGGCGCGCCGCCAGCGACGCGACCCAGGCCCGGGCCTGCGGCTGGATCTCCACCGTGCTGCCGGGCACGAAGTGGGCGTCGGGCCCTTCGACCGGCGGACGCAGCGGCGTCGGCCGGTCGGCCCAGACGAACGCGCACTCGGCATCGACGCCGACCCCACGCTCGAACCACTGGCGGCCGTCCCAGTGCAGCAGTTGCACCGGCAAGGCGTCGAGCACCTCGTTGCCGACCACCACACCGGCCACCGCGTCGGGCCAGGCGTGCAGCCAGCGCACCCGCTCGCCGAAGCGCGCCAGGCGCTGGCGCTGGCGCGCCTGCAGGCTTCCGGAAAGGTCGAGGATGTCGTAGCGGCGGACGGTGTCGCCGGCGGCCTCGAGGATCTGCTCGGCCAGCGCGCCGGAGCCGGCGCCAAGTTCCAGCACGGTGTGGGTGCCGGTGGCCTGCAGCGCCAGCGCCACCTGGCGGCCCAGTGTGGCGCCGAAGGCCGGCGACAGCTCCGGCGCGGTGACGAAGTCGCTGCCGTCTTCCGGCCGTTGGCCGAGGATCTGCGCGCCGCCACTGTAGTAGCCCCGGCCGGGGGTGTACAGCGCAGCGGCCATGAAGCGGTCGAAAGGCCACCAGCCGCCGTCGGCGCGGATGCGCGTGGCGATGTCCTCGGCCAGGCTTGGCCCTGGAGGCGCAGCGTCGAGGGAGTCGGCTCCTAAAATCGCCGCTTCCTCGCGGCCGGATGCGGCTGTGTCATGGCGTCGGTGCACGTTGCCGGCATTGTCTGCGCGAAAGAGCATGAGCCCCCGCCCCCTGGCCCTGGTGACCGGCGCCGCGCGCCGAATCGGCCGCGCGATCGCACTCGAACTCGCCCGCCACGGCTGGGACGTGGCGGTGCACCACCGCGCCAGCCTCGACGACGCGGCAGCGACCGTGGCCGAGCTTCGCGCGCTCGGTGCGGTGGCGCACGCCGTGGCCGCCGATCTGGCCGAGACCGCCCAGTGCGAGGCGCTGTTCGGCCGCGTCCAGCAGGCCTTTGCCGGCCGCACGCCGCAAGCGGTGGTCAACAACGCCAGCCGCTTCGACTACGACGACGTCGCCGGCTTCGACCCGCAGACCCTGCATGCGGCACTGGCCGCCAACACCGCGCCCGCGGTGATCCTGGCCCGCGCGCTGCACGCTGCCGGCGGCGGCTGCGTCGTCAACCTGCTCGACCAGAAGCTCGCCAACCCCAACCCGGACTACTTCTCGTACACGCTGAGCAAGGCCGCGCTCGACGCGGCGACGACGATGCTCGCGATGGCGCTGGCGCCCAGCACCCGCGTCTGCGCCGTGTCGCCCGGCGTCACGCTGCTGTCGGGCGAGATGAGCGCGGCCGAATTCGCCGCGAGTCACCGCATGACGCCGCTGGGACGCTCGTCGAGCGCGGAGGATGTCGCGGCGGCGGTGCGCTTCCTGCTCGAGTCGCCTGCGATCACCGGCACCACCTTGCTGGTGGACGGTGGGCAGCACCTGCTGGGCCAGCCGCGCGACGTGATGTTCCTGGCCCGCAAGGCCTGATCTCCCCTTTCTCCCTTCAAGGCTCCGATGTCCCGAATCGATTCCCTCGCGCTGCTGGCCGACTGCCGGCGCCTGTTCCTGAGCAACTACGAGGTGTGGATCAACATCGGCGTGCACGACTTCGAGAAGAAAGGCGAGCAGCGCGTGCTGATCAACGTCGACCTGTGGGTGCCGCTGGCGATGTCCACCCCGCGCGACGACGTCCTGGACGAGGTGCTGGACTACGACTTCATCCGGCGCGAGATCATGGCCCGCGTGGCCCTGGGCCACATCCACCTGCAGGAGACACTGGCCGACGACGTGCTCCAGCGCCTGCTGGCCCACCCCAAGGTGCGTGCCGCGCGGGTGACGACCGCCAAGCCCGACGTCTACCCGGACTGCGACGCCGTGGGCGTCGAGGTCTTCGGCGCCAACCCGGCCTGACGCCATCCGAACCGACCCAGACGCCATGAACACCAGCACCCTGGACCGCCCCGCCGGCGACACCCGAAAGGCCGACTTCGAGGCCAACAAGCTGAGCAAGCGGCTGCACCGCGAGGTGGGCCGAGCGATCGCCGACTTCAACATGATCGAGGCCGGCGACAAGGTCATGGTCTGCGTCAGCGGCGGCAAGGACAGCTACGCGATGCTGGACATCCTGCTGGCGATGAAGGCGCGCGCGCCGGTGGACTTCGACATCGTCGCCGTCAACCTGGACCAGAAGCAGCCCGGATTCCCGGCCGATGTTCTGCCGCGCTACCTGGGTGAGCTGGGCGTGGCGCACCGCATCGAGACCCAGGACACCTACTCCATCGTCAAGCGCCTGGTGCCCGAGGGCCAGACGATGTGCAGCCTGTGCTCGCGGCTGCGTCGCGGCATCCTGTACCGCGTCGCCGGCGAACTGGGCGCGACCAAGATCGCCCTGGGCCACCACCGCGACGACATCGTCGTGACGATGCTGATGAACATGTTCTTCGGCGGCCGGCTCAAGGGCATGCCGCCCAAGCTGCAAAGCGACGACGGCCGGAACATCGTGATCCGCCCGCTGGCCTATGTCGCCGAGACCGACCTCGAGCGCTGGGCGCAGATCCGCCAGTACCCGATCATCCCGTGCACGCTGTGCGGCAACCAGGAGAACCTGCAGCGCCGGCAGGTCAAGGCCATGCTGCGCGACTGGGAGCGCCAGTACCCGGGCCGCAGCGACAACATGCTGCGCGCGCTGAGCCATGTCGTGCCCTCGCACCTGATGGACGGGAACCTCCACCCGTTCAAGACACTCCAGGCCAATGGCGTGCCCAGTGCCGACGGTGACATCGCCTTCGACGAAGAACCTTGCAACAGTCTGCCCTCCGCGTCCGGGGTGTTCCCTGTCCACGTAAGTCAAGGCTGAACGTTGCCTGCTCATCCCGGCCGGCCGCCAAGGAGAACCCGCATGAATTCCCTGCCCCATCGTCCTGCCACCCCCTCTGACGCCTCCCGTGACGCCACCTCCCGCGGCCGACGGCCGCTGCTGCTGGCCACGCTGGCGACCGCCGCCCTGCTCGCCAGCGGCTGTGCGGCGCTGAACCAGGTGTCCAGCGAGGTCTCCAGCTTCGGCGAGTGGCCGAGCGATCGCAAGGCCGGCAGCTACGCCTTCGAGCGCCTGCCCTCGCAGGCCGCCAACGCCAAGGAGAACGACGCCCTCGAGGCCGCCGCCCGCCCGGCACTCGAAAAGGCCGGCTTTGTCGCCACCGCCCCCGGCGCCGAGCCCGACGTGCTGGTCCAGGTGGCGACGCGCACCAGCCGCGCCGACTACCAGCCCTGGGACGACCCGCTGTGGTGGCGCGGTGGCTTCGGCACCTGGCGCCACGGCCCCTGGGTCTCGCCGCGCTGGGGCATCAGCTGGCGCCACGACTTCACCCGCTACGAGCGCGAGGTCGCGCTGTTGATCCGCGACCGCAAGAGCGGCAAGCCGCTGTTCGAGGCCCGCGCCAGCAACGAAGGCGGCGGCAGCGCCGGCAGCGAGACCACGGCCGCGATGTTCCAGGCCGCGCTGGCGGACTTCCCCAAGCTCGGCCTCAATCCGCGCCGGGTGACGATCCAGCTCGTCGCGCGCTGAGCCCGACGGGGCCGGATCGCCTCCGGCCGGCCCTCATCCGCCGCGAAAGCGCGCCCGCGCCGCGGCCAGCAGCAGCCGGGTCTCGTCGTCGGGCCGGGCAGCGAGCTTGCGGTACTCGCTGCAATCGCTCTTGCGTTCGAGCAAGCGATGGTTGACCAGTTCGCGGCGCAGCGTGGCGTGGTCATCGAAGCGATTGGCCGCCTTCAGGATCGCGTTGACCTCGCGCTCGGTGTACGGCCGCTTGGCCTCGAACCGGGTCCAGAGAATCCACATCGCCAGCTTCTGGACACTGAACTTCACCGGCCAGCGCAGCAAGGCACCGCTGTCGTCGAACTGCGCCAGGGCCTTGCGCGCATTGACGCTCAGCGTCGGGGCGGGCTCGGGCTCGGGCTCGGTCGCCTCCGACTTGCTGGCGGGCTGAAGCACTGCCGGCGGCGCTCGCAACAGCGCCGCACGCAGGGCCTGGTGGTTGCGCTGGCCCAGGGCCTGGGCGATGAGGTTCAGGACCTCGCTGTGGGTGGGTGGCGTGGGCGTGTCGCGCGACTTCAACGCGCGACCCAGTGCCCGTGCAAAGCCCGACAGATCGGGCACGAGCAACGGCAGTTCGACTCGGGGCATGGTGGGGCTCTCCGTCGGACGCGGCAGGTGCAGGACAGCGCGGGCGGCCAGGGACTGCGCGACCGGGGGTTGCCGACTTGCCGGCTTGGCACCGCCACGACCGGGGGGTCGAAGCCAATGAAGCCTGATTCAAACCTGGGGGACTCATGGCAGGTTCAGCTCGTGGCGCCCGACACGCGGGACCACGCGGCAACGCCTGGGTGTACTGCCGACCGAAGGCGAGTCTAGCGGTTGATCGCCCGGACGCCCGGACGCCTCAACGGTGTATCCGGGGCCAGAGCGCGCAGCGGCGCCCCGTCAGTCGATGGTGATCGTCATCAACAGCGGAAAACTACCCGCGCAAGGCTTGCCCGCGCAACGAGCCGGCTTGTACCTTTCGAGTGCCGCCACCGAGCCGAGAAAACGCGCCATCTCGGTCGTCTTGGCGCCCGAGACCTTGGCGCCGACGCCTTTGCCTTCGGCATCGACCTCGACCAGGACCAGCACTTCACCCGACTCCAGGCCTTGGGCGCTGGTGTCGTTGAACATCGCGCGAAAGATCGGACCGATGCCGTAGAGCGGGAAAGGCGGTTCGTCGCCCGGTCCCATTTTCTGGAAGTACCCGAAGAGCACGGCGCGGTCGGCCGCCGACAGCTGGTCGTAGGTGTGGTTCACGGCGATCGGCGACGTTGTGCTCCCGTTGCGAATCATCGAGCCCAGTTTCTGCCGCTCCTGGAACGTCTTGTAGATGGGCGCTGGGGCCGCCGTCTGCGCCATTAGCGTGCCTGGCGTCGAAGCGATGCCGACCAGCAGCGCCAAGGCCATCAGACGCGTCGCAAACCCCGGAAGGCGGTCCGCAAGTCCTCGCATCGAGCGCTCGGACGGCACAGTGCCGGTGGCAGCGGTTATCGCATCCATGCTTTGTGTCCCCATTGAACCTAACGGCGATTCTCAATGACCATGTGACCTTGTCGTCCCGTGCCCTTGTGCGGCGTGTGGCGATGCGCACGGCGGACGGCGCTGTGGCAAGTCGCCGGGACCAAAGGCGCCCCGCAGCGCCAGGTTTCTGTAATGCTTCAGTACGAACCCATCACCGCAACCACCGATGACCGATCCTGCAACCCCCACTCGCCCCAGCCTTGTCATCAGCACCGAAGCCGAACTGCGCGCCCTGATCGGCGAACCGGCTCCATTGACCTGCGCCAAGGTCAGCAATCGGCTGAACGAGATGACGCG
>Ga0068876_10003323_pt1 | contig 11566 bp, 16 predicted proteins | sample NOAtaG_6_FD_66442 | JGI IMG/M metagenome (GOLD analysis project Ga0068876, IMG submission 66442) | Freshwater lake microbial communities from Lake Erie, under a cyanobacterial bloom - NOAA_Erie_Diel5S_2200h metaG | ecosystem: Environmental > Aquatic > Freshwater > Lake | place: USA: Ohio, Lake... | reverse complement strand
CCTCAAGAAACATCTGTTTTGTGATGTCCCAACGCAAATGCGGTCGATCTTCTGTAGGTTCATATGATACCACCTTCGCGATACCTTTCTGAATGATCGACTTGGCACACTCATTACACGGCAACAGCGGACTGAAGAGTGTGCAACCTTCGACAGAGAGCGGTGCATTATCAAGTGCGTTACGCTCCGCGTGTGCTACGAAGAGGTATTTTGTTTCTTTGTCGTTATAACGATCAGTGAGATCCTTGATACCACGAGGAAATCCGTTAAAGCCCAGTGATACCACACGATTCTGCTTATCGACGATCACACAGCCTACCTGAGTAGAAGGATCTTTCGACCATGTAGCTACATGCTCGGCAAGACTCATGAATCGGTCAGCCCACTTACTCACTTCTTTTTCTCCGATTTAACGATACGTTCGCGCAGGCTCGATGAACTATAATCGTGCTTGCGACAGCAATAGTGGATTGGAATGCCTAAGTCAGCTCCTGTGAAATCGGTTCGATCAATGTAATCTGACCCGAGGAATCGAACACTCCAGTCGAAACTTGCAAGTAGATTATAAAGATCCGCTTCTGTGTCATATGGAATTACGTGATCGACATATTCACACGAATCTACCTGCAAGTATCGCTCGTACATACCTTGAATCGGTTTATTTTTCTCGGGGCGATCGATTGTAGGATCTGACTGAAGAGCCACAATCAATCGATCGCATTCCTTCTTTGCTTCCATTAGCATAAGGACATGACCTGCATGAAACAGATCAAAACAACTTGCTACGATACCTACGCGTTCTTCAGATTCCATTTACCAAAACTCCTATCACCATTCCTATAACAAGCAAAAGCACCATATAGAGACAGCCTGATCGAGTCAGGCCGTCCCACATCTCGCGTTGACGAGGATGATTAGTCATAATCGATGCCGTCATCCTGCTTGCGACCCATATAATGGTCGTCACTTACACAATGAAACTGTGCCTGCAGACTGGTATTGACGATAGTCTTTGTCACCTGTCCAGCAAACTCTACACACTGCTCCGCACTGCTAGTCTCATAGACATCTTTTGCAAAGTACTCACCATCGGCGGTGAACAGATATACGATCAACCAAAAACTCATATTAGTTTACCTTTACTTTTACGAGGTTAGCAGGAGCAACGCAGTATAAACCTGCATCGGTATCGACCTTAATCAGACCGCCATCATAGCAAGCCTTCGTGGTTGCTTCAGCCAGAGCTTTCTCAGCATTTTCGTTTTTGATAGCTGCTGTCAAAATAAGCATCAACAAAACAATTGCAACAGTCATAAAACCGGCGAAGCTGAATACGGCTTCAAAAATCTCTTTAACAATTTTCATAACAAATTCCTTTTAATTAACGATTCATCCACTTTGCATACAGGCCAACTTCACGGCCATATGCTTCTATCTCCCAAGGAGCATCGAAGTATGCATCTTCTTTGCTCTTTGGTTTCCAGATTTCACCCATCCACTTGCTGTAGATTTTGAGACCGCCACGAGCAGCAACCGCATGACCGGTCTGAAGTTCGTTTTTGGCGTGTTGTTTGACATGGACCATTTCGTGGCCAAGAGTCTTGATCATGGCACCAATGTCTTGGCTCTTGAGGCCGATGGTGAACCACCGAGGATTCTTAAAACCATCTTCATCTACGCATTCGCCTTCGACGTCAAGGTTGTTGTAAACTTCGATGTCGAGGGTGATGTTGCGGGCCATCCGAGGATCCATCAGTTGGTTGGCGAAGAACTCTGCGGCTTCCTTGAGGAGGGCCTTTTCTTTACGCTTGCCAATCATACCTGTGATCGTGATGTTCATGTTTTCGTCCTTCATCATTATAGGTCCACCTTACCAAACTTTTGATAAAATGTACATGCTAAAAATCAACGTGAACGATAATTTGGTCTCGGAAAATCTCTGTCTGCAAGTTCTGGCGTATCAGGATGGACATAGTGAATGAACAGCTGAACCAATGAGTCAATCTCGAGTGGATCTCGCCAATGCCACTTTCCTCCATACTCATGACCGCCATTAAAGATAATGGCATCTCCTTCATCGAGGTCGATAGGAATGGCATCGCTTTTGTCTTCGTTCTCACTGAACCATAAGAACGTATTGCCTTCACCTCGTTTAGACATAGTCAAAGTCATCGAGTATTGACAAGCTTCTCGATCGCGATGGATCTTGAGTTCAGATCCGCGATAATATTCTCGTGAATAAGAGTATGATGGCACCATGTCCTCAATACCCCAAATCTTTTCTATGATATGCTTGCAATAGAGAAGAATACTATCATCGAAGAAGTTACGATCGACTTCTTCGATATGCCCATCAATATATGGTCCAAATTCTGGCTTTCTCATTCCTTTTGTGTGTGTGATGTCGATAAAAGCCTTATACATCTCGATCATATCAGGAGACAAAACTCCTTTGATCTTTACGAATCCATTCTTTTCAAACTCATCTCTGTAAGATGCAAACATACTGTCGTCAATCATATTACCTCACTTACTGGTAGCTCTATAAACTCCGTCCCACTTGAGTGGTTCATCAGTCTTCAAATCATATATTCTTTGTTCCATCATAGCATAGTATGCATTGAGCTCTTCGTTCCAGCATCGCTTGAGATCTTTTATAAGATTCAGAGCTTCATCCCATTTGCCTTGACGATAGAGATCGAGGAACTTCTTATGTAGTAATTCTCCAGCGCCGTCAGAAACATCGAGAACGGTGTAGATTCTTGCTGGTTCTGTCTTACCTTTGACAGCAATCAGATCGAGTTCGACTATTTGGTATACAGACCCCACCAATTCGGCCGTTTGTGGCCCGACGATGAGTTTAACTCCATAAGGCTTGGTTTGACCTTCCAGACGAGCAGCCAAATTAACGCCGTCGCCCAGACAAGTATAATCGAAACGCTGATCAGAGCCCATATTACCCACAACCACAGTGGCAGTGTTAATACCAAGACCCATACCGAAAGCTGGAATGCCTTCTCCTTTAATCTCTTCATTGAAAATCTCCAAATCTTTTAACATTTGAAAGGCAGTTCGAACAGCATCTAATGCATGCTTATTGTTATCGAGCGGAGCATTCCAGAATGCCATTTGCGCATCACCAATATACTTATCAAGTGTGCCGTTGTTTTCGAGAATCGCCCGTGTCATGACTGTCATGTAACGATTCATAATAGAAGTCAAGCCTTGGACATCATCTCCGTAGTGTTCAGAGATTGTAGTAAATCCGCGAACGTCTGTAAACATGATCGAAAGATCACGTGATTCTCCGCCAAGCTTCAAGAGTTCTGGTTGTCTTTGTAGTCTTGCTACCAGATCTGGGCTCAGATATGTGCCGAACTGTTTCTTAATCTGTTGCTTCTGTAAATACTCTGAGATAAATTTCACTGTATAGATATGAATGTAGATCAGCAGCGCGCCTAATACGTTGAAGCTGATATCCATCATTATACCATAAGTGCCGAATAAGTACACCGGTAAATACACATAGGCAGCAATCAATGCTGCGATATATACATACGAGAACTTAAATCGAGAGATAACTACCAATGCCAGGAAAAGAAGAAGAAACCCGCCAAGATCTACAAGCGGAATCCAATTCGGAATCGACACAGAGTCCCCATTTATCAGAGTCTCAAGAATACTCGCTTGGAGTTGATGGGGATGTTGGGCACCTGAAGGAGTCGCTACAGGGTTACTTAGCCCAGCTGCAGTCACTCCAACAATCGCGATTTTACCTGCCAGATCGGGCAAAGGACCCGCACCAATTTCGTATGATTGAAATTGGTAGTTCGGATTGATGAAGGTTCTTCCATACTCGTCTGTTTTAATTGTTTCAAAAGAAGGAATTCGTAATGCTTCAACCCCAGTCTGATTTATCTTGGCTTGATACGAAGAGTCTCCTGCAGCTACACGCAGCATCTCTAGAGCAAATGCGGGATAGTATTCGCCTGATGACTCAGATAGAAGAGGAACTCGCCTTACAACCCCATCAGTCTCGGGTAGGGTTGACGTTATCCCAACACCGGCTGCGGCTTCTTGAAGAACTGAGACATTACTTAGAACGCATGGGTATTGAGGAAGAAATTCAGTTGCTTCTCCATCGCCGATTACGGCAACGCCTGTCTTCCGAATTGTCGCGCTTGCCCGTGAACAAGAGTCGCTTACCGTCTGGCTAAGAACGACAGGATATTGCTTTAGCGAATCCGCAAGATCTCGATCAGTCCCCAACCGATCACGCTCAGGGTAAAGTATAGTGCTACCAACAAGAGCAGCCCCTCGGCCATAGACCTCAGAATGAATGTCAGCGTAGACTTTACGCGGGAACGGATATTGGCCATATTTCTCAATCGCTTTCTCGCCAATATTTATCAAAACGATCTGTTCTGACTTCTTTGGTTCAGAAATCATAAGGTAGTCGTAAAACTTGAGGCGAGTGGCTTCGACGAGATATGGATCCGAGATCTTTACTGTCATAAGAAGAGCGAACGTAAAGATCGCCAGCCATGGGCTCAGAAGAATCGATTTAATTTTTTGTGTAGCTGTACCCACTGCAAGGTCCTGTCGCGCATGTTATTGTCATTGAAGCGGAGTCAGTAGCACTCGCAGCAGTTTGCGATACAGTGACTCCAATTCCTGGATTATTTATTATCAGTTGAAACAGCTTTTGTGAAGCACCAGATTGAGTGATGGTTGCATTCAATCCGCCATAAGGTGCGCTGATATCTAAGAAGTGATTACCTGTGCCTTGTTGCAAAGTAGTAATTACATTCGAGTTACCTAAGATATTGAAGAACGCATACTTTCCACCGGCATCTTTCTGCTGAGCAGTCAGTTGATTTCCCGTTCCATTCATTACCAGCTCTGTATACTTACCATTATTTTGTTGTGTAAGAGATACGGTGTTATTATTACCAGTGACAGACACTTCGGCAAGATTGTTTCCGAGAACGGTAGTAGCAGTGCCTTGATTAATAGTAATATTGTTGTTGCTACCATTAATTAACATGTCTTGAGAACCGTTAACACCTCTGATGGCATTAAACCTTGAGAACTGTTCGACGTTGACGGTATTATTATCGCCGATATTTTGAATGTAAATCGAGTTACTTGTAATAGCATTCGTCTGGCCAAGCTTAATAGTCTGATTAGTCGTAATCGATACAGCAGGATATGCAGGCGCTGGAGGTGGAGGTGGAGGTGTGGTCGGTGCAGACGATCCTTCGTTTGGAGCTATAGGATTAAACGTGGTTCCATTCAGAGTTGTTGTTCCTTGCAACTGGTCGATGAACAAGATAGGAGAAAGAGCTGTGTCACCAAGATTGAATGACGAGAAGCCGAGCGTATAGTTGCCATCAGTCGGTACAGTAAACACGGCGAGTTGCCAACCAGTGGCACCATAAGATCCTACTGAATAGTTACCAGTTCCTTGATTGGTAAATCCGAGCAGAGCATAATTCTGTGTCTGACCGTTTAAAGTTGGAATTCCTGGTCCATTCGTCAACGTAATCATCGAGCCGTCGTTGTAAGGAACATAGTCGGTCGACAGATATTGCCAGCCAAACGTGTATGTAATTCCGGCTTGTAGGAATACGGTTCTACTCACAGACGAAGCATTCGTAGGATACATTGACCCATTCGAATAGATCGTATTTCGAATGGTTGTAATATCGGTTGAGCTTAGACCAAGCGTAGTCATGGCTGTATTGAATTGAGGAGAACTTCCTCCTGCTTGGACCGATATCATATAAGAACCATAAGGTGTAATTGTCCAGCACTTACCTCCACCTGGGCAATAGTTTTGCATGCCAGTTGTCACTTGAACTCCCTGACCAGAATCTGACCAACTCGTTCGAAGTGTGGTGGATCCGTTAGAAACTGTCCAACCTGCATAAGTTCCATCTTCGAAACCATAGTTCGAAGGCGTCTGCGCATTTAACTGTACGCTAAACGTTAACAGTAGTAGTGTTAAGATCCATCTGATCATCTTGCACCTGACTCTTGTATTACGGTGATATTTCCTTGTGGTCTACCTGTACCTGTCGTAGTCCATTTATCATCCATAAAATTGTAGGCGTCGACGATTCCATTCTGTACAGAAACGAGTTGAATTTCTGTGTCTTTTGGTAACCATACGATCACAGATTGATTCTTATCCTCTGAGATTCTCGAGTATACCCATCCGACTTGCAGTTGTTTCTTGAAAGTAGGAGATACGTTTGTGTAGATAGTTTCTGTCGGTCTTGCACCAGAATTATACTCTGCATAGATATTTTGAAGTTCATCTTGAGTAGGCAAACGAAGAGTAGCAACTGCGACTTCTTCTACGCCGTCTCCACCGGTATTTGGATCTTGGTTGTCATCAGATGCGGCTTTTGCAGGATTGACAAATTTCTTGAGTGATTCGCGAGCAGCGTTGATGAGTGATTGTCCATCGTCTGTTTCGAGAGGAGAGATCTGAATATTGTTGTCCATACCCTTCATTGCAGGGTTAATTACGACCGGAGGAGCAGGAGGAGCGTAAGAATTCTCGACCATCGTTGCTTGGAATGGCTGAGTCAGAGTCACGATACCTGCAGCAGTGATAACATCGATAGCTCCAGACGGGCATTCGAAGTTGATCTTTGTAATATCTTTATCGTTATAACATTCTGGAACGAGGACAACAGTCGATCTGCCGGCCTCATCGACTGACATGACAAAGTCTGTGCCTCTTACGGCAATCGTTGCGGTGGGTGTCCGTATACCAACACCGCGAGCGTTGCCATGAGCAATGCCACCAGAAGTATATCTCGCAGTTCCCAAAGCCAGCTTAAGACCAAGCTTGCCTTTGCTCTTATTGTTTCCATCATAGACGAAATCATCGATGACTAACCTTGAATTTTGTGTGATGTTAACTGTGGTGGCATCGACGAATCGAATCTTAAATCTACCCTGAGAATTGGTAGAGACGGTATCGTTCTTTTCGATACTCGAGCCTTTAGCAGCAGGTGCGACCTTTGCACCACGCTTCACGGAACCTCCGCCCTGAAACTCTGATATCGATCCCACGCCTGCAAAGGCGGGAACCGATATCAGAAGTAAGAGATTAATGGCCAGTCTTGATATTAAACGTACCATTTGAACCCGTCGACTTAAGATTGATTACGGTTTCCGAAGCTCCGTATTGCTGGGTTGTAATGGTGTTCAGTGTACCTGTAAGATTCACATAGAGCGAATGTCCAAATGTTCCGCCGAGACCTGTTTGTGTCACGTCGAAGTCATTGTAGTCACCTGTGACAAGAACAGTCTGCGTAGCATTTGGTGACAGCGCGTCGATATTGAACGTGTTGTTATCACCAGTGATATCCATCGAGTTACGGATATTTGCACCCGAACCATGGAACACAAGAGAGTTTGAATCGCCAGTAAAGCGAGCGTTCATATCGAACTGATTACAGATCGCGTCAGATACTAAAGTACCGCAACGAATGTCTGCAGTATTTAGGTCGCCGATTTGGCGTATTGTAGCTGTGGCAACTCCTGTGCCTCCAGTTGCGGATACGATTCCCATGTAGAGTTGGTTTCCGTTACCTGTTTGTACAGCGATGACACTTTGATTATCGCCGCGTAGGTAGATAGGATCACCAGAATCGCCAATAATGTTGGCAGTGCCTGTCTGAACAATGTTAACATCAACGTTTCCGCCTTCTTGATCAATATACACCTTGTTGGTGGTTGCAACTGCGGCTGCAGTCACTTCATTCGGAGAGGTAGTTACGATTGTTGGTGGTGTTGGGGCTGTTGGTAGCACTGTTTGTGCAACCGCAGATGTTCCATAAAGAAGAGCAGCGCCAACGAATAAAGCTTTACTTAACTTCATTTGTTGTTTCCTTTTGCTTAAATCTCCATAGACCTTTACGTTCACCATCCTTGATCAATTCCACAACGGCCGTTTCTATGGCTGAACGGATCGCATAACTACCAGCTTCATTCGATGTTTGTTGTCCATCAAATTCAAAAGCTTTTGTTGCCATGTCAAAGAATTTAAATGCTGTCACTCCCTCGGATGTAGAGAGCAGATTCTTCTCAACAGTGACAGAGGTGAGGACTTCACCTGTCTGTACTGAGACGAGTCGCATACTAATAGTAACTTGATCTTCTGCGTACTGCTGATAAGGACCAATTCCAAGGAATCGTGCACCGTTACCACCAGTCTTGGTATTTGAACTATAGTCAATAATACCGCCTTCAAGAATGATACCTGCAACCATGAGAGGAGGAAGCGGTTCTGCACCTTCTCCGAGTTGCTGTTCTCTCATCTGTCTGACAAGCTGACGTTCTTTAATAAGAGAATCGATACCTACGCGTTCGACTGGACGAAACCACTTGCCATCGCCAGTATCTGCCAATGTTTTGATAACATAAGCATCGGCGCCTTGAGTTACCGCCGTCGAGAAGCTGGCTTGAGTAGCAGAAGGTTTACGTTGTCCTGTTCTATCAGTGAACGAGTAGATAGCGATAGGAATCACTTGTCCATCGAGCTCTGGTAGATTTTTAAACAACTTAGGATTTGCAAATCTTTCTACCTCAGCATCTTCTCGTAGAAGATATGACTGATTCAGATGAGGATGCATTCCGCCTATGCAACCAGATGTTGCAAGAAGTATTGGAAGCAAGAGTAGTTTTTTCATGGCTTTTCCTTAGAACCCAAAGGTTGCGATAGGAACAGTCACGACTGTCGTATTACCAGCTTTGTCGACAACCGTCAACGTCACTGATGTACCAGTTTTTACATAGCTAATCGTATTACCATCGAGGGTGAATATGCCCTGTTGAGCAGAACCTTCAGCAAAAAGATTGTTTGAAAGCTGCGTCGCCAGCTGAGCATATACCTGAGATGTAAACAGTGCCATAAACTTGGCAAGCGGAGTGTTAGCTGCTTCGGATCTCGCAAGAGCTAGCTTTGCGGCTTCGGCATCTTTGATTGCTTGCTCACGAGAACGCTCTTGCGCATCGATTGCTTGCACATGTTGTGACCATCCATATCCATTGAAGGAAGGACTTTTAAACTGTTGTACAATCGGATCAGCTTTTGCCGGCGCGCTGAAGCATATCAATAACGTCAATATTGCTAGTTTCTTCGACACTTTCTTCTTCCTTTTTCTTTTCAGAAGAAAGACTAAACTCAAGCGAGAAGATCTTAATGATTTCAATCTTTAGATTTATATTCATCGTGATCTTCCTTTATCTGCAATACTACACTCACCTTCTGTTGTAACCGAATCATATCATTATCAAGCATGCGAACACGATCAATGAGAGCAATCAAAATAGCGTTTGTCTCACCAATCAATGGCATTAATTTATCTGTAACGAACTTGTAGATAAACCATACAAAATATCCCATACCCACCGAGGAGACAATAGGAAAACCATATTGTTTTACAAGTTCAGCAACCGTATTTAAATCCATTAATCTTTTCTCGCATCGTTCTTCCCGTCGGCTCGAGCGATACGATCCAGATCCGGTTTCAGTCCTAGTGCCGAACTTACAACCGCATCCATTCGGATAATGTCATGGTTCATCGTTCGAACTCGATTGTCGAGTCCCATGATAATACCTTGCATACCCTTAATGGCTTTCACAACACTTTCTAAAATATAATTAATGACGAAGTAAACAAAAACCCCAGCAATCAGCGCAGCTGCGATAGGGAATCCGACATCAGCAATCAATTTAAAAATAGCGTCGTAGTTCATACAACTATTTATACTACTTCGTAACTGAGGCGCTACACTTCGTACAAATGTTATTATATGCTCTGTCGATGGTCTCGACGTGCTTATCACTCAACCACATCTCGGAGAGTTCTTGTTCAAGAACATTACCAAAAATATAGTCGAAGTTATAGTCATTGCAACAGAGAATGGCATCTCCACTCGAGTTGATACTCAGCCACTCATAGTTGCGATCACCCCAGTTTTGACAACCTACGACAGTACGATTCTTCATACGATCTTTCATGTAGTCTTCTTCAGTAATATACTGAGCGATAAGACCGGTACGATCAATCAGATCAGACTTTTCTATATCAAACTTAGGGAACAGTTTCGTGGCAATATCTACTTGCCTCTGATGCTCTCCAGTCTGTAAGTCGAGATCGATGCCAAGCTCTTCAAACTTCGGGCCTTTCTTCAAAGATCCTGTCTTAAATGAGAGTTCGTTGACACCGTTGACGATAAGCTTCACTCTTCCTGCAAGTTTGCGAGTTACGGCATGATTATGCAGGTTTTCAAGATTCTCCATCATATCATCGAATCGCTTGGCAGGAAATCCTGATCTCTTCGACCAGACTTCTGCATTTTCATATGCAGGAATGTTCAGTGCGATTTCTTGAATGACAGAAGGAGTATACTTGTTGATGATATCGAGTTTATCAGGAGTCAGATTGACACCGTTGCTCAGAATGAAAGTCTTCAGACCATAGTGCTTTGCCAGTTCGAGTAGCTTCTCGAAGTCTTTGTACAGCAGCACTTCACTGTAGTGTGTGGTCAGAAAGAGATCAAAATCTGGACTGACGACTCCGTTTGGTGTCTCTCGTTCGACAATAAGTTTTCGAAAGATCTTCTCGACGTCCTCAATCGGCATCTGCTTCATACCAGATTCTGGTTGAGGAATGTACCTGACAGGACAATACCAGCACTTGGCATTACAGAACCCAAAAAGGTCGATAGCCAAGCGCTGGATTTGATATGCTTTTAACCTAGAACGAATAAATGTCGACAAAATTCACCTCACGTGTTTGATACTGAGGTTATTTATCAGCTCTTCAAGAAGAGCTGGTCGGCATTCAAAAACAATTCGTCGAACTTCTTCAACCACATCGCTTTAAATTCAGGGTTCTCTGCACGCTGAGATGCAATGAGAACGTTCTTCAAACGACGAGCAAGTACTGGATCAGGCTTCATATAATAACTCCTACAAAAAGAATGGTAACGATAAAGGCATTTACGACGAACAGAGCCTTATCCTTGGCAACCACGGCTACATAAGCCCAAAGGCCAGCACCGAGAATCGAGAGAATAAGATCTATCGTATGGAATTCAAAGGCTCGGCACGATGCGGCGACGATGACACAGATTGTGCCGAGCCATTTGATAGTTTCAAGGAAATTAGTCACGCTGATAATTCTCCAACAGAGCAAAGCCAAACGAAGCGCAGCGATAAAGCTGACCGTTATATTCGAGGATGTCACCGACCGACATCGAAGAAACAGCGCGAGTAACCTTTTGGACCTTATCGCTATTCCAAAGGTTCATGTACTCAAAAGCTTTTTCCATATCGCGAGTATCAACAGTCGCAACGTGAGTGTAGTACTGGAAGTTTTCAGCTTTGAAAGTACCATCGAAGCTACGGTCGAAGTAGGCCTTGATGCGGTCGCTAGTTTCACCGCTATTGATCATGTCAACTTCGGCGTCGGTAAGAGCGATCTGGTAAACCTTAATCATTTTTTGTTTCCTTCTTTATTATAGGTCCACCTTATAT
>Ga0068876_10003322_pt1 | contig 11571 bp, 10 predicted proteins | sample NOAtaG_6_FD_66442 | JGI IMG/M metagenome (GOLD analysis project Ga0068876, IMG submission 66442) | Freshwater lake microbial communities from Lake Erie, under a cyanobacterial bloom - NOAA_Erie_Diel5S_2200h metaG | ecosystem: Environmental > Aquatic > Freshwater > Lake | place: USA: Ohio, Lake... | reverse complement strand
CCACCTTCATGAATAATATTATCACTGAAACTACATCCAGAAGTAACTAAGTGTTTAATCTGCATATAACCAATCTCGTATTTCCTCTAAAAATTCAATATCTCTAATCAAACTACTTCTATTTTGGTTTAATCGTTTCCAATGTTGATAGTTGTATATACAAATATCTGCACATTCTTTAATAAGATTATGCATTTCTTCGTGAGAAAGGTTACTCAATCTATCAATCTCCATAACTATTGCATTAAATCGTTCATCTGGATTTTTTAATTCATCATATTCTTCATTAATAATAGGATGAAATGTTTTATATCCTTGCTCATGTAGTACTTTTAAAGATTGATATGAACCCAATAAAATAAATGGTTGTAAAGCAACAATTGGTTTATAAACTTTTTCACTAAAAAATAATGTGTCTGGTTCGGTAAACATTGTTTCAGTAACTACATTAATATATGCCTGCTCTTGCAATTCTAATCTTACGGCAGTATCATTAACTGTATGCTCTATATCAATTCGTTTTGGTAGAATATCATATAGTTCTTTAGGAAAATCTTTAGTTTTTACAAGTAAATCTTCAAACGAAAAGTGTTGACCGTCTGGATTGTTAAACAATTCTTCTTTTATATTCGGTCTATCATGTGACCATAAGAACTTATCATTCCATCTCTTAAAAATTTCTAGAATAATTTTAGTTCTATGCCATCTAAATCTACGATTTAAACACAGAAAATAATAAGGTTTTGTTGAGGGATTTTTTAAATCATGCACTCTACGTTCATACTGCTCATCTGTCAGTGTCCCGGCATGACGTTCCCACCAAAACTTATAGAATCCTTTTGTTCCATACGTTGCTTGTAACTCTGGAGTTAAATAACTACTGTCCGCAAATACAAAACTGTTGAGTGGAATGGATAATAGTTCACATTGTTTTGTTATGAACATTCTAATCCAAGTAAGATTAAATCCATGTCCTTCAAGAAATTCATGCATAAAAATCTTACACAACCCCTTTCTACAGTCCTCTTTCACTTTTTCTGATAATTGTAAACCTGTATGATTAAAATATGGTAACTGAAAAAATGCACTACCGTGAATTGCAAAAGGGAATATATATTTTTCATCACGTATGTCATAAACAGATTTTAACTTTGCAATTCCTGGTATTTCTCCGGCAGAATTAAACATCATAGGTTCTACTAAAGGGGAGTCACAGTTAAAAACTAAATTTTCTACTACATCTTGTTTAGTTTTACATCCCCATACCATTTCTCCGTTTCCTTTGGCATGATTTTCTAATAAAAAATTATTAACCTCTTGCTCTTCAGTTGGCCAACCGTTCGGCCAAACAGGAAAAATTTTAGCTGCTCTGTTTTCTATAGGCTTTTCTGGAAGTACTCCTAGATGTTCATACCCTATGATTAATTCTTTTTTACTCATAATGAATCCAAGACCTCATTAAACTGATGAAATTGTTTATAAAGTGTTTCGTTTCTGGGTTTATTTAAATGTTGTTTGACGTTTTCGTAATCCCACGGATGCATTATATTTTTACAACGTTCCACGATGTTTTCTTTTTTTTCATCTTCAAGATGCCACGCTTGTTGGAACGCAGGGTCATACACCCAATTAATATGTATCGGAATACTCTCTTGAAACATTATAAAATCATAGAACTTATCTATATTTTCTATATTATATAGACTTACTGTTTGTACTACACTCAAATCAACCCATTCCAATCTCTTTAGTTTTCGTAAATTCGTTAATGTAGTATTCCAATTACTTCCATAACGTATGTATTCGTTGTTTTCTCCAAGATCATCTATGCTTGCGCTAATAGAACATTTTTTAAATTGTTTCCAATATTCCAGTAACTCATCATCTACGTTTGTCAGATTTAAGTTATACCAAAGTTCGATATTTTTATTCAAACCACGTTCTATAAGTTTTTCCAAATACTGAAAATGTTTTTTAATTAATGTTGGTTCACCACCGTTTATATAAATACGTTTGATGTTCTTTGAATTGTTCAACAAATCTTCCCAAAACGTATCACTTTCGTACCAAACACCACGTTCTGTTTCACCATATTTTGTTACAAATGATAATCTATTTTCAAGAATTTTATGTTCTTTGTACCACTTAGTACTACTTGCGGGATTGCAGGTTCTACAACGTAAATTACACACGTTACCCAAACGAAGTTCTATAAACTCAAAATCTAAGTCTATGGAACCGTCTGGACGAGTCCGTTCATTAAAATCATCAGAAAAATATCTGTCGTTTTCTTCCATTCTCTTACTATGCAATCCAGAACGTTCCTCATCGTAACACCGTTTACACGCATCGGGTTCTTCGTTATTTAACATCTGTAATCGAACCTGTTTATAGTAATCACTATTCATTATTTCTTCTATGCTGTGCTGATTTAGTGACAACCATTCTACTGTGCCATCTTTAAAATTTTTAGCTCTACTTGCGCCATGTGTATGGTCAGCTATACAACACAAAGTACATCCGCCGTGGGGGTGTGTTGCTAAATGTTTCCATGGTAACGAGCAAATCTTATTATCGTTCATATATCTCTCACTTGTTTTTCAAACCACAAATTCCAATCCGTGTCACGTAACAGTTGATAATTGTATTCACATACTTGTTTTGTTTCGTTGAATATATCTTGTATACTTTTTGTATTAACCAGGTCTGTTAGGGTTTTTACCATAATATCAAACTGTATATCGCCTGGTTCGTAATCATCATATCTTTCATCCCAAACTGTATTAAAGGTTTTAAACCCAAGTGTTCTCAAATATTTTAGACTACCTTTACCAAACGTAGAGATAAATGGTTTTTTGTATTTAATTGGTTTGAATACTTTAAGCGTTGTATATCTGACATTTTTGTTTTCTGCACACGTATCAACCAACACATTTATTGCACACTCCTGAAACATGAAACTATCATGACTGTTTGTATCTCTAATGTATCTAGTTTCTTTAGTATATTCAAATTCCTTTATTTCTTGTGGATTAACATTAAAACATTGCGTATCCACGTAGACTCTAGGTGTATTGTGTCCTAGAAAATCCTTAAATTCATCGGACATATGTTCTATTACACTTAAATCTATATTATATGCCGTCCAAATACAATGGTTCAATAAATCTTGCTTATACATCTTTTCTAGTAGATTCAAACGAATCCCAGACCCTATGTTACCAAAAAACGCACCAAAGTACTTAGATGGAGTGACTGATTCTATATCACGTAACATTGTTTGTGCATATAACAATTGTTTTGGGTGATATAAAAACTTACAAGGAAATACGTTATTAAATGTATTGAAATCGGTATGTCGTACCACCATGTTATGTGGGTCCAATCCCAACTCGTTACACTTATCAATAATTTTTACTACATCTTGATATTCCACGGTTTCCGAACTATTAAATTCATGAAATACTTCGTCTGCAAAAAATACAGTAGACATTACTTACATACACCACAATTAATCTTACATAAACCGAATGAGATATTCTTTTCTAATTCGTCATACACAAACTTATGTAAAACTCCAGATTCAAATACCTGCTTGATTGTTTTGTTTTCTAAACTAAAATTTTCAAAACCTACATCGTACAAACGGTTCATCATTTCAATATGAAATCCTTCTTGGATATCTTCACTGTATTTAATAAACTCGCCAATTACTGGTGGTATCATACAACAGGGCATCAACATTTTATTATACGTGACATAAATACTGTAGTTGTTTTGTTGTAAATCTTCCCTATTTTTAATGTTCTTTGAGAAACAAGTTTGTTTATTAATATCCTTAACTCTATCCAATTCATCAGACCTGTAAGCCACGGGAAGTGGTGTGTATGGTTTTTCTTTTTTTATAGTTCTAGGTTTTATTTGATAATCTGATGTTTTTAATGGTGATGCGGTAATATCAGATTGAAGAATTTCTTCTCGAATACCATCGAATTCAAAATTATTCCAAAGTTTACTACCAAGCTTTTGTACTAACGGATGTTCCGATAGTGTAAGGAAATGTACACCTCTACCTTTCATATCATGTACTTCTGTCTTTTCCCCGTGTGTAAATGGTATTCTTAAATTTAATCTTCCACAACCAATTCTTTTTGCCAAATCAATAATTGGTATCAGTTGGTCTAATGTTTCTGCCCACATTAAAAATTGAATTTCTTTTTGCCAAGATTCTGCGTTTCTGGCAAATTCTTCTAGATTGGGTAATATACGTTCCCATTTAGCATTTACCCTGTATAACTCATTCTTTTCTCCGATACCGTCGATACCAAACGTAATCAATACACGAAGTTCTGCTAACCGTTTATATTGGTCCGGTGTACCAATACCACCATTTGTTCTTAAATTAATCCAACACGTAGGATTGATTTTTCGTACCCATTCTATAATAGGTATAATGTCAGGATTACCCATAGCATCACCCATATTACCACATATACTCAATACTTCTATATTTTCTAATATTTCTATATCAAATACGCGTTGAACTTCTTCTAAACTCCAATACGTCTGTTTAAATTCAGAAAAATGCCCATCCCTTCGTCTTTTACAGACGGGGCATCCCGCATTACATATTGACGATAATTCAAAGTCAACTTCTTTAATGTTTTTGATGTCTATTCCACCACTCATATAATTCCATGTCTTGTTTGTAAATATCTTCTAATTTTAAACTTTCGTTTCGAACAGCATCTAATTGTCTATGCCAATTTCTTCCTTGAAAAAACTTTTCTTCCGCATCAGGAAATTGTTCTTGAAACGTAGGACGTTTTTTCATGTCCTTAAGTGTCATTACCAAACTATTAGTTTTGTGTGTTACCCTCGGTTCCATATACTCTAACAACTCGTCAATCTTTCTGTCCAATATGTGTCTGGGCCATGCGAAGGGACTTAATACTATATCTGGATGAAACGCAAACATAATTTTAGTTTCAATTCTAACATCCAATTTTAATGCTAGATTAAATAAATCTTTCAAAGAAAACATACCAGGTCCAGTGATAGTCAAATCAAACAACATTTTATCGTTACCACCTGGAATCTTTAATCCTTGTTTAAAGTTGTCTAACCAAGCATCCCATTTAATACCTTTACGAATATATTCTACGATTTCTCCTGTACCGTCTATACTCGCACACATCATCCAGTCTTTAAAATGGGGAAGATAATCATACAATCGTTTTCCGTAATATTCTACTCTACTAAGATTACTATTATATCGTAAGTAACAATTCTTAGCACTACCATTTTTAATCATTTCTTCCAATGCCCACCAATGTATTTCGTACATCAATGGTTCCCCACCAACCCAATAACACTCTTCCACAATTCCACGGGATATTGCATCACGAAACTCTGGTTCTACCACCTCTATTTGAAACTTTTGCATCTTTTCCTTGACTTCAGGAATCATGAACGGTTGATATTGAGGTGTCCAGAATCCATGTTTCTTTTTTTCTGCTTCCCACGAAGAACTTAATTGTTCACCACACATTCTACATTTAAAATTACAAATATTAGAATACCGATAATCAAATGAAATAGGTTCCATTGTTGTGAATCCTGTCTCATCTGTCTTATCGAATGCTTCTTGAATTTTGTGTTGAAATAACGCACCAGTAAACCATTTACGATAACTACTGATACTAAGAATATCATCGTTACATACATCACATTGTGGTATACGTTCTCCTGCCATCAACTTACGACGAATCCCTTTCATATATTCACTATTCCAATGTTCTTTTAATGACACTGGATTGAAGTCATCTGCGCTAGTTTTAGAATCTTTTACTTTCCCATAGCGTTCATCATTGGATGCATCAATATATTGTTTTTGAAAACTATGTTCTTCTCTACTAGCACAACACAATCTACGTTCACCTTGTGGAGAGATGTACGTATGTGTCCACGGAGCCATACAAAAAACTTTATTAGGACTCTCAGGATTTAATTGTCCGTTTTGCCAAATAGGAAGAATCTTAGTCATTTTTTCCTAACTCATCTGATTTAGTGTTCCATCCATGTCCTGAATCATCATATGCTTCTGTTGTTGCTGGGTCACCCGCCATATCGTGGATGACATTAAGTTCGCGTCGATACCTATTCGTTTTAATCTCTGTTTCTGTTGGCACAGGAACATCAATACTATCAATAAAATCTACAAATTCTTTTGGGAATGTTTCACGGAAGTTTTTTCCACGACGAACATCATATTGTAAATAAAAATTCTTAAAATCATTATACAACTTATCTTTTTCTGCTGTGTTCTTATGTGGAGTATCAACACTATCAAGATAATCTATCAAACGTTCAACGTGTGCTTGTTCCCACGGACTCAATAATGTTAAATTGTTCTTATCACGTTCATCGCGTTCTAAAACTCCATCCAACCACACTCTTAATTTGTGACGGTATTTTTGCTTAATCTCCTTCGGTAAAATTGCCGCACTCTGAAAAGATGGGAACCGAAGAATATTTAATGACATATTCATATACTGACGACCGTACTTTCTCTTAAATTCAAACACATCATCCATGAATTCTGTGATGGATGAAAGGCATAAACTATTAATTGTCATCATCATATGTAAACTTTCTAGATTACCTTCGGTTATTAATCGATGTAGGTTATTTTTCCATTCCTCATATTTCATTCCATCACGAATATATTCTGAATGTTTTCCTACCGATTCATTTGATGTATATACTTGAAATCTTGGTACATGATGACTTGCTTCAATTAATTTATCTAATGTTTCCTGTTTCTTTGGAACTAAATTTGAATTCATAGCAAACCGCATATTTCTTCCACGTTCTGGATTTTGTTTAAACCACTCAAATAATTTCCAAACAGACGGTGCCATCAATGGTTCTCCACCGGTAATACGAATTTCCTCTAGATTATCTGCTAAATCGGATTCCCACCAACGCCAAAACGCCTTAACATACGGATTTAGTTCTTCATCTTTGTATCCCTGTGCCCAAGGTGCCACATCTATAAAGTGACCACGACCATCACTTATAATATTTCTGTATGGTCCTAGGGTTTTTATATCTTTTACCCATGTAGTAGAAAACGCAGGATTACAATAAGAACATGCGAAATTACAAGTCCGTTCAAACGAAATTTCTAATGTACGTAAAGTTACATCTTCTTGCCAATCCATTTTACTGGCATTGATGATATCTTCATCTTTATAGATTTCAGTTTTATACACACGGTCAGAGACATTATTTCTTCCAATATCTTCCACTTTCCAACAATACTCACATTCAGCAGGACGCGTACCTTCTTGCATATACTTACGCATCAACTTTTTGTGTTTTGTGTTATGAATTGCAGAAGGATTTGCTTCTAATTCTTCTATATCAATGTTGTGACCCGGTGGATGGTGACAGCTGGTTGTTTGCCCGTGTCCTAACCAAATGGTAGCGTTATACCACTTTGCTGCACAAAAACTTGGACTTATAGAATCAAGCATTCTTGCCTTAAACTGCAGGAAATCCTCATCAGAACGTCTGGTCATAATTCTGCCTCTTGCTTACATTCGTTATAAAATTGTTTATATTCTGGAAATGTCTTTAAGAAAGAAACATTTCTTCTTTCGTCGTGTTGTTGTATAAATCTGTAGAAGTTTGCTTTATTCTGATGTAACTCTTCCGCAGAAATACCTTCTTCCATTATACCTAAATTTCTCTTTAGTTTTAAGATTTCGTATGGCTTGAATCCTTGGAAATTTGTAGAATAGTTTTCGTCCTGTACGTTTTGTTCCATAAATTCCAAACAGTCTTTAATAATATCTATTCCCCATGTACCTGAGTTTTGAATCATGAACCAGTTTGGATATCTTAATACTGGAATATCAAACCATACACGTTGAAACCCTTTATGCATGAATGGTTTATGTTTTATTCCATCCTTTTCTTCTGGATAAACCATATAGTCTTTACCAGAAAACTTCTGTCTAAGTTCTAACATCATTTGTAAAAATTCTTTTAGTGAGGATAAGCTCAGTACGTTGAATGTGTTGATAAACGTAACACTGGTACATCTAGTTTCGGTAAGAAATTGTTCGACATTCGAACGTAAACGAGAAAAGTCCATTCCGTGCCGCATATATTCTGCCTTTTCTCCATAACCGTCACAACTTACGAAAAGTGCAAAATGTTTAAATGATGACTGTATATAGTTGTAGTTTCCAGATACCTCATTAAAATTTGCAGTATCTTGAAAGTGCTTTACTACTTCCAACTCTTTCACAAGATTTAAAAATCTATCAAATAGTTTTTGTTGTGGAGGGCAGAAATTTGACGTAATAGATAATTCAATCTTACCGTGAGGATTATCTCGCACATATTCAAGAATTTTAAATGTGTTTGAGTCCATCAACGGTTCACCACCCGTCATGCGGAATACCCGGAGATTGTGATATATTGTTGGCCACCACTCCCAGAATGCTTTAACATATGGATTTTCTTTCTGTGATACCTCTAGTGGCATCAAATTTAACGCTTTTAATGCATCAAGATTATTATGTTCATACGTTTCTGGATATGCCAGTTTGTACGACCCATGCTGCTTGATTTCGTCATGCCACGTAGTACTTAGATGTGGACTACAGTACATGCACTTGAAGTTACAAGCTTGATTAAAATTTACCTCTACGTAACGAGGAGTAACATCCCATTCTGCTCCATTTTCTACAACTTCGTCAAATACAGGAGATGCCCACCATTCACTACTACGATAATGGCGGTCACTCATATGTCCTTTTTCACCGCCACCTGGTGCATCTTCCATTTTCCAACAATACGAACACCCAGCTGGACGTTCTCCATTCATCATTTGCTTTCTTTCTTCAATCTTTTGTGGGGTATTATGAAGAGCACTTGGATTTTTCTTTAAAGACTCTAACGGTACCAAGTGTGTTGGAGGATGATAACAACTTTGTGTTCGCCCTTGCGGTAAATGTAATGATACTTGTAACCACTTGGCTAAACAAAAACTAGGACTAACAGAATTAAGTTTATCTCGCATTTCTGATGCAAAGTCACTATACTCTGTTTTTCCCGTTGCTACGTCATCTCCTGCTTGTTCAGTTGATTCTTTCATTATAACATATATCCTATAGTCATATATCTTGTGAATTGTTTACAATCCAATTCTCCTTCATATACAATAGAATCCAAAGGATTCATTCGTTTAAATTCGGTCAGATTATTAGAACATCTTATATGTTCGTGATGAGAAAAATAATTATTTCCTTGCAATACTATCGGGACAAATTTAGGTAATGCTGATACCCAAGTATTATATACAGATTGATTTATATGTTCCGTACTTGTGTTTATTATTACCGATGGTAGTTCTTTAAACTTTACGTTTTGCATATCTTCAACAATAAATGTTATATCTGGATTTAATAGTTCTCCGATATGTTTTGTATTTTCATCTATGTCAACGTTGTAAACTGTTTGGATATGTGAGTATGTATCTCGTAACATTCCCCCCAACACACCATACCAACCACCAAAAACATATACGGAAGAATAACACGAAATGCTTTTGTCTGTCAAGGTGTCAATAATCCATTGCTTACTTGTTATTTGACTTTCCCAAAAACATTCCAGTATTCTATTTTGTTCCTTTCCTTTGGTGCGTCGGATGACATTCATCCATTGAATAACTCTATCATTCTTTAACATTTATCTGTATATAAACGGGTCTCGCTTTTTTAATTCTTGTAATTTTCTATAAGTTTTATATTTCATTAAATATTTTAATAGAAAATCTACAAGTTTGTCTAATAATTTCATAATTTACCCTCACCATATATTTCTTCAAAATGTTGTTCTAACCAAGTCCAACTGACTGTATTACGAAGTGCTTCTGGATTCTTTTCGTGTTGTTGTGCATATTCGTGTCCATCTTTTGCACCCTTCAGTACCCACTCCGCATTCTCACCTTCTGCAAATGCTAACCATCGTTGTAACCAGAGATGAGCATCGGTAGAGTATTGTAAAGTTAACTTGACCGTTTCACGGAACGCAGTTCTCCATGCTTCTAACGGACTGGTTGCAAATGTTGCTTCACTTACCGTAAGTGGAATAGAAACCGTCTTACTGTATTGAGTAAAGTCGAGTCCGAAGTTAGCCGGGGTGTTCAATACAAGATTTGTATTATAGCAAATAATTCCCATATGCCCATATTCTAATCGGTTACTCATATTCTTTGCTTGAAATACTACGTGCGCATCGGGAATGGCGTGTACCGGATAATTAAATACCGTAACGTCTGTAAGGTAGTTCTTTCCAGTAACGACGAAGAACTGACGTGCCTCTCCCGCTAAATCAACACACCGATGAAACGCCTTTCTCCGTCCATCAATATTACTTATACGAATTGCTTTAGGATATAACGTGGTTAAGTGTTGCCAATTCTTATCTGCGTTAGTTTCACCATTACTAATAAAGAATACAGGAATATCGGTTGCTCTTGGTTTACGAATTACCGATACAGTTCGTACTGCCGATGCGGGATTCACTTCCACAATTATTTTTTCTGACCATTCCCACGGATTGTCACTTTCTTTCTTCATCTTTTCAATAACTTTCTTTTCCCCTGCCCACCCCGCGATAAATACTTGTTCGGCATCCTTACGAACAACAAACACTACAGGACCAGAGATATGTTCCCACGTTGCTCCATTAGTACACCGATACAACTTCTTTTCTGCTAAAGGAGTATCAACGATTTGTACATAGTCAAACACGGTGAGTTCTTTTTCACCTGCTTGTGCCCACCCGTCTGCGTCTTTTACGGTTTCCATATAGTCAGTAAACCATCCAAGACTCCTTACCCACGGTTTGGTTTCTACAACCCAATACTTTTTAAATAAGTCACTATGTGCTAACCAAGATTCATTATTAACCATTCTTCTTTACCTTTTTTGTAGTTTCCATCTTCTTTACATGCCGTTTAACTCGTTGTTCTTCGTTTGTACCAATACTTGGACCAAATGCCCATTGACCAACGTGACGAACTTGGAAACTCAGATTCATATCAATGAGAATCTTGTATCCTGCCTTTCGTAATTTACTTTGGAAGAAGAAATCTTCACCATGCCATTCTTTGTCTTTGTATTCAAATGCGAAATACGGAGGGGTGATTTTATTCAGTACTTCTGTTTTCATCATCATACACCCCATACCCACACCTTCAACTTCTTGGAGTTCTTGGTCACCTTCCAACGGTAACCAGTTTTCCCAATTCCCACGCTCGGGGTATGCAACGGTTTGAAGTGGGACTGACCGCTTCATATAGTTTGAACACACAACATCCACATTATGTGCCATCAACCGCATTGCAGTAGTACTTGGGAACATCATATCCGAATCTAACCACAGTGCGTAATCTGACTTAATTGCTAATGCTTGTTGTGCAAGACGTTCCCGTTGGGTCAGTAAAATGGTACTTTGGTCATAAATGACATGAACATCAATTCCCGCCAT
>Ga0068876_10003319_pt1 | contig 11577 bp, 12 predicted proteins | sample NOAtaG_6_FD_66442 | JGI IMG/M metagenome (GOLD analysis project Ga0068876, IMG submission 66442) | Freshwater lake microbial communities from Lake Erie, under a cyanobacterial bloom - NOAA_Erie_Diel5S_2200h metaG | ecosystem: Environmental > Aquatic > Freshwater > Lake | place: USA: Ohio, Lake... | reverse complement strand
ACGCCGTTAATGAACCACTTCTGCCAGGAGTCGTCCGTGAGCCTGCGGTTTTCGGCCTGCAGGACATCGATACGGCTCTTCAGCGACTGTACTTCCTCGGCCAGGTCCCGGTTCGCGGTGTCGAGCTCTCCGGCACGGCTCCAGACCTGCCGACCTTCCGCCAGCTCCGCCTGCAGTTTGTCCCGCTCTGCTGTGACGGCCTGGAGCTGGCCGCTCAGCTGTTCTATCGCCTGTGTTAGCGTCACGCTGCCGTCCTCGGGCTGGCCCATCAGGCGCATGGCATTCAGGACCTGATAGCGGGCGCCGGGTTCCCGTTTCAGGTAGCGGCTCTGTATCCAGCCATCCACGCCTTCGCGGGTGCGCACCTGGCTCCAACCGTTGCCCGCGTCACCCTGGATCAGGGTCACCGGGCTGCCTGGGGGGAGGCCCTTGTGCACTGGGCTGCTTCCGGAGTTCGACTCGCTGCGCAGAGGGACCAGCGAGGTGTCTTCAATGTAGCGCTGCTGCTGCGCCTGCGCGGGTATCGCCAGTAGTGCGAACAGGGCCAGGGCGGCGAGCGGTGTGGGGTTCATCTCATGTACTCGTGAGGTTTCTGCGATTTGAGCAGTAACACATGAATTTAGTTACAGTTTCCGGGCTGTCAACTGAGTCCTGCGGGCTCAGGGCAAGACTTTCCGCAATGGTTTGACGCGCACGGACGCATATACCCCCGCGGACACATAGGGGTCTGCTGCGGCCCACTCCTCGGCAGCCTCGAGGCTGTCGAAGCAGGCCACTATCAGGCTGCCAGTGAAGCCCGCGTCTCCGGGGTCCTCGCAATCGAGGGCCGGGTGCGGTCCGGCAAGGAGCAGTCTGCCCTCGGCTCGCAGGGTCTGAAGGCGCTCGAGATGTGCGGGCCGCGCCGCGAGGCGCGCCGCAAGGGAGCCGGGAGCATCCTCGCCCATGATGGCGTAACAGAGCATGGTGTGGTCAGTCCTTGTCGGCGGCGGAAGCGTCTTGCGCCTCACGCAGGTAGGGGCTCAGCACGGCCACCGTGATCAGCGTGATGAGGAGCGTGAAGCCGATGGCGCTGTAGAGTTTGTAGCTCACCCATGTCGCTTCACTGAACCGGTATGCAACCACCAGATTCAATCCCCCGACCAGAATGAAATAGCCCGTCCACAGGCGATCGAGCTTGAGCCACCCCTCGGGTGGCAGTTGCAACTGGCTGCCCATTGCCTTCTCGAGCGCGCTGCGGCCCGTCCACCAGCGCGTGCCAATGAAAATCAGGGCCAGCGCCCAGTTGAAGATGGTGGGCTTCCACTGGATGAACAACTGGTCGTGGAAGATGAGCGTGGCCCCACCGAAGGCCATGACCACCGCAGAGAGGATCAGCAGCCGCTTCTCCAGGTGCCCCGTGATCAGGCGAGTCAGCACGACCTGCACCGCCGTGGCCACCATCAATACGGCGGTGGCGGAATAGATGCCGTCGAACCGGTACTCCATGCCCTGGAACGCCAGCGTGCTGCCGTCCATCCGGTAGGCAAGGAAGAACAGCAGGACGGGAATCAGTTCGGCGATTTGCTGCATGGTGGGGTGTTCATGTGGGGGGCAGGCCGCATTTGTGCGCCCTCGCAGGCTGACCGCTGCCGGCGGGCACTGGCTATTCTAGCCAGCGATCCCAGCCAGCACGGGTTTTTTTAGGTGCGTGTAGACCTGCATTGTCACAGCAACGCCTCCGATGGCGAGTTGGCGCCCGCCGACCTGCTGGCGTTGCTCCGCGCTGACGGCGTGCAACTCGCTGCCATCACCGACCACGATACCTTCGATGGTTGGGCCAGCGTGGCGCCGGAAACACCGCTCATGGAGGGATTCAGGTTGCTGCCCGGCATCGAGTTCAGTTCCTGTTACCAGAACCGTGAATGCCATGTAGTCGGTCTCGGCTTCGATCCCGCGTGTCCCGGCATACAAGCTGCCGTGGCGTCCCAGGGGCTGCGTCGTCACGAACGTGCGCGACAACTTGCCGCCCGCCTCGAGTGGCTGGGCATCCCGGGTGCTCTGGACGGCGCACTGGCGCATGCCGCTGGTGCGGCGCCCGGTCGTCCGCATTTTGCCCGGTTCCTTGTCGAGAGCGGGCGAGTCCGCGATCCCGACGAGGCCTTCGACCGGTATCTGGGGGAGGGTAAGCCCGCGGCCTGCCCCGTGATCTGGCCGGATCTGCAGGACGTGGCGGGCTGGATTCGTGCGGCCGGAGGCCTGGCGGTGCTGGCGCATCCGCTGGCCTACAGCTTTGCCCGTACCCGGACCAAGCTCCGCGCACTCATCGGAACCTTCCGGGAGTGTGGAGGGGCGGCAGTGGAGGTGGCCATGGCGGGTGCTGCACCCGACCGGGTGGCGCAGGTCGCAACATTGGTGAGCGAGGCCCGTTTGCGAGCCTCTGCCGGCAGCGACTTCCATGCGCTTGCCCAGCACTGGCGGCGGCCTTGCCGTGTGCCGGCACTCCCCGCAGGTCTGGAACCCGTATGGAGCGAGTGGGTCTGATGCAGTATCTTGCGATTCATCCTCGTGATCCCCAGCCGCGACTGATCCGACAGGCCGTTGAGCGTATCCGTGCCGGCGCCGTCCTCGTTTATCCCACGGACTCGGCCTATGCGCTCGGCTGCCACATCGGCGACAAGGCAGCCCTCGAGCGCATCCGCGCCATCCGTAAGCTGGACGAGCGCCACAATTTCACTCTGATGTGTCGTGATCTCTCGGAACTCTCCACCTATGCGGTGGTAGACAACGCGAGCTACCGCCTGCTGCGCGCGCATACGCCCGGCCCCTACACCTTCATTCTCAAGGCCACGGGCGAAGTACCTCGTCGGCTGCTCCATCCAAAGCGCAAGACCATCGGCCTGCGCGTGCCCGACAACCGCGTGGCGCTCGCGCTGCTCGAGGAGCTGGGCGAGCCCATCATGAGCGCGACCCTGATCTTGCCGGGCGAAGAGCTGCCCATGGCAGAGACCGAAGATATGCGTGAGAAGCTGGGCCGCGTCGTGGATCTGCTGGTGGATGGCGGTGGTTGTGGGCTTGAGCCGACCACGATTGTCGATCTCTCGGGTGATGTTCCCGAGGTGCTCAGACAGGGCAAGGGCCGTAGCGCGGCCTTTGACTGAACATCTGGTCCGCTCCGTCCCGTGCCGGTGGGCGGCCCCCGAGCGCATCGTTATAATCCCGGTCCTTTCGCGGCACCCCCCTCGGGATGGTCCGCCCCGCATGGAGCCAGCATGAGCGCAACCCCCGATCCCGCAGCCGCCGAACCGGAGGGCCAATCCGGGCTGGCAGAGGCGGCGATGCGGCCGGAGCCCATCGGAGAGCAGCAGGAACTGCCGCTCGCCTTTGTGCACGGAAAGCCGCTCACGGTGTTGCCTCGCGATCTGTACATCCCGCCAGACGCGCTGGAGGTCTTCCTCGAGGCCTTCGAGGGCCCGCTCGACCTGCTGCTCTATCTGATCCGCCGCCAGAATCTCGACATCCTCGAGATCAACGTCGCGCAGATCACCGAGCAGTACATGCACTACGTGGAGCTCATGGGCGCCATGCAGTTCGAGCTGGCGGCGGAGTATCTCGTGATGGCTGCCATGCTGGCAGAGATCAAGTCACGGATGCTCCTCCCCCGACCCGAGTCCAGCACAGAGGAGGAGAACGATCCGCGGGCCGACCTCATCCGGCGCCTCCAGGAGTACGAACAGTTCAAGCAGGCAGCAGAAGACATCGACTCCCTGCCGCGGCTCGATCGAGACATTTTCCCCGCAGCCGCAGAGCCTCCGGAGCTGCGGCACACGCGCCCCCAACCCGCCGTAGACCTGCGAGAGCTTCTGCTGGTCTTTGCCGATGTGATGCGCCGCGCCGCCATGACGGTCAGTCACCACGTGCAGTTCGAGAAGCTCTCGACGCGGGAGCGCATGACCCAGATTCTCGAGCGGTTGCAGCAGGGGCAGTTCCTGCCGTTCGTGTCGTTCTTCGATGTGACGGAAGGGCGTATGGGCGTCGTTGTGAGCTTCCTCGCGGTGATGGAGCTCATCAAGGAATCATTGATCGAGATAGTCCAGTCGGAGCCTTTCGGCCCGATCCATGTCAAGGCGCGGGGACAGGATGCAACTGAAATCGATTCTTGAGGGAGCGCTGCTTGCCGCGGGGAAGCCGCTCACGCTGGAGCAGCTGGGCGGGCTTTTCGAAGAGGGCTCACGCCCGGAGCCGGCGGAGCTGCAGGCAGCGCTGGAGGAACTCCGCTCAGACTGCACCGGGCGCGGCGTCGAGCTCGGCGAGGTTGCTACCGGGTTCAGACTGCAGGTGCGCCGCGAGCTTGCGCCGTGGATCTCGCGGCTCTCGGAAGACAAACCCCCTCGTTATTCGCGCGCCCTGCTGGAAACCCTCGCGATCATCGCGTACCGCCAACCGATCACGCGGGCGGATATCGAGGAAGTCCGGGGTGTGGCAGTGAACCCCGCCATCATCCGGACCCTTCAGGAGCGTGAATGGGTGCGGGTCGTAGGCCACCGCGACGTCCCCGGCCGTCCGGAGCTGCTGGCGACCACGCGACAATTTCTCGATCACTTCAGCCTGAAGAGTCTGGAGGCTCTGCCTGCTCTGTCCGAGATCAAGGATTTCGAGCAGTTGAATCCCGAAGTGCCTCTGGCAATCGAAGATCCCGCTCTGGCGCCGCCGGAGACGCCTTCGGTACAGGCTGAGCTCGGCCTGGTGGACGCTGTGCCGGAGTCGCAGGCGCATGAGGCTCCGTCGACAGAAGATCCGGAAGCTGTTTTCGCCGCTGAGGGCGACGAGGCGCCAGAGGCTCCCGATATGGACGTCGACGATTTCGATGTTGATGACGATTCAGGACGCTCGCCCGGATGAGCCAGGCGGGCGAACGGCTGCAGAAACTTCTCGCCGCAGCGGGCCTCGGCTCGCGTCGCGAGATCGAGGGCTGGATCACTGCGGGACGTGTCACCGTGAACGGAAAGCCCGCTGAACTCGGGCAACGGGTGGAGTCGCTGGAGGCAGTTTCCATCGATGGCAAGCCGCTGCGCATATCCCGATCCGCACCGTCCTTGCCGCGCGTCATTGTCTACAACAAGCCGGAGGGCGAGATCTGCAGCCGGAAGGATCCGGAGGGGCGCCCATCGGTCTTCGAGCAGTTTCCGAGGCTACGTGACGGCCGCTGGGTGCTGGTCGGTCGTCTGGATCTCAATACAGCGGGCTTGCTGCTCGCGACCGATCACGGCGAGCTGGCAAACCGTCTGATGCACCCGGGCTACGGGATCGAGCGCGAGTATCTCGTGCGGGTAAACGGCGAGGTCGATGAGGCCATGCTCGCGCGGTTGCGCAAGGGCGTGCAGCTCGACGATGGCATGGCAGCCTTTGACGCCATTTCCGAGCGCGGTGGCAGCGGTCGCAACTGCTGGTTTTCGGTGGTGCTGCGTGAAGGGCGCAACCGGGAGGTCCGTCGCCTCTGGGAGGCAGAGGGCTGCACGGTCAGCCGGCTGAAGCGGGTGCGTTTCGGGCCTGTTTTTCTGGGGCCGCGCGATCTGCGTGGTGCTTGGCGAGACCTGGACGAGGCCGGTGTGCGCCAGCTGTTCGCCTTGGTCGATCTTGCGATGCCTGCTCCTGAGGTCGCGTCGAACCCCGCGTCGGCGCCGTCCGCTCGCAAGCGCGCTCCTCGTGCCGGAACGGGCGCTGGGGCGGGTAGGCCGCGTACCCGCCGCTGAGTTCAGTGGGCCCAGGCAACGCTGCGGTTGCGCCCCTCTTCCTTTGCGCGATACAGCGCCTTGTCAGCGCGGTCGAACAAGTGCCCCAGCGTCTCGGCTGCATCGAATTCGGCGAGCCCGAGGCTCACGGTGATGCGTCGCCCGGGGTCTGCTTCTGGTCTGCATCGCGCGGCGATCCGGCGCCGGATGCGTTCGGCAATCTCCATGCCCTTGTCCAGTCCTGTCTGTCCCAACAGGATCACAAACTCCTCGCCGCCGTAACGGAAGGCTTGGTCGTAGGGGCGCAGACACGCCGACAGTTCCGACGCCACTGTCCGTATCACGCCGTCTCCCGCGCTGTGGCCCAGCGTGTCGTTCACGTTCTTGAAGTGGTCGATGTCGACAACCACCATTGTGAAGGGCAGTTCGAAGCGCTGCGCCCGCGCCGCTTCCCGTGCCAGGGCATGGTCAAGCGCTGAGCGATTGCCGAGTCCCGAGAGGGTATCGCGCCGCGCCAGGCTCATTGCCCGATGGTAGGCGAGGGCGTTGCGAAGGGGCGATGCGAGCGGTTCGAGGATGGTGCTGGCCGGAAGGCTCAGCTCGTTGAATGCGAAGAGCTCCACCGTACCCAGGTGTTCACTCTCGTGCCGAAGCAAGGCCGAGCACGAGCGTCGAAGGACACGGCCTGCGAGGAACGTTTCCCCGGTGTCGGCCACGGTGTAGCGCACCCCACCCAGAGGAAGCCATACGCACATGGCCATGAGGAACTGTTCTATCAGCGTTTGGACGTCGAGGTGCTGATGCAGTCGGCTGAGAAGCCGGAGTTCTGCCAGATCTGAATCGGGTGCCGCCTCTACCCGGGGCATTAGCCGTCCCACGGGCCTTGGCCTGGGAAACTGGATGATGTTGGCGCCCGTCATGGGTTTCTCCCGGGATGAGTCACGGGAGCGCAAAGCGATATCCGTGCCACCAGGGGTGTTTGGCGTGCAGGTCATTGAAAGCTAAGGGTGGCTCGGCCTCGGCAGAGATCCGGAGCGCGGCGGCATCGGCGGGAACTTGACGCCGAGGTCAAGGGATTGCCGGCGTCGGCAGCGCTCAGCCGCCCTGGGCGTCGAGAGAGCGGCCGTTGACCCCGATGCTTGCGTCGCCCATCAGGTACAGGTAAGCGGGCATGATGTCGGCCGGGTCCGGGTTGCGCGTCGGCATTTCAGCCGGGTAGGCAGCCCTGCGCATGCGGGTGTTGGTGGCGCCCGGGTTGATGCAGTTCACGCGGACCTGGCTCGTGCTGCCCAGCTCGTCTGCAAACACCTGGCAGAGACCTTCAGTCGCGAATTTCGACACGGCGTAGGCTCCCCAGAATGCCTTGCCCCGACGCCCCACTCCCGAGCTGGTGAAGATCACGGAGGCTGCTGGCGCAGCCTTCAGGGCTGGCAGTAGCGCCTTCGTGAGCACGAATCCCGCCTCCACATTGACGGTCATTACCTCGCGCCACTCTTTGAGCGGGTACTGATCCAGTGGCTTCCTGGGGCCCAGCAGCGCTGCGTTGTGCAGTAACCCGTGAAGGCATCCCAGTTCCTCCTCGAGCTGAGAAGCCAGCGTGCTGAAGTGCTCATCGCTTGCTGAGGCGAGGTCCAGGACCTGGATCACCGGCTCGGGCGAGCCGGCATCGGTGATGGCGTCGTAGACCGCTTCGAGCGTCTGCTGCTGACGCCCCAGCAGAATCACCGTGGCACCATGTGCGGCAAAGCTGAGCGCGGCCGCACGGCCGATGCCATCACCTGCGCCGGTGACCAGGATGTTGCGTCCACTCAGCAAATCCGGGGGTGCCTTGAACAGGCGGGCGTCGGTGCTCATGCGCGTGCTTCCCGTGTCTCTATGCCCACTCGAGCAAGAATTCCTGCAGCTCTCTGACATCCTGTGCGATCCGGTCTGCGCCCCAGGCAAGCGGGGATTCTCCCTCTGCGAGGTAACCCCAGGCCGCTGCAATGGTTCTCATGCCGGCGCGGCGCCCAGCCTCGATATCCCGTGCGTGGTCGCCCACGTACACCACTGAGTCCGGCTCGCAGCCAAGCTGTCTGCAGGCGAGCAGCAGGGGCTCGGGATCAGGCTTGGTGCGGCTCACATGATCGGGGCAGACCAACACTGCGGCCTCGGGAACGAAGCGCATCGCGGCCATCAAGGGCTCGGCGAGGTAATGGGGTTTGTTGGTAACCACCCCCCACGGAATGCTTCGAGCGGCGAAGCTGTCGAGCAGTCCGCTGATTCCCGCGAAGGGCGTGGTTTCAACCGCCAACCCGTCCTCGTAAAGCGACAGCAGCCGCCCCCTCAATGGCTCGAATCCTGGCTCACCGTCTTTCAGGCCAAACGCGAGTTGCACCAGGGCGCGCGCGCCATGCGATACCGTCGCACGGATGCGCGCATAGGGAAGCTCGGGCATATCCATATCCGCCAGCATACGATTCAACACGCGGGCGAAATCCGGTGCGGTGTCGAGCAGCGTGCCGTCGAGATCGAACAGCACCGCCTCCAGGGCGTGGCTGCTTACGACATCCGCCGTGCATGGACGAGGTAATTCACCGCCACGTCGTCGTTCAGGCTGAAGTGCTGGGTCACGGGGTTGTACTGCATGCCTTTGATCTCTTCCGTGCGCAGACCTGCCTGACGCATCCAGCCCGCCAGCTCCGCGGGGCGGATGAACTTGGCGTAATCATGGGTGCCCTTTGGCAGCAGGCGTAGCACGTGCTCTGCGCCCACGATGGCGAAGAGCCAGCTCTTGGGGTTGCGGTTGATCGTGGCGAAGTACACGTCCCCACCGGGACGCACCAGCGCGGCGCAATTCGCCACCAGGGCCGCGGGGTCGGGCACATGCTCGAGTACCTCAAGGCACGTCACGACATCGAAACTCCCCGGTTCCGTTTCGGCCAGCTCTTCCGCCGCGGCAAAACGGTAGTCCACGTCGAGCCCTGACTCGAGAAGATGCAGTCGAGCCACCGCGAGCGGCGCTTCCCCCAGATCGATGCCGGTGACCTTGGCTCCCCTGACGGCAAGCCCCTCGCTCAGGATGCCGCCGCCGCAGCCGACGTCCAGGATGCGCTTTCCCGCCACGGGCGAGCGTGCATCGATGAAGTTGGCCCGCAGCGGATTCATGCGATGCAGGGGGCGGAACTCTCCGTTGGGATCCCACCAGCGGCTCGCCAGAGCCTCGAACTTTGCGATCTCCGCGGGGTCGACATTGCCGGCCATCAGTGCGTGTCCTGTGCAGAGCTTTGGATGCGTGAGCGCCACTGGTCTGCCGCCTCGAGCAACGCCTGCTCGTCCAGCGACAACAACTGGCCTTCCTCCAGCAGGATGCGACCCTCTACCCATGCATGGGTGACGGAGTGTGCTCCTGCGGTGTAGATCAGAGCCGAATGCGGATCGTAGACCGGCTGGCAGCCAAGGCGGTCGAGGTTCACCGCGATGATGTCTGCGTCCTTTCCGGTCACGAGGCTGCCGATGCGCTCGGAGAGCCCCAGAGCTTCGGCGCCGGCAAGTGTTGCCAGGCGCAGCGCAGCGTGGGCTGAGAGCGCTGTGGGGTCTCCACTGCCGCCCTTGGCCACCAGTGCGGCGAGACGCGCCTCGCTGAAGAGGTCGAGCGTATTGTTGCTGGCTGCGCCATCGGTGCCGATGCACACATTGACGCCTGCGGCCAGAAGGTCCCTGGTGGGGCAGAACCCCGATGCAAGCTTGAGGTTGGAGCTGGGGCAGTGCACCACATGCACACGCTCCCTCACCAGCAAGCGCATGTCTGCGGGTGAAATCTGGGTCATGTGCACGGCCTGCAGGCGGGGCGACAGCAACCCCAGTCGCTCGAGCCGCTCCAGAGGGCGCAAGCCGTGTTGCGAGACCGAGTCCGCGACCTCGCCTGCCGTCTCGTGCAGGTGAATCTGCACCGGGGCGTCGAGTTCCGCAGCCAGCACCGCCACGCGTGCGAGAGTGGCGTCCGAGTTCGTGTAGGGCGCATGGGGTCCGAAGGCGAAGCTCAGGCGCGGATTTGCCTTGAACATATCCCTGACGTGCAGCCCTTTGGAGAGGTATTCGCCTGCAGTCCGGGCCCAGGCCGTCGGGTGCTCCAGGATCGGGAAGGCGATCTGGGCGCGGATTCCCGTTTCGATGACAGTCTCGGCGGCTACGTCCGGGAAGAAATACATGTCGCTGAAGCAGGTCGTACCCGAGCGCAGCATCTCGGCGATCGCCAGACGCGTGCCGGTATGGACGAATTCTTCTCCGACGAAGCGCGCCTCCGCAGGCCAGATCCACTCCTGCAGCCACTCCATCAGTGCGTGGTCGTCGGCGAGCCCCCGCAGCAGGGTCATGGCCGCATGGCAATGCGCGTTCACGAGCCCCGGCATCAACAAATGGTGTTCGAGTCGTCGCTCGACCGGTGCCCGCCACAGGGTCGCGGCTTCCGGGGAAGGGGCGATACCCAGGATGCGGCCATCCCGGATGGCCAGGGCGTGGTCCCTCAGCACCGCGTCTGCAGGCTCCACAGGCAGCAGCCAGCGGGCATGGATGATCTCGTCTGCGTGCTCCAACGGGGGCCTCCGGGCTCATGTCCGGGCAGGTGTCCGGAGTGGCGGCGCAGTATAGCTGCAGCCGTGCGGGCTACGGCCCTCTCCCGCCTGCCGTGGACCGGGGGGGCTGTGCTACCATGCCGCTCTTTTGGGGATGCTCGGAACAGCGCGCCGCCGAGCCGGCGCTCCTGTCTCCGTGCTTCCCTTGTCTGCCAACAGTCCCCGGGTGTTTATGGCCGAACTCGCGAAGGAAATCGTACCTGTCAGCATCGAGGCCGAGATCCGGCAGTCCTACCTCGATTACGCCATGAGCGTGATCGTCGGCAGAGCACTCCCGGATGTGCGTGACGGCCTGAAGCCCGTTCACCGGCGCGTGCTCTTCGCCATGAGCGAACTGGGCAACGACTGGAACAAGGCCTACAAGAAGTCTGCACGCATCGTCGGAGACGTCATCGGCAAGTACCACCCCCACGGGGACTCCGCGGTATACGACACCATCGTCCGGATGGCCCAGCCTTTCTCGATGCGATATGTGCTGGTCGACGGGCAGGGCAATTTCGGATCGGTAGACGGCGATTCTGCCGCGGCGATGCGCTACACCGAGATCCGCATGAAGCGGATCGCCCACGACCTGATGGCGGACCTCGACAAGGAGACCGTCGATTTCGTCCCCAACTACGACGGCACCGAGCAGATTCCTGCCGTCCTGCCCACCCGGGTGCCGAACCTGCTGGTCAACGGATCAGCGGGCATTGCAGTCGGCATGGCCACCAACATTCCCCCGCACAACCTGGGCGAGGTCGTGAATGCCTGCCTTGCGCTGATCGCAGACCCCGATCTGTCGGTCGATGAACTGATCCGCCTCGTCCCCGGCCCCGACTTCCCCACCGGCGGCATCATTCACGGGCACGCAGGTATCCAGGAGGCCTACCGCACGGGCCGTGGCCGCGTCTACGTGCGCGCCCGGGCTGAGGTGATCGTTGATGACGCGAGCAACCGCGACACGATCATCATCCATGAGATCCCCTACCAGCTGAACAAGGCCAAGCTGATCGAAAAGATCGCCGAGCTGGTCAAGGACAAGCAGATCGAGGGCATCAGCGAACTGCGCGATGAGTCGGACAAGGACGGCCTGCGCGTGGTGATCGAGCTGCGCCGCGGGGAATCGGGCGAAGTGGTGCTGAACAAGCTCTACCAGCAGACCCAGCTCGAGAGCGTCTTTGGCATCAACATGGTGGCGCTGGTCGACGGCCAGCCGCGCACGCTGACGTTGAAAGAAATCCTTGAAGCCTTCTTGCGCCACCGTCGCGAGGTCG
>Ga0068876_10003313_pt1 | contig 11596 bp, 22 predicted proteins | sample NOAtaG_6_FD_66442 | JGI IMG/M metagenome (GOLD analysis project Ga0068876, IMG submission 66442) | Freshwater lake microbial communities from Lake Erie, under a cyanobacterial bloom - NOAA_Erie_Diel5S_2200h metaG | ecosystem: Environmental > Aquatic > Freshwater > Lake | place: USA: Ohio, Lake... | reverse complement strand
CATCCAAATGAATCCTATTTTCCGAATGAGATGAAAAGAGGTGGGCAGAGACTAAAGACTGCACTCGTATATTTAAACGATGAATTTACTGGGGGAGAGACAGAATTTCCAAAGATGTCGATAAAGGTTAAACCTAAAAAGGGCAAGCTTGTTTTATGGGATAACACAAATCCTGATGGGTCCCCAGACTATGAAAGTTTACATGCTGGACTTCCGGTAGAAACTGGAACCAAATACATAGCAGTGGTTTGGATCAGAGAATCAACATTTTTCTAAGATAACATTTTTATTTTCAGTTTTCTGTAATTATTTTTGACAAAAAACAAAAGTGTCACACGATATCACTGCTTTTTCTAAGAATTCGGGAGAAAAACTCTCCTCCCTTTCGATTGGAGCATTCAATCAAGGTAAATCCTGGATTCTTTACGAGTCACTAGATTGTAATGAATGCAATTCTGGTGTTTCAGGATCGGGAACTTCTAAAACCTTTACTGAGGATAAAATTAGAATCTCGATTTCAAAATTTAGATATCTTCTAGGTGAGCCAGAAAATGAGCTATATCATATAGTGAGAGATTCAAAGCCGTGCAGATCCGCAACTGGTTTATTGCACAGGGTTTTAAGATCCATTGGAGCTAGACCTTCTGTGGCAGATGTAAAAATATCTTTGGATAGGGACTCCGCGGAAGATGTTGAGAGATTCCTCGAGGAAATTCAAAATTCTGGGGAGGTCTTAGTGGAATTTAATTAATTTCCGCATATCCTTAATTTTTTGGAACTTTTTGAGTGGTTTAGAGTATAAACTATGTATTTAATTAATGTTTAACTTTAAATTATTTAAAAAGATGGCAAACAAAACAAGCCGCACAACTGGAAGCAGAAAGCCTGCTAATCCGACTGCAAAATCTGTTTATCAGATGACAATGGGTGGAAGAAAACTTAAAAAGTATGCTTCCATTCGCCAAGCTGGTGTATCAACCAACGTTGATCCAAGTAGCATCTCTAAAGCAACTAGAGGGGTACTTAACACAGCTGGCGGATTCCGCTGGCAGACTGTTTAATCGGATTATCGATTAATTTTGGACTCCTCTTAATTGGGGAGTCCATTTTTTTATCCCTTTTTTATGGTTTACGACTTCTATGGAAAATTCTCTGAGATCTATCCAATTAATTTGGAAGATTTAAAGTCTCCAGAAAGAGACAAATGGGGATATTTTTGGGACATGGAAGATTATATGTTTAAGGATAAGAATGGCAGGGGATTACTATTGCAGGGTATACTTTTAAGCACACCAAAAGATTTTGATACCTTTACTAAAATCTTCGATCATAATTTAAGAAAGACAACTTTTAATTCTTTATTAAAACTCACAGAATCTTTAATAGAGAATGTATATGAAATAGGCCCGCAAGATCTAGATTTTACAGAATCTGCTGAATATGGCGCATTTAAATATTTTTGTGATGAATCTCATAAGGTTGGGGAACAAAGAAGGGAATACTTTGAAAGTCTCAACCTTTCCGTCAGAAGAGGTAAAATCTGGATCTCACTTAACCACTACTGGACGGATTTAATCAAAAAAGAAACAGAGGATTTTTGGGGTCCGGAAATAAGAGTTTTTAGACTTCCTGATCGTTATTTTGTTATGAACAGGAAAGATCTATGGGAGGAGACAATTATAGAGGGGATGGAGAAATTAGACGAGAATAAAATTTGGGAGGATTTTTCATACAAATTTCCCACGCTTGTTAAGCACATAGACCCGGAAATTCGCCAAAAAATTGGGGTCAATTTTTTAACCAAGGCGACCGATTGGGGATTATTTTAAAATCCTTCAAAGATTTAAAATGCCACCGAAGTATTATTTCTACCAGTTTCATTTCGTGTCTATAATTAAAAAATGGAATATCCTGCCCAGTTAAAAAAGGATCTCTACGAAAATTAAATAGATAGAGGTAGCACGATAACTAAATTTTATAAAAATGTAAATGGAATCGGAAAAAAAAGAAAAAGAAATCAACAAAGAAGAAGCGAGCACAGAAACAACAAAAGGACCATTAACTGACCTAGAAGTAGCTAAAAAAATGCTTAATTTGAAACAGAGCGCAGACTCTCGGAATATAAAGTTCGATCTTTCTTTTGTCACATTAAAAGAATTAATGGAACAAAAAAAGTGCTTTTATACCGGGAGAGTTCTTGAACCTAAGGGAGATTTCTCCTTAAGCATTGATAGGATAGACAACAAACTAGGATACATTGAGGGTAATGTTGTTGCATGCACTGTTGATATAAACCGTAAGAAAACTGATATAACTATAGATGAGATTGAAATGATCCACAAGGCTATCCAAAAAGCAAAAAAAGGATCTTCAATCTCAAAGGAAGAAAAAACTGATTAAATCTAGGATTTTTTGATGAATACCTCGGATATAAATCTTAAAAATGCTAAGCTTATATTGAAGTGGTGTTACGATAATCTGGGTAATTCTAAATATAGAAGTTTTTCTAAATTAAAGATTTCTATATCCAGAAGCATTAAAACACCAGGCCTTTATGAGGAGGATGGTGAGTGTAGCGTGATTTATGTCAATCCTGACAAGCATCGCAGTTTTAATGAGTTTATAGATACCATAATACACGAATACACGCATTTTCTTCAGGGCCTAAGATACTATGATCAAATCATGGAAATAACAGGCTATGACAAGCATCCAATGGAGCATTCTTCGAACCTTTTAGCCATAATCCTCAAAAGAAAGTGCAGGAGGGAGGTTTTTTCCAATTAATTTAGTTTCCTTACATTTACCTATTAAACCAATACTATGGACGGTAAACAATGGAAAAAAGAGGAGCTAGATTTTCTACTTTCCAATTATGAAAAAATGAGTTTTAAAGAGCTTTCTGAATCCCTGGGAAGAGGTATAGAAGGAGTAAGATCTAAGCTCCATCGGATGGGCATCCGGAAAGGAAAAAAACCGGATCAGAACAACAAAAACAATCTGATTAATAAATCTCCCATCGGTAAAGCTAGTCAACGACCAGATCCCAGAATAAAAGAGAGAACCAGATTAAAAAGGAGCTATCCGAATATAGAGAGGGATTTCAATAAAATGATTCCTGTTATAATAGACAATAGGACTAGAATCTATATAAAAAGCGGGGAGGATCCTGAAAAAGCTCGGGAAAAGTATATGGAAAGAATGCTACAAAATCCCCGTTTCTAGTGCATTTTTAATATTTGTATCCATTTATTAAATTTGGGATAATATGAAAGCATTCCATATTTCGCCTAAGAAGAATCGTAAGAAAATACTGAACGAAGGATTAAAACCCACATTGGGTCCAAGATCTAAAAGATTTGGGGAGAGTGAGCCAAAACTCTTTTTGACACAGAATATAAAGGATTCAATTGACCTTATCAATATAAGATTCTTTAATTCCCATCCAGATTTTATCGACGGGATTGATATCTGGGAGGTTAATATAATAGAGCCTTTCGATGTGAATAAAGACGAAAGGTTTCCACGAGGATTTTATATAAAAGAGGAGACTAAAGTGGAGAACATAAAGCTAAAAAAATCATTTAAGTGGGTAGAATAAATAAAAAAACAATTTTAATTATGAAGTGGTTAAAGCATGAAAATCGTAGGGTAAATTTAGAAAATGTGGTTTACTTCGAATCTGTGGATTTCAAAAGAAGGGAAGAAAACGGGGAGGTCAAGGCGATATTTGCAATAAGATTCGTCTATTCAACACCTAGGGATGAGGTGAATTTTGAATTTTTTAAATTTGAAGAGCGGGAGAATTTTATAAAATCTATTGACGATAGTTTGTTTTCACAAATGGTATAAGACAAGAGAAACTCCAGGTAACACTTTCGATATAAATACAAATAACGTGTTACCTTGGAAAAATCCGTGCATTATGACGTGTATCCCAATTCTGTTTCAGAGCTTACTGAGAAGCTGCTAGAAGGTCTAGAAGAAGAGGGATTTTTTGAAAGAGAAGGTGCTGACTATAATATCACTTTCAAGAGGTTTGCAGATACAGTTTTTAGAAATTGGCTATCTGGTGAGGACCTAGAAAACATCTCAGAAAAAGAATTTTCACAAATTTTAAATCTTTCCATAATCCAATCTGATTTAGAAAGTCTCAGAGGTAGAGGTGTTTTAGAGACTATAGAGAATGAAGAGGGAGAACCTATGTATTTTTTAACAGAAAAGGGAAAGGGTGAAATGGAAAAATTTATAGGAAAAAATAAATCAGTTCTATGAACAATCTTTCGTGGTCTAAAGAATCAACCCCTAAGAAGACAATAGAAAAAGAAGAACCCCCCAAACCAAAGAAGAAGATTTCATATAAAAAAGAGATCGAGGATTTGGAAAAGGTAAAATCTAGGTTGAAGGAAAAGTATGAAGTTTTTGCAATCAATAGGATTTCGAATGCTATATTAGAGGTAGAAACAGCAATTCAAAACCTTAAAAAACAAGAATATTATGATGCTTAATGTTGAAAGAAATAAAGGAGAGCGAAATAAAAGCAGCATCATTAAAATTTGTAAAAGAGAGGTTTGGATTTTCTAATTTAAAAGCAGGAGATGGATCTGATATAGATTTAAAATCTCACAGAATATCATTTGAGGCTGGTATGAAAATTTTATTAATCAATTCAGGCTTCGTAAAAGAGGGGAAGAAATATATCCTCAAAAAATCCCATCTTGTTTAAAAGATCTGTAAATATTATAATTCCTGCCAGAATGTCTAGCACTAGACTTCCAGGAAAACCTTTGGAAAGAATAGGAGATAAAACTATGATTCAAAGAGTTTATGAAAATTGTAAAGATACAGATGCTTCTGATGTTTATGTTGCAACAGATTCCCAAGAAATATACGATCACGTTTCTAGATTTGGTAAATGTATTTTAACTCCGGAATTTGACAATGGAACTCTCAGAGTTTGTTATGCCTCAAAACATATGGAATCACCTTCTGATTTCATAATAAATGTCCAGGGCGATGAGCCGTTCATAAGTAAACATTTCCTTAATTCTTTTATCAGAGAAATAGCTTCATTACGGAGGAAATGTGTTTTAACTGGAGCTTCTAAATTACAAACAATTCATTTAAGAAATAGAAATTCAGTAAAATTAATACATGATAGTAACGACGCAATAATTTCGTTTACTAGAAGTCCTTTTTTTGGAAATTCCGAAAATTGTCTAAAACATGTTGGAATCTATGGGTTCATGTTTGATGATTTGTCAGAGATAGAAAAAATAAAACCAACAGAGGAATCTCTAAATTCTTCTTTAGAGCAAATTGCCTGGATGGAAAATGGATTTTCACTGAGATATGTTATGTGTTATCAAGAATCAATTTGTATAGACACGCAGAGTGATTTGGATCTTGCTAGGAATGCTGTTTTATTAGACAAAATTCCTTAATTTTAAGATAAATATAGCCGTGAGAATTTATGTAGATCTTGATGGTACTGTTTGTGATTTAAAAAAGGCGGTAGAGGAGTTTAGATCAAATAACGAAAGTAAAGAGGGAAGTCTAGTTTACAAATATCCCTGGTCATCCCCTGGATTTTTTTCTAATCTAGATCCAATAGAAAAATCAATAGAATCTGTTTTCTATCTGTCAAGTAAATTTGATGTCTGGTTTCTCAGCCGTCCTTCCTTTAGAAACATAGAATCATATAGCGATAAAGCTTTGTGGGTAAGAAAAAATTTCGGTTACGACTTTCAAAAGAAACTTATACTTTGTCCGGACAAGAGTTTGTTAAAGGGAAGAATTCTTATCGATGATGAGGAAAACGCAAACCAAAGATCTTTTTCAGGAATTTGGATCAGAATTTTCTCAGGGGAATATCCAGACTGGGAATCAGTTATAACAAGGGTGGATGAAATAGGAGAAATTCCGATAAATAGTCTATGATATCTTCATATGGCTAGAATGATTCGGAGATTTAAGATTGAAAGAAATGATTTGGGCAGCGATGTAATATTAACAACCCAAGACGTTGAAATGGTGTATGAAATCATTAGGGGTATTTTATATGGTATAGAAAGGGATAGAAACAGCGTTGATCTTTTTGAAATACAGTCAGGGGAGGATGTTCAAATTTTTTCAATACCCAAAAGTAAATGGAGAAAAGCTTTAGAAAAGGCTATTTCTAAAATGATAGAGATTGAGGATTATGAAACATGCTCAGATATTAAAAAAGCTTTTGAAAGCTTGCCTTAATGGGAATATATAAGTTATGAGACATCTAAAGATATACGAAAGCTTCGAACCCACATATGATACAAATTATAATCCAAAAGATTATAAAATTTTAAATCCTGGGCAAATTGCACATTATCGTCAGGTTTTTAGATTAAGACCCGCTAGGGAGGTCGACTATGTCTGGAAAGTTCTAGATACGATAGAAAAAAATAATGGTAGAGCATCTCTTAAACAATGGAACGTCATTCAAAGAACTTACAGTGGAGGAAATTATCCAGTTAATTACTAATGAGACACCTTTTTGAATATATGGAATTTGATGAACTTAGTTCTAAAGCTAAAACATCAGCTCTGGATAACGTAAGGAATGAAAAGTACTCTGGTAGATATGGGGGTGACGATGTTGCTTCTTGGGTAATCGATGATGATTCACTTTTTGAGCCACCTCATGAAGAAATGGAAAAACTTTTCGGAGATGATTATTACGAGGATAATGGGAATAGGTTCATGATCCAAAATCTAAGAAAGGACATCTATTTTATAGGGAAGCAAGATCCTAATTACTATTTACACTGTGAAAACGCAATTGACATCAGTAATGATAATCTTTTTCTTAGATGGTTAGAAATACCTGCAGCATTCCGTCCTCATATTTACTATATGTTCAAAAGTTCCGGTAAAAGTAATACCACTATAGTATTTGAAATAGAGGATTTAGACTCTATGATTGCTGAATACGGAGAAGAATCCGAGGATCTTCTAACCAATTACTGCAATAGAGCCGAAAGAAAGTTTAGTGACCACATGGATCGGGTTTTAACCCGTATTTCTAATGATATAGATGCTCAGTTCGAGGATGGTGGCATCATCGACACTATAGAAATCAACGATATTAAATTCGAAGAAGACGGGTCAATAGCGGAGGATTAATCTGCATTTCTTTTCATGGAGAAATTATTTTAAATTTGTCAGTATAAAAGGCAAATAGTGATTCAATTGGTATCTCCTAAAAAATTTAACCCTTTAAAAATAGTATCCGACGGAAAATATTCTGTGGTTTCAAAAAAGCATTACAAGGACAAAATTAATGTTAACGAATATGCAATAGAATGTATAGATCATGCCTATCAATTATGCTGGGGATCTGGATACCTAAAATCAAACAAAAGAGACAAATCAACCAAATTCAAGAATGCACTCAAAGGAAAATTGGGGGAATTTGCCCTTTATAAGCATTTGTTGTCTCTCGGTCACGAAGTTAAATATCCGGATCTTACTGTTCTTGGAAAGGGTAAATGGGACGACGGTGATCTTTTTATCATCACTAAAGACTCAGAAGGTAATGACGTAACCAAAAAGTTATCAGTAAAGACCACGTATCATTTTTCAGATCTTTTACTTTTAAATAAGGATGAATGGGATATGGAAGGTGGATATATTTACACAGAGAAAGGAATTCCAGATTATACATACAAAGCTTTTTTTCTCTGCAGAATGAGACAAAACCTAGACAATCTTTTGAACATAAGCGGAGATGACGATCCTGGGATCGATAAAATTTATAAATCCTTAGATGGTGTTCGATTTAGTATGGACATAGCTGGGTATATTACCATAGATGATTTTAAAAGAATAATTCAAGATGGAATGTTTTTTAATGTCGGAGATTATGTAGGCAAAAAGAAATGGGAAGAAAGCTTTTATTACTGTCAATCTGGGGATTTGAGGGACATCGACGACATTAAAAAGAAAAGAAGCTAAAAGATGATTGATGTAATTATATTGAGTTATGCTTATAATGATGAGCTTTATTTTTATACCGATCGATGTATAAAATCCATTCTGGATTCCGAATCAAATTCAAGTGATCTTTTTAATATTATAGTTTTAGAATCGCAGAAAGATGTTTCGTGGGATCACCTTCCAAATACTAAAACTTATGATCCTCCTAAACCATATGGATACCACAAGTTTATGAATTATGGAAGAAAACTAGGAACTTCCGAATATGTTTGTCTTTGTAATAATGATTTGTATTTTACTAAGGGATGGGCTTCTGAAATATTAAACGTTGCTCAACACGATCCGGATATTCTTTCGTTCTCTCCGATATGTACTATGACCCAGCCGAAATACGGAATAAATCCGCATACAGGAAATTTGATCGGATACGAGATAAGGAAACATATTTCGGGATGGTGTATTTTTCAAAAGAGAGAAATATACGAATCTATAGGAGATCTTGACGAAAGGTTTACCCATTGGTTTTCTGATAATGATTATTCTCTAACATTATATTTTAAAAAAATTAAACACTGCTTGGTTACTTCTTCCGTTGTAATACATCATGATAAGGACATCGGAAAAACTGGACCCTATGTTTTATCTGACCCTGAAATGTATGACATGACAAGTGGAAGTCATCAAATATTTCTAGAAAAGTGGGGTTCTAAGATTTCCTAGAGAATATATAAGTTACTATGAAAAAAATGAAGAGATATAAGAATTTCTTAAATGAAGGAAATTTTATAGAAGACTTTGTAAAAAGTGTAATTGGAGGAGAGGAACAAAAAGAAAAAGTATTGAGGCCGGAAATATTGAATTTTAACACCCAATCTTTTTTTAATTGGATGTCCGAAAAAATAAAAAGAGGCGACGATCAACCTCTGTATATTTTTAATTCTGTAAATTCATCAAATCCTTTTTATGTGATGTCTGAGTTTCATGAAGAATCGAAAGCCTATGGATTCGAGGAAGACGAAAGCGGAAACATAATTGCGGGGGGTAAGAAATATTCCTACTGTATATTTAATTGCTCAAAGATTGATTCATTTTCTGCGGATTTTTTGATTTCTGACCTAAATAAAATACTTTCTAAAAATTCAGAGGAATTCAGGAATACAATAATAGAGGTTACTAATTTCTCTTCACTTGACGATACGGAGAAAAAGCTTTTTAACACTTTTGTAGAATCTAGAAAAGTTGGGGATTATGAATTAAAACCGGGGGAATTTTTTATATTTTCCGACAACACCAATTCTAAAAAGGGAGGGAAGGACGAATCCTCTCATCTGGGATCTATATTCCCAAATACTAAATTTTATATTATAGGTCATAAATTTTCCAGAACAGAAGAAAACTTGGATTGAATTGATCATATAATATAAAAAATGATAGATGCATTACAAGATTGTTTTCAAGGTTTCTCCTTTCCAAGATTTTGATAAGGGTTCATTAGTAACCTACAGAGACGAAAATCTTCTTGAATACATTAAAGAAACCCTTTATTCCAAATCAAATTTCTTCTATGTTTCTGAGATAGATTGGAAGAGCTATACTTGTGAGGTATCAAATTACATAGATTCTATTAAAACATCTCCAGATCAGCTAATAGAAATAGTTGCTTACCTAGAAAAAGTCAACAACGGGAAAATAAAAAAATCTAATACCAAATTAGAAAATATAATAATCCATCAAGATGAAATAGAATCCACGTATATACTGGAAGATCAAAAAATTTCAATTTCGCTGGAAAATTCTTTGATACCCGATGGGTATTTTGATCTGATTAATTCTGTTGTTTCTATCGACAGAAGATACAAAGAATACAAAATAGTTAGATTTAAGGAAAACATAATCTCTGATCTTTTTTGAGATAGATATAAAATAATGCACTTAAAAAATCACCAATTAAAATAAATATAACAGGAAAAAAATGTCAGAACTTAATAGTCAAAATTTCGATCAAGCTATCTCATCATCAGAAAAATGCATGATAGACTTCTATGCAACCTGGTGTGGCCCATGTAAAGCAATGAACCCAGTGTTGGAAAGTGCAGAAACTGATTTAGGAGAGGGTAAAATTTACAAGGTTGATGTTGACAAAAATCGTGATCTTGTTGAGAAGTTTGGTATTAGATCTGTTCCCACGTTTTTATTTTTTGAAAATGGGGAAGAAGTTAATAGAAAGAGCGGGGTTATCCCGAAAGGGCTTATACTTGAATATCTGAATTAAAAATAATGTCGATTAAAAAATACAGAGAATTTATTAATGAAAGTGCATCAGAGGAAATAGCTGGGGGAAAATCTTCAGGAATGAGCCTAATTGATATAGCTAAAAAACATTCTTATGATGATTCCAGTGATTCAACTTCACAAGAAAAGATAGATGACATGTATACCATACTCACTAAACAATTAGAGATAGGAATTTCTGTCGAGCTTGAGCATACAGGTAATGAAGATGTTGCGATGGAAATCGCTATGGACCATCTAGAGGAAGATCCACGTTATTATGAAAAGCTTGGAAAAGCAGGTCTAATAGATTAGAAATTCGAGGAAATTCTTCTAAACATGCGAAATTTTATTACATTTGCGATATATAACAATCAAAGTTCTTTAAAATATTGGTAATTTGATTTCGAAGCGGCAGATTTGGATACTTCAAACTATACAAATAAGCAACGGATTAGGCTTCATGCCCAATCTAAAACGAGCAAATCCCCTCTCGGCTGGGTAATGCTCCTCTGGACGTTAAACGACTGGAGTAACTAACCGGGTATTTCCTGTAGAAACGGGGGTGTCAGAGACCATAAGGCTGAAGATTCGCTTCCTTAAGGAGCAACCCCAAACTGGGAATTCTCGAAACAAAAAACCAAATTTATTTAAGATTATAAACTATCCGACGCGGGACAGGGAGTTACTTCAACTACAAACCGAAACAACACTCCCTTTCAATATTCTCGGTAAGTTTCTAAAAGTCTTTATTATTAGACATGTGGAAGCTTATCGGAACCCGATAGGCTTTTTTTATTGGGAAAATTAAAAACAAACATATGTCTAAATTAACAGAATACGCAGTAAAGTCAAGATCAGAAGTTAGAAAGCACGAGGAAAAAGTTGTCGAAAATTTCATGGGTGGAAATTCTTACACAATTTCTCCGCTCCAAACCCTTAAAATAGTGGCAGCAAGTTCTATCTTTGGAGAGCCCCAATATTACAGAGACGGAATTAAGGAGGAGAAGAAAATTAAGAATCATGACTCTCTTTTGGAATACTCCATATTTTCTGAATTAATCAAAGATAAAAGGACCGCTGCGGACGTTTTTACAGACGCTATTGATAAGGCCTTAGATTATGACTTCAAAGGAACTTTGGACTTAGCTACGGAGCTAAGAACCACCTTTTACATGAGGTTAAATCCCGCTGTTATTTTTGTAAGAGCATCTATGCATCCAAATAGGATTGAATTCAATGAGAATAATCCAGGATACATGAAAAAGGTGGGTAAAGCCATTGCATTAAGACCTGACGATCTAACAAATCAATTTGAATATTTCATGTTCTTAAATAAGTCCAAGAATAA
>Ga0068876_10003309_pt1 | contig 11602 bp, 13 predicted proteins | sample NOAtaG_6_FD_66442 | JGI IMG/M metagenome (GOLD analysis project Ga0068876, IMG submission 66442) | Freshwater lake microbial communities from Lake Erie, under a cyanobacterial bloom - NOAA_Erie_Diel5S_2200h metaG | ecosystem: Environmental > Aquatic > Freshwater > Lake | place: USA: Ohio, Lake... | reverse complement strand
TGATCGCTGCAGGCGGTGGTGGAGGGGGCAATACCAATTGGGGTGGAAGTTGCGTCAACGGAATTGATGCCTCCATCGGTATTGATGGGACTGCAGGCAATGGAGCGCTTTCAGCATTAGGAGGCACCGGCGGCCAAGGAGGATTTGGCAATGCCCCATCCGGCACAGGGTCAGGAGGTGCGGGCTGGCTTTCTTCCGGGCAAAATTCCACCTATGGTACTGGTTGTACCGGAGGTGCAATGCCCTTTGCTTTCACGGGAGGCAACGGATCTACAAACTTCGGACCGGGTGGAGAAGGTGGATTTGGCGGCGGCGGAGGTGCAGTGTGTGGATGTGGCGGAGGAGGTGGCTATTCCGGTGGCGGAGGTGGCGAGGGTTCTTCCTGCCGTGCAGGTGGCGGAGGAGGTGGCTCCTACAATGCCGGAGCAAACCCCAACAACCAAGCAGGATTCCAAACCGGCAACGGATACGTTACCATCACTTTTTCCGGGCCTTCTTGTGTGATCCCGCCACGCGTTCCGGTCACAATTACGCTTGATAACACTGCTCCCGTTGCAAATTGCAGGAATTTCACGGTGATTTTAGACCAAAACGGAACTGCCACCATACCGGCAACGGCCCTTGACAGTAACAGCAGCGACAATTGCGGCATCACCTCTTACCAAAATTCACAATCTTCCTTTGGCTGCAACGACATCGGAACCAATGTTGTGACCATGGTGATTTCTGACGCACAGGGCAACCAAGATTCCTGCAGCGCCAACGTAGAAGTGCTTGGGCCGACCCTAGCTGCCAATTTCACTTTCACCACGGGAGGCGCCGGCCTTCAATACACCTTCACAGACCAAAGCACCGGCGCAAATGCCTGGGCATGGGATTTCGGTGACGGCCTCACAAGCACTTCCCCTAATCCATCGCACACCTACTCCACGGAAGGCAACTTCACCGTTTGCCTCGTAGTGACAGGTGTTTGCGGGACAGATACCTTGTGCCAGAACGTATCGGTGGTTTCCAACGAAATCGGATTTGGAAAGGGCTTGATCCATGTATGGCCCAATCCTTCCCAAGGGATGTTCAACCTGCAATTCGAGGGCTTGATGGGCAATCAAGTCGATGTGACCTTGTACGAGCTTTCCGGCCGTCGTGTCATGACCCAAGAATTCCACGTAGGAAGCGACTTGGCCACCTTGCAAATCAACCGACACCTGCAGCCAGGCACCTACCTGTTGGAGGTCAGCAATGAGCAACATCGAACCACCTTGAAGGTGAACGTTAAATAGACAAAAGAAAAAGCCGGTTCAATGCCGGCTTTTTCTTTTTCATTCCATGAATCTATTGCCTCAGGGCAGGGCTTCCAAAATCTTTCCAGTAACCTCTCCGAAGCCAATCCTGACCCCGTTTTGGTTGCAAAGACCTGAGATACCCACCGTGTCACCATCCAGGAAAAACTTCCTTTCAGAGCCGTCTGCCATCGGGATGGGTTTGGTTCCACGCCAAGTTAGCTCCAACATAGAACCGTAAGAATCTTCCGTTGGCCCAGAGATGGTACCGGAAGCACACATGTCACCCGGGCGCATGTTGCATCCATTCACAGTGTGGTGAGCCAGTTGTTGCCTCATGCTCCAATACATATATTTAAAATTGGAACGGGAAATGGTTTGCTTGGACCCATTTTCGGGTTGGAGCGTGACCTCAAGCTCGATGTCGAAATTCGCCGACCCTTTGGTTTGCAAGTAAGGGAGCGGAACAGGGTCCTGAACCGGACCTGAACAACGGAAGGGCTCCATGGCATCCATCAACACCACCCAAGGACTGACCGAAGACCCAAAGTTTTTACCAAGAAACGGACCTAGGGGCACATATTCCCAGCTTTGGATATCCCGTGCACTCCAATCGTTGAACAATACCATACCAAAAAGATGCTCTTCCGCTTCATCTGCGGGGATAGGCTGCCCAAGGCTGTTTCCTTTTCCTACGATAAAAGCCACTTCCAACTCAAAGTCCAGTTGGCGGGTTGCGCCGAATACCGGTGGCTGATCAGGAGCGGGCAAAAATTGTCCTTTGGGTCTCCGGATAGGAGTTCCGCTCACCACGATGCTGGAAGCCCTGCCATGATATCCTACAGGCAAATGCTTCCAATTGGGCATCAAAGCATTGTCCTTCCCGCGGAACATGATTCCCACATTTGTGGCATGCTCGATGGAGGAATAGAAATCGGTGTAGTCGCCCACCTCAACAGGAAGGCACATCTCGACAGCATGCCGGTCAACCAAAACCTTTGACAAAAAACCAGGGTCTTTCCTGAGCTCATCATTGCCCTCCCGGAGCAGGACTGAAATCCGCTCCCTAACGGCCCTGTGCGCCGAGCGACCGAGAGCGGCAAATGCATTCAGGGTCGGCTTCAACAACAATTCTGCATGGACACCGGTGCTTTGCAAAAAACCGGCATCTGCCAATAAATATAGGTCAAGGACATGGTCACCGATGGCCACGCCCGCCCTGGGGCCGTGGAAAGCTGTTTTGAAAACACCAAAAGGAAGGTTTTGAATCGGGAAATCGCTGTCTGCCGGGACGGGGACCCACGATTTCAAGCTGGGATCATTGGCTGTGATTTGCATGGAGACAAAGGTAGAAGAATTCGAAATCAATTGTTCTTTGGAGCTCACCTAAAGCTGCAGAATCGAGTTGACATATCCCCAAAACGAAAATTCCAGACCTTCTGATAATTGTTTTAACATACAATTGACAAAAAAGACCAATGATAGGAATTACCCTACAGAAATATCCGAAATCCCTGTCAAAATTTTCATTTAAAAGATATGTTATTGGGCATGCTATCTATTTAAATTTTTGTCAAACTTCTTAGTTCTATGAAAACAATTCAGAAATTTGGGCTTGCAGTTTTGGCCATGATGGTCATTGGCTGCTCCAGAAACGACTTTCCGGAATCCTCGGGTGGAGCCCGCCTGCCCGGTGAGCCTTGTGGGACAGCGGTAACAATGGACCTTGTGAAAAACCAAGGCAACAACAACCAAATCGTCACAGGGACAGCAACCATATTCAACGATGCAACAGATTTGTACATCGTCTTGAACCCAACGGCTCCCGGATTCATCAACTCAATCTCCTTGTATGTGGGCGATTGCAATTTGGCTCCATCCACCGGCCAAGGAAACGCTGCTCCCGTTCAATTCCCATACCAATTCGGTCCGGCATTGGGTGCAAACACCTACACCGTTACCATCCCCCTCTCCAGCCTTCAAGGGTGCTATTGCATCGCCATGCAAGTGCAAGGTGGTGGAGGATTGGGCACATCTTGGCTCCGTGGCCCCAATGCGGTTCCGTTCATCCCCGGAAACAATTCCAATGGTTACAAAAACGAATATTGCACGCAAGAATGCGAAGAGGAATGTGATTTGAGCGGTCTGCGTACACAAACCCAAGGCGGATGGGGTGCCCCCAATGCGAGCACCAACAATCCCGCCGGATACCTCCAAAACAATTTCGCTTCTTGCTTTCCTAGCGGGTTGTCGGTGGGTTGCAACTACACCCTAAGCCTGTCGTCGGCCAATGCAGTGCGCAATTATCTGCCAGATGGTTCCACCCCGGTTGCCATGACCCAAAACTACAGCAATCCAACGAGCCAAATTTCGGTTTTGGCTGGCCAAACCGTGACCTTGGCGCTCAATGTAGGATTTGACTACTGTGACGCAAATTTTGCTCCCAGCAACTTGAATTTGGGCGATTTGGTAATTGTTTCCGGAACCTTCCAAGGATGGACCGTGAACCAGTTGTTAAACCTGGCCAACCAAGCAGTTGGAGGATGTTCGGTGAACTATTCACTCAGCGACATCAATGCTGCTGTGGATGCCATCAACAACAACTTCGACAACGGCACTGAGAACGATGGTTTCTTGACCTGCCCCTGATTGTTTGGCTTGGTGTCAACAAAAACGTCCCTCCGGTAAACTCGGGGGGACGTTTTCATTTAATAAACTGGCATTTATAATCCGGATTGACACATCGATTTCATCACGGCCCCAATCATTCCCACCCTATTCCTTCCTCATTCTCCGATGTCCTCGTTCCAAAGTTCGGGATTGTTGCGGATGAAGTCGGCCATCATGTCCACGCACTCGGGCAAATCGAGGTCCACCACTTCCACGCCGTGGCTGCGCATGAATTCTGCTGCACCGGGAAAGGTCCTGCTCTCTCCCACCACCACTTTGGGAATCTTGAATTGCACGATGGTACCGGCACACATGTAGCAAGGCATCAAAGTCGAATAAATCACCGTATCGCGGTAACTGCCGATCCTACCGGCATTGTTCAGGCAATCCATCTCCCCGTGTAGGATGGGGTTTTGCTCTTGGACCCGCTTGTTGTGACCACTTGCCACCAATCGGCCATTTTTGACCAATGCCGAACCGATGGGAATTCCACCTTCCGACAGTCCTTTTTTGGCTTCGTCAATCGCGATTTGCATGAATGGGTCCATGTGCATGATGTAGGTTGTCAATCCGAGTCGTCCGTTCTGCCCCTCCTGGAAAACTCATCCAAAAACTGCTTCTCTTCCTTGGTAAGGGATGCTATTCCGTGTTTTCGAATTTTATCCAAGATGGCGTCCATTTCAGCCTGCCTCAATATCCTAGGAGAAACATCGTGGTCATGGCGGGGCTTGTACCGCTTTTTGCGACCGAAATTGCCTTGGAAAAAGGACCTGAAGAGCAGCGTCATGTTGTCGGCCAAATCAGGCCTCAAGACGATTAAAACCAACACGAACAAGGTTGGCACCAACAACAGAGTGAGAAAAACCCAGTTTTCGACAACTTTTTCCGGGAAAAAGGCCATGGTGATGAACATGCCCACAATGGCTCCACCCAAATGCGCCGAATGGCCGATGTTGCCAAGGCTGCTCCGCATCCCGAACAAAGAGATGGCCACATACAAGATGGCGAACAACCACAGCGGCATGGGGAGGATGAAAAACACCTGAACAACTGTCTGGGGACTGATGACCGCAATGGCAAAAATGAGTCCTGAAATTGCACCTGAGGCCCCCACGGCCCGATAATTGGGTTGATCCCGGTGAATCAAAAGCCCCAATCCGTTTCCACCTAATAGACTTCCCAAATACAGGATGATGTAGGGAAGTGGCCCGCCATTGTTCAGTTCAGCGTGCATGCCAAATGTCTTTTCCAACGCTGGACCGCAGAAATACAACGTGAGCATATTTACCAAAAGATGGGAAACACCCACATGCAAAAAGCCGGAAGATAGAAGCCTGTGCCATTCTCTGCCTTGCAAAATGGATTTGACGTGAAAGTCAAACCGGAAAAGGGCGGATTGATCGCTGAAGGCGAACAAGGAAAAGGCCACGTTGGCGATCAAGATGGAAAGCGTTACGGGTGCTCCAGACATGCGGCAAAAATACGGAAGCCTACCTGAAAATGACGGAACTGGTGGATAAATCGGTTTTTGTCGGCCAATCAGGGTATGTAGTTTTGTACTTCACTTCAATTTTTCAACCCATGCCCGAGTGGTTCCAAACCCGCGTCAAATTCCTCAAACAACAGGACAACGGCCTCATCAAAGCCATCAGTGAACAATATTTGGTAGACGCCATGAGTTTCACCGAAGCCGAGGCCCGGATCCAACAAGAACTGAGGCAAGGGCAAAGGGATGTGACCTTGGTTTCAGTTGCCAGGAGCCCCATCAAGGAAGTGGTGGTCTATGGCGACACGGACCTTTGGTTCAAGGTGAAGGTGACCTACACCGCACAAGATGAAGAAAGCGAAAAAGAGCGCAAGGTCACGACCTATTTGTTGGTAAATGCCAATGATGTGCAGGAAGCATACGCACGTACGCAGGAACATTTAAAGGAATGGCTGATCCCTTATCAGGTGCCCAAGGTGGAGGAGACCGGAATCCGAGAGGTGTTCCAACATGTTCCGGGACTCAGGAGCGGACTCCGTAGGCTTGAAGAGGATGAACTGGCTGAACAGGATTCGGAGGGAACGTTCAAAGTACCCACCTTCAAGCCCAAGGAAGCTGCCATAGAAGGCAAATTCAAAATGCCCAAAAATGATGACGATTTTGGTGAGTTGCCACCGCCCGTCTCTACCGAAGAGGAGTGATTTTCATCCACCCCACCTGCATCTGACCCAGGTTACCGCTTCACGATTTTTTGGCTCCACACGCCCGAGCTACCCTGAAGGCTAAGGATGTAGATTCCTGCGTTCAGATGCGCAACCGACAATTTTTGAACATTGCCAGAGGCTGAGGTACCCGCTGCAACAATACGCCCATGGATGTCGACCAAACGGTAACTGTACTCCGATGAAGCAGGCATGTTGAAGTTTATTTCCTCACGGGCTGGATTCGGATAAACAAAAGGCGATGCTACCATTTCCCCATCGGAAGAAACCGCGCAGGTCCAAGTTGCGTGAAAACCCAATGCATTTCCGAAGGCATTGGAAGATTCACGGATGGTGAGGGCATTGCCAGAGGAAACGATTGCAGGCGGAAGATTGGTCCCACTGAAGGTTCCAATCAACGGTGCGTTGGTTGAATCGCCATCATAAATACGGATGTTGTCACCAGCCAAGAAAGCAAATTGTAGGAAAGTCAGGGTCACGCTTTGCCCTTGTGGTACCTTGATGGTGGTGGTAGAAGCCGAGCCGGGCTGATAATTCAAATTTCCTCCGGAATCATAAAGATTGCCCTGGCACGCCTCCAAAACAGTTCTTCCATTGCCTGACGGCATGTTCACGTTGCAAGGGGCATTGGGATCCACCACGACAGCAGCAGGAAGGACCAAGGTGTCTTGGGAACCGTTGCATCCGAAAGCAATCAACGTTACCGTGTAGCTACCTGCAGAACTGTAGTTATGGATAGGATTTTCATCCGTGGAAGTGTTGCCGTCACCAAAATCCCACAGGTAGGTAAATCCGGAAACAGAATTATTTTGGAACGTGACTTGTGCAGGAATCCTGCAATTGGAGGAGTCAGCCGTGTAGAAAGCCGCACTCAATACGCCTGTATAAGCATTTCCAACACCCACGGCCTGCCAAGCATTCACCGTTTGAATCACGGGATTGGAACATTCACCATAGAGGTCCACGGCTGCTTCGATGGAATAATAGCGGGCATCTGCATATTGGTCGGCCGGGGTCAAGTAGGTCGTCAGATTGCGGAAGGCGATTTTTCCTGCGGTGTCAACTCCAACACCTGAAACGGAATAAGCATCCCCATTGTCATTGGTGCCGCTTCCACCCTCTGTGAGCAGATAGAACCAAAAATTCTGCACACCGCTGTTGGTATGCACCCCGCCGTTATCGAAGGAACCTGTGGTCCAGTATGCGCCCAAATACGTGTCGGGGTTGAAGAAACGCGCGGGATTGGCCATGTCTCGGATTCCACCCAAATCTTCACCGATTTCCCAATTGGCATTTCCAGGACGCGCATAAATCTCGATGGCTGCACCAAAAATATCACTGAAAGATTCATTGAGGGCTCCGGATTCGTTTTGGTATATCAACCCTGCTGAAGTTCCGGTGACACCATGGGCAAATTCATGTCCGACCACGTCCAATGCACAAAACGGCCTCGCATTGTTGTTGGCTGAGCCGTAGGTCATGCGCGTACCATCCCAAAATGCATTGGAATAGTTTTGATCGAAGTGAATGTAGCTCAACAACTTGCTTCCTGCACCGTCAAAACTATTGCGCCCGTGTTGCAACCAGAAATAATCGAATGTCATTTCGGCACCCCAGTGACCGTCTGCCGCCGCATGGTCGTTGAACGCATTGATGTTGTCCCAATAATTATCCGCATCGGTAAAATCAACCGCTGAACCGTAATCAGTGCCGTTTTGCATGTTGTAGGTTTCTACCCCGTCGGCCCTTCCAGATTCCCTTAGCCTGAAGAATGAGCCCGTACTGTCCGCAACCAAGGATTGTACACCTGAATAAAAGGTAACAGCCGTACCCTGAACGTCTTGTGTATGTATCAAATCCTCCTTGAAAAGCAGGTTACCATTTTCCGCATCGATGAAAATCGCTTGACGAGAAAAGGGACGATGGGCATAAATATCAAAACGCCATGCCAACCGCGGAGGGTATGACTGATTTCCAGGCTCTGAGAACCACATCAATTCACCCGTCGGGAAAAAATGGGCATCGGGATTACCGGTGGCGTAACGAAGCGCTTGAACCTGTCCTGGCATTTCCCACATGTAGGTTTCGGCCTTCACTGTCTCCAAGGCACGAACCAACGCATCCCGCTCAGTCAGGTTTTGAGTGGCAGGCCCGTTAATTCGGTAAATCCGACCGTTGAGGGTAACCGCTTTCCCATCTTTGAAATGGGCTTTATAAATAGCATGGGCCACGGGGAATCCATCGTGGATTTGTTGGAAGTCGTAATGGGTGAAGCCGATTTGGTCACGATTGGTTTTGATGAGTCGAAGCTGATCCTGACCACCCAAACCCAACATTTCTTTCAAAGTGGGGTAAAGTTGAATGAAACCGGGGCCTTTACCTTCTTGAAAACGAACAAAAGAAGGATAGCCCCCGGCGGATTCGGTTCGAATTCGGAGCGCGTCAGAAGGATTCCAAGCTCCAAAGACGGAGAGGAATGCCCCTCCAGCCAATGCCAACATCACAAAACCGCGTCTGAAAAAGCTCATCTTATCCATTTTGATTTCCATAATTCCTCGAATTTCCTGCTTCGGAGGGTGAATATCCGCAAAAATACCACAGCTCCCAACCCGACCCGCTCGAATTGTCGGGATGCGACAGTAAATCGCTACCTTGCAATAAAAACAGATCATGGCCGGGATTGTTTGGCAGATGATGATGGTGGCAGGATGGTTGGGAATGTCAATTTTGGGTGTACAAGCCTCTGCATCCGACACCCTGCGTGCCAAATTGGTAATGGCAGACCGATTCAAGACCATACCCTTGCCGGGGCAGGCCTTACCACTCCAAAATATTCGATTGAATCCGGAAACCGTTGATTTGGAGAACGGCAAAGTGTTGTTCTTCCAGGATGTTCCCGTAGAGGATTGGAAATCAGCCGATCTGTTTATTCAAATCCAAGGCGGCAAAATCGCAACGACGGTGATGGAAACGAAAGGGGCTAAACCATCCAAAATGTTGCGAAAAAAACTACCTGAGCTGTTCGGAAGTCCCCTTTCGCTTGACCGAAATCCCAACCGCGACGTGTTGACTTGGCAACCCACTCACGATCAACCTTATGAAATCACCTTGATGCGAGAGCGTAAAACCGAACGATGCGTTTTGGTCGTGAAGATGAATTGAGGAATTCCCCTGAGCCCCCTCTACCTCGGAATCATCGGATAAGCGCACCGCCATCCACCACCACAGTCGTTCCAAGCATGTAGGAAGCGGCATCACTGGCCAAAAACAAAGCTACCTTGCCGATTTCCTCCGGAAATCCCATCCGCTTCAAGGGCAGCGTCGCCAAAAAAGCCTCCGTCATGGCCTTCATTTGCTCCGGAGGGACGGGACCTGACATGGCTGCGGTTCCCGGAGTGGCCACACCGCCCGGTGCGATTCCATTCACAAGGATGCCATGTGCCGCCAATTCCTTGGCTGTGGATTTGGTCAACATTTCCATACCGCCCTTTGAAGAGTCATAATGCACAAGATTCCCGGTGGGGTGGAACGCATCGATGGAACTGATGTTGATGATGCGCCCTCCCCTGCCTTGCTTTACCATTTGTTTGGCGGCAGCCTGGGTCAGAAATGCCGCTCCCCGCAGGTTGATGTTCATAGTTTTGTCCCACAATTCGGGAGTAAGGTCCATGAAGGACGACATGTGGTAAATCCCGGCATTGTTCACCAGGATGTCCAAGCCTCCAAAAACCTCCACGGCTTTGTTGATCAAGACTTCCCGGTCTTCAATCGTTGCTGTGTCATCAAACAAGGGCAAGGCTCTTCCGCCATTGAGAGAAATCGAGGCGGCTGTTTCAGATGCACCGGTCACATCCACATCCGCTACAATCACATTCGCACCCGCATCCGCCAATTGAATGGCGATTGCCTTACCGATTCCTTTGGCAGCTCCCGTCACGATTGCGGTTTTGCCTTTGAGAGAAAAAATCTGGACGTACTGATTCATCTGGGAAAGAAGTTTTGGCAAAGGTATCCACGGCTTCAACTCCAAAAGATGACTTCCATCAGGATTGGGAACCGGCGAAACATGATTTTGAGCAAAAAAAAACGTCCCCGACTTGGAAGGCGGGGACGTTTGATTTGGATGAGGCAGGCTTACTTGCCCATGGCCTTTTCAACCACAGCCTTGAAGGCTTCGGGATGGTTGGTGGCAAGATCACTGAGGACCTTACGGTTGAGGGCCACATTGGCGTCGGCCAATTTTCCAATCAGCTGACTGTAAGTGGTGCCATTGAGGCGTGCACCGGCGTTGATCCTTTGGATCCACAGGGCACGGAATTCGCGCTTTTTAGCACGACGGTCACGGTATGCGTAGGTCAGGCCTTTCTCGACCTGGTTTTTGGCTACCGTCCAAACATTTTTCTTGCGACCGAAAAAGCCTTTGGCCATTTTGAGGATTTTCTTCCTCCGGGCGCGGGATGCTACTGCGTTTACTGAACGTGGCATAGTTTCCTTTGAATGATTGTGGCTTGATGAGTGGCTCCAATTAGGCGCACTTGTCTACTCAGGCTGCCGGGTTAAACTTTGATCAATTCTTTAATCCGCTTCTCGTCCGCGGGGTGAACCAAGCCCATCAAGGCCAAACGGTCTTTGCGCTTTTTTGACTTTTTGGTCAAAATGTGGTTGTGGTACGCATGTTTCCGCTTGATCTTGCCGGTCCCGGTCAACTTAAACCTTTTGGACGCACCGCGGTTGCTTTTCAACTTTGGCATATTACTACTCGAATTAATTCCTTTACTTTTTGGGTGCGTTTTTGGGAGTCAAGATGATGTACATCCTTTTTCCCTCCAACTTGGGCAACATTTCAACTTTACCCTCGCGGTCCAAAGCATCAGCAAACTCCAACAGGATTTTCTTTCCCCTGTCGGTGTAGACGATGCTCCTACCACGGAAATGAACGTAGGCTTTCACTTTGTTGCCTTCCTGAAGAAACTTCTCAGCATGCTTTACCTTGAAGTTGAAATCGTGTTCATCCGTATTGGGACCGAAACGAATTTCTTTCATCAAGACCACATGCTGTTTGGCCTTCTTCTCCTTTTCACGTTTTTTCAGCTCGTAGCGAAACTTGGCGTATTCGATGATGCGGACAATCGGGGGATCAGTCGTACCGTTGATTTCCACCACATCTTCACCCGTCTCTTCCCCGATACGGAGCGCCTCCCTGAGGGACATCACGCCGTTTTCTTCTTCAACCTCACGACCTACAACGCGTACACGCGGGGTGTCGATTTCCTGATTGATCCGGTGCTCCCTTCTCGGGCGACGGGCTCCCCTGTCAAAAGACCTGGGACCACTATTTCTTTCCTCGTAGCTGATAATTGTAAAAAAGTTTAATCCAACTTGAGTGACTGCCGAACATCCTTGAGGACAATCTCGGCAAAAGCCTTCAACGACATCGATCCAAG
>Ga0068876_10003306_pt1 | contig 11609 bp, 9 predicted proteins | sample NOAtaG_6_FD_66442 | JGI IMG/M metagenome (GOLD analysis project Ga0068876, IMG submission 66442) | Freshwater lake microbial communities from Lake Erie, under a cyanobacterial bloom - NOAA_Erie_Diel5S_2200h metaG | ecosystem: Environmental > Aquatic > Freshwater > Lake | place: USA: Ohio, Lake... | reverse complement strand
GTTGCTGATGTCAATCTTAAGCCTATCTCACCACTTAATTCAACATTTTTAAATCGTTGATCAGAAATAATTTCACTCATGAGTCTTTATATTTAATCAATATCTTTTTTACAGTTTTACAATCATAAATAAAAAAAATAAATGCATTCTAACGCATTTTGTAATTGCTTCAAGTTATTGGGAATGTATGTTTAATAAAACTCTAAAATTTTTTTAGAAGTAAAACTAGAAATATCTTTTTGAGTTATTTTAGAACGTCTATTTTGATATTCTCCGAGTATTTGATTAATAATATCGATTGTTATTTTTTTTAATTCACCTGATAGCAAACTTCCATTTCTATAACCATTTATAATAGTTTCATAACGTGGTTTATCATCTAATAAATATTGTAAATATTGACAACATATATCAACATCTGTATCACCTCCAAGTTCTCGATGTTCTTCTATAGTGTCTTTGCCACCTGAAAAGGCATATTTATTTATTTTATCTTTAACTTGTTTAGGGGTTTCGTTAATAAATATAACTGAATTGGTGTTATCGGTTGAAGAACTCATTTTATGTTCTACACCTAATAAAGATGGTAAAAAGCCTGAATGAATTATAGAAGGTTTATTGTAATTTAGTTTCACTGCAACATCTCTAGTTAATCTGAAATAAGGGTCTTGATCAATTGCACATGGAATTAAAACTCTAATATCCTCTACATTAATATCTTTATCAAACAATTCGATAAAGGTTTGTGAGAAGGACGGAGCTATTTGATTTACAGGGAAACTAATTTTACCCATATTATCACTTTCTTTTGATCCAAAGACATTTTGCATTTGATTTAAATTAACAACTTTATTAATTTTTATAATACTTGGATATAACAAACCTATGTCTTTCGTATTTTGAATAATATAGGTTTTCTCTGGATTAAATCCGATTGATATAATATCTTTAATATTTTCTTCAGCTATTTTTTGGTAATATTCTAATGTAGGTTTGGTTTTAACATTTTCAGCATTATAAAATTTTTCATCATCTGTTATTTGAATTATTACAGGAACATTAAATAAATCTTGTAAATATTTTGTCATCAAAAAAGGTATTAAATGACCCAGATGTAATGATGCGGAAGATGGTCCTCTTCCGGTGTATAAATAAAATGGTTTGCCACTTTCAAAATGACTAATAATTACATCTAAATCCCGATGTGAAAAGAACAAATTATTTTCAAAGAAAGGGTGTAATTTTAAACCTTTACCATCTGAAATTTTACGTATTTTTTCCTTTAATTCATGTGTAATTTCTTGTGATCCAAATTCTTTTAAAAGTTTATGTTTACTGTTCATTTTTATCAAATAATAAAAAAGTATTAATAATTCAATTTTTTATTTACTTAAACTCATATACTCATTAAACAATCAATTAAATGTTCCTTAAATGTTCCTTAAATGTTCCATAAATCTTCCATGGAATACATTAATTTACATGCATCTTCAACAGAAACACCTCCATAATCAACCTTATTTAGATCAATATTTAAAATTTTATCAAGTGATTTTTTAGAAACATCATCAAATGCAATCTCAGACATAAATGGAACTTGCCATCTAACATATCGTGCTTTACCATCAAGTTTCGATAAAATATTAGGATCTTGTCTGCCTGTGCCAATGCTTAAAATAAATGGTTTTTGATATCCAGGGTTATTTTTGATGTTATCAAGTTCAAATAACTCTAAGCATACCGGCAAAGGATCATCATTAAAACTAGCTTTCATGTCTTTTCTAATAGGTAATATTCCATCCTCAGCCATGGTACTCAAAATGCCATTACGTACACTTACTCCATTTGTTAATGCCATATCACACCCAGTTTTACTATTTCCTACTGTAATTGCGATATTAGAAGGTATATCGTGTGATATAAAATAATCAAATATTTTACCAGTCATAATATTACCTTTATATTTGCTTTTTGATTGATTTTTTTTAGAACAAATGCATTTAATATACTTAGCACACCCATTAAGAGATTTGAATTCATTTTCAAGTAATTTAATTACGCAAGTATAATCAGACGATGCCACAATATGATCTTGATCATTAAGCATTATTGCTAAGATACCCCCTGTTGAACTACCTATAATCCAGTCAAATAAGTGTGATAGATAATTTCCATAAGTTTTTTCAAGATGTTTTAGAACAGGTATTAATGCTAATCCAGGCACACCTCTACCATCTAGTGCTAATATTTTCATAAACGGGCGTTTATGTAGCATTTTAGATTCAAGTTTTGATCCTGCTTCAAATCCTAAACCATATACATTATTAATATGTATTTTGTTTTTTAAATCACAATCGAGTATGCTTTGCATTATTGGTGTTTTAGGATTTAATGTAGGATGATTACGGATATAATCAAATTTTTCAAATAATTTAGGAGCTATATCCTTGTACACTTGAAATATAATCATTGTATATTTTTTTAGATGATTTGAAGACTCTTCTGAAGAACCAATGTATGTTATTAAAAAATGTTTTTTATTAAATTCTGGAAAATACTCACTTAATAGAAATTTAACCTCTTTCTGCAAACAGATTGCTAATTCTGAATATTTTTCAGGTAAAATAATGGATGGATAATACATTGTATATGGTATCATGTTTTCGGGTTCAGTTGTCATTATAATATAATAATCTAGTTAAAAACATAATTACAAATCAATTTTATGCTGTATGTGTATAAACATTATTGATGTTTATCTTTTTACTAGAATCACACATTAGTATGTTTTGAAGCACTGGTGTATCTGGTGAAAATGATAAATGATCACGGATGTAATCAAATGCCTCAAATAATTTAGGAGCCACATTCTCCGACACTTGATAAATAATCTTAGTAGATTTTCTTAAACGATTTGAACACTTTTCAGGAAGTCCAACATATATTATTACGAAATCCTCTTGATTAAAATCAGGAAAATCTGTGCGTAATAGAAGTTTAACCTCATTTTGCAAAGCGTTCTTCAATAGTTCATACTTTTCAGGTAGAACTATTTTGTAAGGATAATTCATTGTATATGTTAACATAGACTTTGATGTCGCCATTGTAATATAATAATCTAGTATAAGGGTAATTATAAATCAATTTTTATGTAGTGATATGATAACAAAGTGGTTAAAAAATTGATTTCAAATTGATATTTATGTGCATATCATAATAAATTTTAAATGCTTCTAAATTTACATGATATAATAGGACCATATGTAGCAAATCAACTAAGTAATAAAACCTGTAAATATATTCTGTTAATTGATTTTGATCCAAACAGTTATATTTTGAATGTATATTGCGAAAGATATTCAAAAGAACCTATATTAAATTTATGTAAAAATAAACAATACATTATTTTAGAATATATGATTTCTAGAAGATTATATAAAACTAATAAAATTATTCCAAAGGATGATGAAGTAAATCCTAAAGATAATTGTTTATTAGCTCTAGTTCATATTTATGATTTAGTAAAAATTTATCAGTTATTACTAAAAAATTATAGGAAAATAGATTATTCAATATATTTTTTGGAAGGTTTGATGCAAATCTGTAAATACAATTCTAGTAAAATGTTAAAAGAACTTTTGACAACTTATTCTAACAATGATTATTTTATGAATATTATAAAAAAAAACTATTCAAATTTATGTGGTTTAGCTATTGAAAATGGAAGTGGTTTGGTATTTACAATCTTATCTGAATATTATTATGTTCCTTATAAAAAAAGCATATGCCCTGTTAAGTTTGAGGAAAATTTATTAATTACTAACATTTTTACAAGTATTACTAACTATAGTTATTTGAATATTTCTCATGTAGCATTTCAAGAACACTTGCGTCAATATAATTTAATATTAGATTTCTATATAAATGTATATAAAAAGAATTATGATAATTTTGATGAATTTTTTGAGAGTGAATGTGGGGTTTATTTATTGATTAGATTGATTGCATTTAATACTAGTTGGGAAATATTAAAATTCATTTTTACTAAATATCGGTTAAAACATAAAATAACTATTGATGATGATGATATTATTTCAGGACTATGTAATGTTTTTGGACAAAGTTTATATTTTAGACATAATTCTATTTCTGAATATGTTTTTAAACATACTCTAGAGAAAAAGATTAATTTTTATAATAAAGCGATTGAAACACATTGGAAAAAATACAGAAGTCATAAATACACAACCAATACACATAGTCTTAACCACAATATTGATAGTTCTGATAAGCCTCATGAAAATGTTAATATTAATATTAGTAAAGATGCTAGTAAAGATGTTGATAAAATAGGATCAATGTATATAAAATTTATTAAAAATATATCTAAAAATTTTCATGCACATCTAATATATCCAGATAAAAATAATAAATAATTATCAATTATCAATTCGTTTTCAAAAGCTTACGAAGGTTTTCGACATATAAATAATTTTTTAATTAATCCATTAACTTCCAAAGACTTATTCGAAAGTTTTCGTAAGCCTTTGAATATATATATATGATACTCTTATTAACTTTTGATAACTAAGGTAGGGTATCACGATTTCTTTAAAATGTATTAGCAATCACTTATAAAACATTAGAAGTAATATTGATTTTATTAGAATTGAATGATATAGTGTTTTCTAAATCTCATGTGTAATATATTAGAGTAATTGAATATATAATGTAATCCTTATTAACTTTTGATAATTAAGGTAGGGTATCACGGTGTCTCTAAAATGTATTAGCATTTACTTATAAAACATTAGAAGTAATGTTGATTTTATTATAATTGAATGATATAGTGTTTTCAAAGGCTTACGACATATTCGACATATAAAAAATAATAAAAAATTAATTCTAGTAATCATTCGAAAGTTTTCGTAAGCCTTTGAATATATATATATATGATATCCTTATTAACTTTTGATAACTAATGTAGGGTATCACTATGTCTCTAAAATGTATTAGCATTTACTTATAAACATTATAGAGTAATAATACTTATTATTATAAATACATTAAAAACACATTAAAAACATATTAGATTATAAAAATAAATTAAAATATGTAATGTAAAATAAGAGACATGGTTTGGAATAATATGAATAATAATTTGAATCAGAGAAATGATATTATTAATCATCCATATGTCATATTTGCGTTAGGGTTTTTTTCTATTGCTGTGGTGATTTATATTATTTATATATATGCATTTAGTGGAAAACCCAAACAAGGATATACATATTATTCTGATGATTTATTAAAAATGGATAATTTATTTACAGAAACTGTTTCAAATGTTGATGATTGTCAGAAATTATGTGAAGAACAACCTAGATGCACCGGAATTACATATGAATCTGATAATAACACATGTATTGGTCAAGAGTATGGACGTTTAAGAACTGATAAAGATAATTATTATGCATGGGTCAAACCGACTACAACACATACCTTATTAAATTCATCCGATAAAAGATTAAAAAGTGGAAAAGCTATTACGGGATATTTGAAGTCTGATACTAGTGCAACTTTAAAAACCAGTAGTATACCTATACCACCTTTAATTGATCAGTTTTCTTTTAGCTTTTGGTTAGTTATTCAGGACTGGTATTCTAACTTTAGTTATTGGAGACATATTTTTCATAAGGGAACTCCTATAGATAGTTCTAAAAATCGTCAATTTAAAACCTTAGTTTATTACAACTGGGAAAAGCTCAATAATGATCTTCCCGAACAAGTCATCGGTGCATGGCTAACTCCTTTTCAAAATAATTTAAGAATCGCTATCACAACCACCAGTCAACGACCATATAATAGAGTTTATCCTCATGCACATATTAAAACATGTAAGTGTGATAAAACAGGGTCTGGTTGCAACTGTTGGACTACTGATCAAACCGGTGATCCACAACATAGCTCTGATGCACTTCTAGATAAAAAAGAATTTACCCATACAGAATATTTAGATATACAAGATATATCCAGTAGTATCCCTAATCATATTGTTATTTCTGTTAAAGGCAACGTTATGACAGTCTACTTAAACTCAAAAGAACACAAATCCATAGTTCTCAAAGGAAAACCGAAATGGAATAATGGTGATCTTTACATACATAACCCCAAATCTTACCAAGGCATCCTACAAGATTTTAAATATTTTCCATCCTCTTTAGAACTAGATCTAATAAAAACCTTATATAATGATGGTAAAAACCACATTGCATCACACTGAAAATAACCACCAACTCAAACTATTTAACTTACTTTTCACTTTTTACTTTCATTTTTACCATTGGATTATATCGAAATCATCCTTTGCTATACCATTAAAATATCACTTTAGCTTATCCTCAGGACAAAACTCCTATCTCCTCCTGAAAAAACTGGAGGGCTTGAGTTAGATCTACTTTATAGCAAAACAGCTCCCAAAATCATCACTTTTTTTTATCACATTTTTATATGGTAATGCATAAGTTATCCCTGAACAATGCTTGACCTCATTTTATGTGTAGCATAGAAATGGGGATAAGGTCTGCATAGCGCTATGTAATTTTTTAATGAAAAAAATGAAAAAAAGTGATGAAAAATGATAAAAAAATAAAAATTTCAGCTTATCCTCGGGCGAATTCAAAGCCCTAGCTCCTAAAAAAAAGTTAAAAAATCAGTAAAAAACCACTAAAATAGCATTGTTTTTCATTTTTTAAGAGATTTTCAAGCATTATTTTGTATTTAATCAAAGCCCTATCGCCATGTCAAATTGGTACCCCTGAAGAGATAATTTGATATAATATAAAAAATGTGCGAATAAAATGTATTTAAAGTGTGCTTTAACGTCCCAAATGAAAATGACTCAAATGTTTTTTTGAATTAAAATTCCGTTCCTCAGTAAAAAAAAATGAGGAACGGAATTTCTGTAAACTTTAATGCGCCAATGCTTCAAATAAACCTGTGCTCTCATGGTTTTGTCCTGAAATAAGAAATTTGACCCCCCAAAAAACACTAAAAAACACAATTTTTCGTTTGGGACAATTCAACGAGTTTTCAATAATGAACCTCTGCATTAAATTTTTTGATTTTTTTTGGTTTTTTTTGATTTTTTTTAAGAGAGCTCCTGAAAATTTTTTACCCAAAATGCTAACTTGGGTAATTTAGGGTAATTTTTTTCTAACACATAGAATAACCCTAACATAACACTAGAACGCCATAAATCATTTTACCCTAATTTTCAAAATAGTAGTTTTGTATATAAGGGGATAGGTAGCTCCCAAAATGTATTACCCAAATGCTAACTTTCCCCTTAATTTTTGAAGTATAGTTTTGTAGATAAGAGTATAGTATCGCTATAAAAACTAGAAAAAAGGGTAAAAAAAGGTAATTTTTTTAGGGTGTTTCAAAATAATAGTTTTGTAGCTAAGAGCATGAGACGCTCCTGAAATTTTTTAAAAAAATGCTATGCTGATTTTTTCAGGAGCTACTAAAAATTTTCAAAAATTTATCTCCTGAATAGGGCTTGATTTCTCCTGGATTTTGTAAAAATAAAAAACGAAAAAAAACACATTGGTTAGCATTTTTGGCACATAAAAAAGGTAATTTTTTTTAAGCCTTCTAATAAGCAAAAAAATGCTTTAATGTCCTAAAAAAAAGTTATCATTTAAAAAGGTATTTTTTTGACGTTTTTTAAGTATAGTTTTGTAATTAAGCAATGCATTACGGCTACCAGTTAGCATAAAGTTAGCATAAAATATATCCGGAGTTAGCATTGGCATTTTCAGGGCTAATTTTAGCTTTAAATGATAGCCGATTACCCTAAAAAGGGCAAAGCTAAAATATCCCTGGGGTAATGCATAAAATTTTTTTTATGTGAGAAAAAATCAAAAAAACTAGATGATACTAAAAATTTTGCGCAGAGGTGTATTTAATATGATAGTTAGCTTACGAAAAAAATGATAAATCAGCATTAAAGTAGGAGTAAAATGATATAATGTTAAAAAAAATATATTATTAAATATATACTTAATATAACATTTAGATAGAAATCAATTAGAATGAATAAAGAATATGTATGTGAAAGTTGTGATTTTGTGTCAAATAATAAGTATCATTATCAAAGACATTTGACGACCAAGAAGCATGAATTGTTAAATTCAAGTGATAAAAATGAATATACATGTGAATGTGGAAGGAAATTTAGACATAAAAGTAGTTATTCAAGACATAGAAATGCATGTGAAAACGGTAATATGTCAATGTCTACTACTAATAATAGTAATAATAATAGTAATAATAATGATGCTTTATTGGAACATGTATTAAAAATGAATCAAAATACACTTCAAATAATGTCTGAATTACAAAAAAATAATTCAGACCAACAAGTTAAAAACTTTGATAATTTTCTAAAATTACAAGAAAAACAAACTGAAATATTCAAAGAAGCTATTAAATCCAGTAATAATACAACTACCACAACCAATGTTCAACTTAATAATTCGGTAATTAATGGGCAAAAAACAATTCAATTCTTAAACCAAAATCTACCTGACATGATTGATATTGACACTTTTATAAATAATTATAAAGGTGATTATCATCTTAATGAAAACGAAACTAGAACCTTATTAGAATCTTATCAACTTAACGGTGTTAAAGGTTATGCTAAATGTCTTTCATTTTTTCTTAAAGATAATTGTAATAGACAACTCAAAGACAAAAATATAGAATACCCTAAAAAAATATCTTTTCCGTTAACTTTAACTGACTCAAACTTAAGAAGTATTAAAGTTAAAACAGAAAATGGTTGGGGAACTACAACAGATGATCAAGCATTATCAAGAATTATTATAATATCAAATGATCAAGTATATCTTCATCATAAAACATGTATTTATTTACCAGAAAATGCAAAAAATACTGTTTTAACATACATTAAAAAAGATAATCCATTCCAAAAAATTAAAAATTCATTTACATCTATCAAGGATTAATTATTATAATTATTATAATTATTCTAATAATCCTGAGTTTTTCCACCAATTAAAGGCATATAACCCTGTACCATGAGAGATTAGGTTTTCTATTATTATTCTATCATATTTTAAAGGTAATCCACTTTTAAGCCACCAATCTAATACATTTACATGACCTTTGAAAGATGCCCAATATAATGCATATTCATTATATTTTAATGGTAAACCACTTTTGAACCACCATTCTAACACATTTACATGACCTTTAGCAGATGCATTATTTAATGCATATTCATTATATTTTAAAGGTAATCCACTTTTAAGCCACCATTCTAAAACATTTACATGACCATTTTCAGATGCCCAATCTAATGCGCTTTCATCATATTTTAATGGTAATCCACTTTTAATCCACCATTCTAATACATTTATATGACCATTTTCAGATGCATAATTTAATGCTTCTGAAGTAAAACCAGATATTAAACTATTATGTTTTTCTAGTAAAAACATTAAAACATCTACTTTACCATACTTGACAAGATTTCTAATATATTCTTTTGTTATTTTCAAATCAAATTTTTTAATTGTTTCAACATCACATAATGGATATTTACCCCCTAATATTATCTTATCTGACCTCCATTTTATCCCATTTCTTTCATCTGGATCTTTTACGACTTGTGCATCATCTGGTATTTCCACTATTCTTAGATGTACACCATAATGATAAAAATTATGAACTTGATCAATAGTCGTAAAGTAAAATCCACCAGGAACACATGAACCCTCTTTTTGAAATGTTTCTTCTAAAATGTTTAACCCAGTTTGATATTGAAAACCATTATGATTTTCGTTTTCATTAGTAATTTTAACAGTAAGCATACCTTTGAACATATGAATGTGTAATAGAATGTTTTAGTGTAAATCATATAAATGTTTATAATTCAATTTTTTAAACATTTATATGATTTAATATCAAAATAAAAAATATGTAATCTTTAATGGTGTAAATAGCAAGTTAAATTATACTAATAATTACACTAATAATTACTCTAATAATTACTCTAATAATTCTGCGTTTTTCCATCAATTGAAGACATTATTTAACTGTATAAAATTAGAGTTTAGTTCGAAGGATTACACTTCAGCAAGGGGTATATAATATTTTGATTGTTCAAAATTAATACAATTTTCAAATGATAATCCGCTTTGTTTCCACCATAAAGCAACACCAGGATGACAGCTAGATGGAAGATTAAAATATTTTAATGGTAGTCCACTATTAAACCACACATTCAATACATTTACATTACCCATAACAGATGCACAACATAATGCCATTTCATTGTATTTTAATGGTAGTCCACTATTAAACCACCATTTTAAAGAATTTGTCGTAGCATCTTGTGATGCTGATGATAAGGCTTCTTCACTATATTTTAGCGATAAACCACTATTTTTCCACCACTCTAATATGTGAACAAACCCTTTTTTTGATGCTATATTTAATGGACTTTCATCATATTTAAGGGGTAAACCAGTATTTTTCCACCATTCTAATATATGTGCATGACCATTTAGTGAAGCTAAATATAATGAATACCTACCACATTTAACAGGAATATTGGAATCAACTAACCAGTTAAGAAGATTAATAAAACCTTTTTCTGATGCAAACGAAAACACATCTTCCTCTGAGGTTTCAAATTGTAAACCAGATTCATACCACCATTTTAACACATTTATAATATCGTTTTCTGATAAATCATCCCTAAATAATACGAATGATACCATATCATGACACAATGGTAATCCTGAGTTTTTCCACCAATCAAGAACATCCATCAGACCATGATAAGAAGCTATTAAAATAGACTCTTTAGTGTATTTTAATGGTAATCCACTTCTCAACCACCACTCTAATACATCAACATGACCATTTGCAGATGCTTTATCAAGAAAATAAAGGTCATACATACCACATGCATAAAAGTAATCCGCTTCTGCAGATATTTTACCAGTATTTTTTAAATATTCTAAAATGTCAACTAGACCCAGTTGACACAACTTATGAATATAACAATCATTTATATTAAAATTAAATTTTTTTATAGCTTCAATCGTGAAAAAATTATATTTATCTCCAAAAATTATTTCAGATTGACTAGAAATAAGAGCATCATCCAAATCATATTTATCTACAAACCTATGTGTGTGTAAATATGTTGTTTCATTTAATATTTTATTATTTTTATCTGAAGGCAATAATACAGTCCTAAACATACCATTTCCAAAATCATAACTGAATAAACTTTCAAATGGAATTAAATATATATAAGTTCTATTTAGATTATATAGTATTGTATTTGTATTAATCCTATTATAACTAGAATCCAGTGTCATAGGTGCAATATACATTTGTTAATATTATAAAAAAAGTAATCTGATTCAATTTTTATTTAGATTATCATAAAATAACTTCAGTAAAATTTGTTATTTTCAGAGTAAGCCTGAGTTTTTCATACATTAATGCTTTTTAGAATATTTTAATGGTAGTTTGCGTTTTACCTCACCACTCTAATGCTTTTT
>Ga0068876_10003296_pt1 | contig 11639 bp, 12 predicted proteins | sample NOAtaG_6_FD_66442 | JGI IMG/M metagenome (GOLD analysis project Ga0068876, IMG submission 66442) | Freshwater lake microbial communities from Lake Erie, under a cyanobacterial bloom - NOAA_Erie_Diel5S_2200h metaG | ecosystem: Environmental > Aquatic > Freshwater > Lake | place: USA: Ohio, Lake... | reverse complement strand
AGCATAAGCCCCATACCTCATGGCTTCCTCGCCGTCGCCATCCGCCAGAAGGAAGTGATTCATTCCGCCTACGCCGCGAAGCGGATCATAAAGGCAGGCCGCGACACAGGATCCAAGGATTGTCAGAAGCGATACATCAGGGTCCGACGATACCCGGTGCTCTCCCTGGACAACATGTAATTTGATTACGCGTGGAGATTTTAGTTTTGGAGCCTCAGAAATCATGTAAGTGCTCCAAATACTTCTTCGATTTTTTCACGGAGTGTGGCTACTGTAAATGGTTTGACCAGATAATTGTTGACTCCGTACTGGGCGGCGCGCTGCACCAGTTCCGGGTCGGCCCGACCTGTCAGCATGATCACAGCTGTGTTTCGGATGGGCTCATAGGACCGGATGGCGCGCAGCAGACCGAGGCCATCCAGTTTGGGCATGTTGAAGTCGGTGATGACCAGGTGTGCGGGTCGGGCTACGAGGGCGGCCACGGCCTCCTCGCCGTCGCCGGCCTCTCGGGTGTTTGTCACGCCAATCTGCTGGAGGCCGTTGCGAACCAGCGAACGGATCGTGAGTTGATCGTCGACGATCAGCACTGACAATGCGGATGCAGCGGGCATTTACGGCTTCTTCTCGGCAAGAGTCAGGATCATCGGACCGATCTTCTCGAGAGAGACCTGGTGCTCGACGCCACCCATTTCATAGGCCACACGCGGCATGCCGTAGACGACGCAGCTTTCCTCGTTCTGTCCCACGGTGCGGGCGCCAGCATCGCGCATCAGTTTCAGCGAAGCAGCGCCGTCGCGGCCCATGCCGGTCAGAATCGCACCCACCGCAGCCGAGCCACAGGTCGAAGCGACGGATGCAAAAAGGGCGTCAACCGAGGGGCGATGCCCGCTGACCGGTTCGCCGGAGCGCAGGCGACACTGCAATCCAGGCCCCGCCTTCGAGACTTCCAGATGCATGTCGCCGCCCGGCGCGAGATAGATTCGCCCCGGCTGCAATGGGGCCCCGTCGTAGGCCTCCGAGACGCTGGCTGCCGTTGCGCGGTCAAGCCTGGCGGCGAAGCTCGTTGTGAAGACGGCCGGCATGTGTTGCGTGATCACGGTCGGCGGACAGTTGGCGGGAAAGTGGGAAATCACCTTCAGGAGCGCCTCCACACCACCGGTAGAGGCTCCTATGGCGATGACGTCGTTCGAGCCGCCAAACTCCGCCGACGGCGTCGGCGGAGCCGACGTCGAGGAGGGGCGAACACGGGCGCCTGCGGCCGCCTTCACCTTCTCGGCCAACTCGCCGAGGCCGATCCGTGCGTCGATGGTGTTCGACGGTTTTCCGATGCAGTCCACAGCGCCAAGTTCAAGCGCGCGGAGGGTGGCGTCCGCCCCGGCCTGGGTGAGGGTGGAGACCATCACCACGGGCATCGGTCGCAACCTCATGATGCGCTCGAGGAACTCCAGGCCGTTCATGTTCGGCATCTCGATGTCGAGCGTGATGACGTCTGGATTCAGATCCTTGATCGTCTGGCGCGCTTCATGGGGATCCCCCGCGAAACCGACGACATCGATTTCGGGATCCCGACGAAGCAAGGCGCCGATCAGCCCCCGCATCGTGGGAGAATCATCGACAACCACCACCCTAACCGGACTCATGACCTGGAGGCCTCCACGCGGCGATAGACCGTCAGACCGTCTGAAACCAGGCTCGAGACCTTTGCGCTGACACGCTCGGAATGACCTATGTAGAGACGCCCATCCGGGGCCAGCAGCGGCGCGAACCGCGCACAAATCCGCTCCTGGGTCGGGTCATCGAAGTAGATCATGACATTCCGGCAGAAGATGGCGTCGAAGGGGCCTCGCACCGGCCAGTCACCAATCAGGTTGAGCTCCTTGAAGGTGACCAGGGATCTCACCTCCTCTCCCATGATCCAGGCGTAGCGATCGCTCGGATCCCGGCGCATCCAGCGATCCCGCTGCGCCGCCGGAATAGGCGCGACCAGATCGTCCGGATAGACGGCATCGCGAGCCTGATCCAGAATCCGCGAGTCGATGTCGGTCGCCAGTATCTTGATGTCGAACCGCTGGGCGTCCGGGAGCACGGACAGCAGGGTCAGGGCCATCGAGTAGGGCTCCTGTCCGCTCGAACAGGCCGCCGACCACAAGCGCATCCGACCGCCGGACTTCAGAAACGGGATCGCCGGCCGCAGCACCTCGTCGCGCAGGTGAACGAAGTGATGGGGCTCCCGGTAGAACCGGGTCACATTTGTGGTGAGGGAGTTGAGCATGGCGCTGCGCTCGGCCGCACCCTCGGGGGAAGCGACCAACGCGCAGTAGTCCGAAAACGCCGGCAATCCGAGCTTCCGAAGCCGTTTGGCGAGGCGGGAGTACACCAGACTGGCCTTGGTATCCGCCAGCGCGATCCCGGACTGCTCGTAAATGAGCGCCGCAATGGTCCGGAAATCTTCGCGGGTGAAACTGTACTCGCCCTCGACGAGGGAGTCGGAATCGACCCTACGCCCAAGGACAGTCACGTTCATGCTGCGAGGCCTTCGAGGTCCGGCAACAGACGCTCGACGGCGATCTCACTGACCATCCTGTCATCGATCGTGATCAGGCCGCGGATGAAGGCCTTCGACTGATCGCATCCGACATCGGGCGTAGGCTGGATCTGATCGGGGGTGATCGACAGAATGTCGGAGACGGCGTCCACAAGAAGGCCGACAAGACGCTCTCCCACCTGCACGACGATGATGACCGAGCGTTCGGAAGGCTGGGTGGGCGGCAGATCCAGCCGCTCGGCCAGGTCCATGATCGGCAGCACCGCTCCACGCAGGTTGATCACACCGCGCATGTAATTCGGGCTCTGTGGCAGAGGCGTCGCCGCGCTCCAGCCCCGTATCTCCCGCACAGACATGATGTCGACGCAGTATTCCTGCTCTCCGGTCCAAAATGACGTCAGCTCGCGGCGTTCGCTGGCCCCGATATTTGCTGGCTGGTTCATATTCACTCCGCAGCTTGGATTGAAGGTTCAGGCATCCGCAGGGGTTCACGCTTGCGCATCGCGACCAGGGCGTCGACGTCGAGGATCAAGGCCACCCGACCGTCACCCAGGATGGTCGCCGCAGCGATCCCCGGAACCTGCTGGTAGTTGGACTCCAACGACTTGATCACGACCTGCCGCTGGCCGTGAATGCTGTCGGCGACAAGCGCGGCGCGGCCGCCGACCTCGCTATCCACGAGCAACACGACACCCTCAGCGGGATCAATCTCGGTGGTCTGGAAGCCGAGCACGCGGCCGATGTCGACCAGAGGCACATAGGCGTCACGCACCGCAAGTACGCCACCCTGAGCCCCGAGTTTCTTCACCTCGGCCGCAGCCGGACGGAGGCTCTCGACGATTGCGGTCAGCGGCACCACCAGGGTCTGACCGGCCACGTCGATGACCATGCCGTCCAGGACGGCCAAGGTCAGCGGAAGGCTGAGAGTGAAGGTGGATCCGAAGCCGGGCCGGGAGCTGATCGAAATCCGGCCTCCGAGGCCTTGCACCGACTTGCGCACAACATCCATGCCCACGCCGCGACCGGAGATATCCGACACCGTGCTCGCCGTTGAGAACCCGGGAAGGAAGATCAGATTATCGACTTCCTCGTCCGTGAGCTGCGCATCGGCGGCGATGAGACCGCGATCAATAGCGATCTGACGGACTCTGGGCCGATTGATGCCTTTGCCGTCATCACCCACCTCGATGACGATCCGTCCGCCGCGATGCAGGGCCGCCAGACGGACCGTCCCCTCTGTGGGCTTGCCGGCTGCGACGCGTTCTTCCGGCGTCTCGAGTCCGTGGTCGATCGCATTGCGGAGCATGTGCGTGATCGGCTCCGAGATCCTCTCGATCACGGTCTTGTCGACTTCGGTATTCTCTCCGTCCGTAACCAGCCGGACCTGTTTTCCAGTCTGACCCGCGATCTCGCGCACGAGGCGCGGCATCCGCTGGAACACCGATTTTACGGGCTGGGCCCGGATCGCCATGACGCTGTCCTGAATGTCGCGCGTCAACTGCTCCAGCTCATCCAGACCCCGGCCAACATCAGAAGACGCTGCGAAACCGTGGCCAGCCACACGCTGGGCCAGCATCGCCTGGTTGATCACCAGCTCGCCGACAAGGTCGATCAGCTTATCGATACGCTCCGGATCCACCCGAATGGTCGCCTGATTGACCTTCTCCCCCTGAGGAGGCTGAGGTGAACGCAGCGAGGCCGGCTGCGCGACCTGGGCCACAGGAGCGGCTGGGGCCAGCGCCACGGGCGGCTGGGATTCAACGGCGGCCACGTCGACCTTCAACGGCGTGAAGGCGGGTTCGGCTTCCATGTTCGCAGCCTGGGCGGCGGCGATGATCGCAGCAATGTCGGGACCGGCGTCGGCTTCGACCAATACCGGTGGGGACGCCTCTCGCACGATCGTGGTCGAGCAATGGCCCTCGACGAACTCGAAGACCTCGCGGATTTTTTCTTCGGGAACATCAGTCCTGAGGCGGACTTTCCAGGCGAAGTGCGCCGTTTCCGGGTCGAGGTTATCGAAGATCGGCAGAGCATCGTCCAGCAGCTCGACATCGATCTTTCCCAGGCGTTCGATCTCGCGGATCAGAAGGCCGGCCTCGTTCGCCTTGGCGTAGAGCTCATCCATCGGCTGGAAGGTGATCGTCCAGACCTCTTCCCTCGGGCCTTCATCGACTTCCGGCAGGGTCAGTGTGACAGGCTTGAAGACAATGCCGTCTTCATTGGGCTGGAGATCCGCTGGCAGGGCCGGCGGGGAGGGCGCCGGACCGCCGGAGATCCAGGTCTCTAGCTCTTCAACCATAGCGGTCGTCGAGGCTGCATCGCCTTCGCCCCCGAGCTTGGCGGCGGCCACATGATCCGCAAGCACATCGGCAGCTCGAAGCAGCAGCTTGACCAGATCCGGCCGAAGCGCGGTCTTTCCGCCGCGGATATTGTCCAGGAGAGTTTCAAAGACATGGGCGAAACGTACGAGGGCCTCAAGCCCGAAGGCGCCGGCGCCACCCTTCACAGAGTGAACCGCGCGAAACACCGCGTTGACCAGCTCAGGTTCGGTGTCGCCGGCATCGATGCTCAGGAGCCCAGACTCCAGGTCTCCCAGCAGTTCGTCACATTCCTGGAAGAATGTGATCTTGATTTCCTCGAGCTCGTCCATGGGCTCAGGCCGCCACCTTCCGGATCACATCCAGGAGCTTCTCGGGATGGAAGGGCTTGACGATCCATCCGGTCGCACCCGCCTCGCGGGCCCGGACCTTCTTTGCGGGGTCACTTTCCGTAGTGAGCACCAAGATCGGTGTCGCCCGGTAGGCTGCGTCCTCCCGCACCCGCTCGATGAAGCCGAAGCCGTCCAGCTTGGGCATATTGATGTCGGTGATGATAACGTCAGCGCCGCTCTCGTTAAGCACCTCGAGGCCGTGTTCACCGTCAACCGCCTGGATGACGGTGAACCCTCCCCCGGCCAGAGCCAGGCGCAGCATGTCCCGCATGGTGCGAGAGTCATCCACTGTAAGGACCTTGATCAAGGGACGGCTCCGTCTTTGTCGACCTTCAGGCCGAGATGATCTTCAGCAGCGAACAAGGCCGCTGCGGCGGAGAAGGCTGCGGAGCGGGGCTCAATCGTCAGGTCATGGCCCTCCTCGGACCAGGCGCGCCGGGCGGCGACCAGAACCTGCAGACAGAGTCCCCCGAGGCGCTCCACATTGGACGCGTCCAGCTGGACGGAAGCGCCTCGATGCTCGGTCAGCGCGGCCTTCAAGGGCTGGGCGGCCTTGAGGTCGAGCACAGGGTCAAGACAAAGCGTGCTTGCCATTTCCTAGAACTCCTCCCAGCCGTCTTCCGCCGACTTGAGGGCGGTAGCCCCGAAGGTCTCGGCGATGCGGCGAGTGGCGGCGCGCGCGGGGGACGGACGCGGGGTGGCGTCGGGTGTCGCCGGCTGCGGGGCAGGACGTCCCGAGCCCTGGACAGCGCCGGTCCGGAACCGCGAGATCAGACGGTTCAGCTCGGCCGTCTCTGACTTCAGGGCGTGAGTGGCGGCCGTGGATTGCTCGACCATGGCGGCGTTCTGCTGGACCACCTGATCCATCTGGTTGACGGCCGTATTGACCTCGGCGAGCCCCGTGGCCTGTTCCTGAGCAGAGGCGGCGATCTCGGAGATCAGCGCATCGATATCAGCCACCTGCGCCACGATCTTGTCGAGCGCCCGGCCGGTCTCACCCACCAACTCGACCCCCTGACCCACTTGCTGGCTGGACGCCGAGATCAAGGACTTGATCTCCTTGGCGGCCTGGGCGGAGCGTTGAGCGAGGGCGCGCACCTCCTGCGCCACCACGGCGAAGCCGCGGCCGGCGTCCCCGGCGCGAGCGGCCTCCACCCCGGCGTTGAGCGCCAGGAGGTTGGTCTGGAAGGCGATCTCGTCAATCACGCCGATGATCTGGCTGATTTCCTGAGACGAGGTCTTGATGTCGCCCATAGCCTGCACAGCCTGGGCCACCACCTCGCCGGACCGGACGGCCTCGGACTTGGCAAGCGCCACCGTCTCGCTGGCCCTGCGGGCGCCAGCCGCCGTGGTCTTCACCGTGGCGGTGATCTCGTCCAGCGCCGCTGCGGTTTCCTCGAGGCTCGCAGCCTGTTGCTCGGTGCGACGCGACAGGTCGTCTGATGCGTGGGCGATTTCGTCCGCTCCCGTGCGCATGGCGTCTGAACCCGTCCGGACCTGGCCGAGGGTATCAGAGAGAGATGCAACCGCGGCGTTGAAGTCCTTGCGAAGCTGCTCGTAGTCGGCCGGGAAGGTTTCGGAGATCTGCGACTGCAGGTTGCCTTCCGAAAGACTGCTCAGGGCGCTCGCAAGCGATGTGACGACTGCGGCCTGTTCCTGAGCGCGCTGGGCGCGTTCGGCCTCGGACTCCTCCCGAGCAATTTCTGCGGCGGTGATGTCACTTGCGTACTTCACCACCCGGTAGGGCTTACCGTCTTCTCCCATGAGCGGCGTATAGCGGGCCTGGATGATGACCTTGCGACCGCCCTTGGCGAATCGGGTGAAGACATCGGAGATGGCCTCCCCGGCTCTCAGGCGCTGCCAGAAACCCGCATACTCGGGACTGCGCGCATAGGCGGGGTCCACAAAGATCACATGTTTCCTGCCGACGACCTCGCCGGCCGAGTAGCCCATGGTGTTGAGGAAGTTCTCGTTGGCTTCCAGGATGGCGCCGTCGAGATCAAACTCGATCCTGGCCTGGGACTGGTCCATCGCCGACGCCATGGCCTTCAGGTTGAAGATCGATTTTGCGTCCGCCTCTTCGCGTTTGCGCAGACCGCGCGCCACGTAGATTGCAAACCAGGTCGCGAGCGCCAGGATTGCGAAGACAATACCCAGGTTCACGGCCAATTCGCGGTAGAAACCCTGAATCCGGTTGTCCAGAAGGCGGCCGAGCTCGGCGGAGGTCGCAGACCAGATGGTCTGCATCTCCGTTGCAAAAGCGGCATGGGCGGGGGTGATGTCGACAGGCGCGCCCGTCATGGCCAGTTCGCCTTGCCGGATCAACGCCTGGGTCACCGGATCAAGACGGGCAAGCTGGCTCTGAAGGCTCGCCTGGCCTTCACCAGGTTTACTGGCCCCAATCGCAGCGTTCAGCGATCCCTTGGCGGCATCATTGGTCGCCTTGACCCGGTCCAACGCCACCGCGATCTCTGAAGCCCCAGCGCCCGTGCTGATCGCCTTGTGGAGGCCCGCCGCCGACTCCAGGAGGGCGGGTAGCCGGACCGTAATGGCGTCCATGGCGTAGAAGCTGTCCAGATCAGGATCGAGCGTCAGGTTCGACCCATCGGCGACGGCGGTGATGAGCGCCCTTCCGGTGGAGAGTCGGGCGGAGTCTCCGGAAGCCGACTGGAAGGCCGCCAGGGCCTGCTCGGCGTTGAAGGCCTTCGCCCCGTTCATCAGGGCGCCGTCGGTCTGGGCAGGCGAGGCGGTCTGTTGCTCGCGAACTTGCGCGCTTCCCAGGACAGCCGGCCAGACTTGCTCGATGTAGAGGCGTCCGCTTTGCTCCTTGGCGGCGAAGTTGATCCGCTCGAAGCGCTCCAGGACGATCAGCGTCATGGCGATCACAACAGGGACAACGAATATCCCACCTACAAGACCAATCCGCGCCATGATGGACAGGCGATTATTCAATACGTTTAGCATTGATGGTTCCCCAAGAATGTCGATCTCTTGTCGAATCTGTACAGCCCCAGACGAGGCTGAACAGACCGGCCCTCTCTTCGTGCACATGGCGCCGAAAGAATATTGGTTCCTTTCTCGCTAGGTTCGCTTAATGTCAGGTTTACGGGCGAATAAAAAAAATCGTCTGGCTATCGGCTTGATCCGCAGGCCGAAGGCGGGGTCGGGGTCTCAGGGGGCGTCGGGCCCTGAGTAGCCGATAGGGAGGGGCGATGTTGAAGACGGCGATCCAGGCCGGAGTGCTAAGCCTCTGTCTTGCGGGCGCCCTGGTGGCGCCCATACTCCTGCCGGGGAACTCGCCCTACCACATGGCCTTCCCGGGCACGATTTCCCTGAAGGCCGAGACCATCTGGCGGTCTGATTTGAGGCGGCGCAGAGCCTGATCCACCACGACTTCCGGCGCTACATCTTCCTGAACGCCCACGACGGGAACGCGGCGACCACCCGCTTCATCGTCGACCGGATCAACCAGGAAACCCCGCGGGAGTGGTCGTCGATGCAGACGTCAACAAACTCCCAACCGACGCCACGGTTGTTGTTCTGGCCGGTCCGGTCGCCGGTCACCCGGTGGCCGGGCTTCTCGAAGCGGCCGAGCTTCTTGATGTCGATGTGGATCATCTCTCCGGGCGCCTTGCGCTCGTAGCGGACGATCGGCGCGGGCGGGTCCAGGTCCCCCGCCCGGCTCAGGCGCACAGCCCGCAGGATGCGGCTCACCGTGGCTGGCGAGACCCCGGTCTCGCTCGCGATATGCTGACCGCAGAACCGCTGGCGACGCAGGGCGATGACCCGCTCCACAGTCTCGACCGGCGTCGGCCGATGAAGCCGGTGAGGGCGCGACGAGCGATCCGCCAGGCCGTCCGGCCCTTCGGCCTCGAACCGCTTCACCCACTTCCGCACCGTCTTGGCGTCGACGCCGAAGGCTGTGGCCACGGCCTTCGGCGTTTGTCCCGTCCGTACCCGCCGCACGAGCTCCGCTCGACTGCGCCCTGTCAGACGGGCATTCTTATGCACGTTCATCCGAACCTCTCCTGAGACCCTGTAGCTTCGCAACCACAGCTTCCCCGGTCAGGCTCGGATGGACAACCTATTGAGAGCTCCCAGCTAGCGCCGCGATGCGGCGGGCCGACGAGCTGGGCCAGCGGCCCAGGCGGTCAGTGAACGTGATCGGCTCAGGGCATGGGCAGGTTGTGCTACACTCTCGACCGGATTGGTGGGTCCGTGATCTCGTCCTGGGTCAAGACCCACAAGTTCACGCACAAGCCTTGACGTCCCGCGGGTCCTGCAACGGACGAGGTCTCACGCAGCAGCGTTCGGATGTGAAGCCGGGTCAGGCCCCCCGACGCCAAACCGGGGCGGTCGTCCGATAGAGGCAATGCGGAGCCCAGCGGGCATTGGCTTGATCGGGACGCCGGCTCTCAAACCTCGCCCCACATGCGCAGCAGATTCCCGATCGTCTTGTCCAGGGTCAGGGCCGTGTCGGCTGTCGCGGTATCGCGCAGACGCTCGAGGTCGAACAGTACCTCCCGCTGGTCGGGCCGCCGAATCAAGCTCTGAACCCAACCCACGCACGCCAGGCGCTCGCCGGCGGTGACGGGCATCACCCTGTGTAGGTAGCCGGTGGGGTAGAAGACGATGCTGCCCGCCTCTGGACGGTACTCACGCTCACCGGCCGGGTCAGAAATCAGAAGCGCGCCGCCCGCGTAGGTCGCGGGGTCGGACAGGAAGAGGGTGAAGCTGACATCCGTCCTGAACGGCCAACCGTCACTGTCGGACATGATGGCGTTGTCGATATGCAGGCCGTATTCCTGCCCCTCCACATAGCGCGAGAACATCAGGCTGGACCACCGAACAGGGCGGACCAGGCGGCGGACGACGTCGTGGCGTTCGAGGGCGAGCCGGACCCGTCTGCCCAACGCCAGGATCTCGGGATCGTCACCCCTTGCCTGCTGGTTTCGTTTGACCGCCGATGCGGCGGCGCCCGCGGTCAGCACCCCGTCCCTGAACGGCGCGCGCGCCAGCACTTCCCGGCACGCAAGCACCGCCTCGTGATCGAGCAAGTCAGCGATTTCTATCAACGTGTCCTCCGATGCGGCGTTAGTCTAGAGTATTCTCCGTTCAGGATGGATCGGGGAATGCTCCAGCTCTTTGCCTTGACGTGTTTCCTGGCGGCGATCGGGCCCACCCTTCGCCGGGAAAGGCTCTGGCGCGGGTAACCGTGCCTCCCAAAGCCCCTCTTGGGTCAGCAAGGTCGGGTACGGGCCATGTCCTTGCGTTCCGCCGACCCGGGCCCCATGTGCGGGATGCGAACCGGGCCCTCTGGCTGCGGCGGTCCCAAAGGCTGTCGCGCTGATGTCGGACGCAACAGTTTTCAAGCGTGAGGCCGGATCGCCCGTGGCGGCGTTGCGCCTCTCTTCTTTTGACGGGACCCGCTCATGCCTCTTCTTCTTTGCCCCAATGACAACAGCTCCATGCAGTCCGTGGAGCGCGCCGGGGTCCAGTTCGACATGTGCCCCACCTGCCGCGGCGTGTGGCTGGACCGGGGAGAACTCGAAAACCTGATGGCGGCAGGCGCCCAGCACTCCGGCCCGCCGGCCGGCGCCGCGCCTCCCTCCCAGGCTCCTCGCCCACAGACCTGGACCGGCGGTTTCGGTGAGCGCGGCGAATATGGCGAGCGCGGAGAGCGCGGCGAATACGGAGAGCGTGGCGAATACGGCCAAGGCTACGGCGGTTATCGCAAGAAGCGCGGGTCCATCTTCGATATCTTCGACTAGGTCCAGTCGTTAGCGGGTCAGAACCCCGACGACAGCCTCGTTGACAAGGTTCTCGCCGACGCCTGAAGCGCCCGGCCGGCTGCAAGGACGCAGCCGGCATGCGGTCCGTCGGTGTCAGTAAGCCGGCTATCCCGACTTCGCGAGGCGGGCGACCCCAAACTCCGGCTGACAGCCTTCCATGATCTGCTAACTGGAAGCGTCCGGAGAAGGTGGATCATGGCCAACATCCCTGCCAGCGAAACAGATGCCGCCGGAGGAACAGGCGAAGGCGGGGGGCTGGGCGCGACCGGGCGCAGGCTGGGACTCGTCCTCGGCCCGGCGATTGCGATCGGACTCCAGCTTGCGGGCGCACCGGAAGGCCTGTCGGTCAAGGCCTGGTGGGTGGTCTCTATCATGGCCCTGATGCTCGTCTGGTGGGTGACCGAGGCGGTCCCGGTCGCCGCCACGGCGCTGATCCCGCTCATCGCCCTGCCTCTGACCGGCGCAACCAACACCGCCGAGGCCGCCAAGCCCTATGCCGACCCGGTGCTCTACCTGTTCATCGGAGGCTTCATGCTGGCGGCCGCCATCGAACGCTGGGGCCTGCACGCCAGGATCGCCCTGACGGTGGCCG
>Ga0068876_10003294_pt1 | contig 11643 bp, 9 predicted proteins | sample NOAtaG_6_FD_66442 | JGI IMG/M metagenome (GOLD analysis project Ga0068876, IMG submission 66442) | Freshwater lake microbial communities from Lake Erie, under a cyanobacterial bloom - NOAA_Erie_Diel5S_2200h metaG | ecosystem: Environmental > Aquatic > Freshwater > Lake | place: USA: Ohio, Lake... | reverse complement strand
ATCGTTACACCTTTTTTGGTTGCCAGAAAGGAGGTGACTTGCTCTTTGGGAGTGCCTAATTCTTGCGATAGATTGGATTGACTCCAAATCGTACCGAATCCAAAGGTCATGATAATGAGCGTGATAAATGATTTCATTTGAAGTAAATAAGTCCTTTAAAAACTTAAATATACACTTTTCGAAATACCAAACAATATCATCTGCCAACAATTCATTGTCAATTTGATTGAATCCGGTAACTGGATTGGTCGCCGTTTGAATCCATGTTGACTGTTTTCAATACTTATGGTTGCGGCCAATTTGTACCATCTATAACACCTTGACTTGTGGGGAGAAAGAAAAAATCAATCGCTTAAGATCTGCCTGTGCATAAGTAATTGGAAATATTTGGCCATTTGAACCACATACATCTAACTTTGCAGTCCATAAGTCAGAAAGAACTTATGGGAAAATCGGTCAAATATATTTTCGTGACGGGAGGGGTGACCTCCTCACTCGGCAAAGGCATCATTTCAGCATCCTTGGCCAAACTTCTGCAGGAGCGAGGCTACAAAGTCACGATTCAAAAATTCGACCCCTACATCAACATCGACCCTGGCACATTGAACCCGTACGAACACGGGGAAGTTTTTGTGACTGAAGACGGAGCGGAAACCGATTTGGACCTGGGTCATTACGAGCGCTTCCTCAACCATCCGACCTCGCAAGCAAACAACGTCACGACCGGAAGAATTTACGAGCATGTAATCCGCAAGGAGCGCATGGGGGAATACAAGGGCAAGACTGTTCAAGTCATTCCGCACATCACCGATGAAATCAAGCGGAGGATGAAGTTGTTGGGCGAGACCGGCAAGTTCGATGTGGTCATTACCGAAATCGGAGGAACTGTGGGTGATATTGAATCCCTCCCCTATGTGGAAGCGGTGCGTCAGATGCGCTACGAGCTCGACCAACACGACAGCATGGTCATTCACCTGACCTTGATCCCATATTTGGCTGCGGCTGGGGAGCTCAAGACCAAACCAACACAACATTCGGTGCGCATGCTGCAGGAATCGGGAGTTCAGGCAGACGTATTGGTTTGTCGCACGGAGCACAAACTTACCCGAGAAGTGAGGGCTAAAGTAGCCTTGTTTTGCAATATCCCGGTTCCCAACGTGATTGAAAGCATCGACGCAGAGACCATTTACGAAGTTCCGCTCCTGATGCGTAAGGAAAAATTGGACGACGTGGTTTTGAAGCGTTTGAAGCTGCCCGCAGGTAAAACACCCGAATTGGTGAAGTGGAAAGCTTTTTTGAGCAGGTTGAAAAACCCTGTCGAGACAGTTAACATCGGATTGGTCGGGAAATACGTCGAACTGAAAGACGCATACAAATCCATTGCAGAAGCCATTGTTCATGGTGGTGCTGAAAACGAAGTCAAAGTCGTCGTGTCATGGATACACAGTGAGGACATCAACGAAGCCAATGTAAAGAGGCATCTGTCCAAATTGGATGGCATTTTGGTGGCTCCCGGTTTTGGCGAAAGGGGAGTGGAAGGCAAGATTTTGGCAGTGAAGTTCGCGAGGGAAAATAAAATTCCGTTTTTCGGTATTTGCTTGGGCATGCAGATGGCCGTGATCGAATTCGGCCGGAACGTCATCGGGTTGGAGGGGTGTCATAGCACGGAGTTTTCTCCTAACGGTCCGCACCCTGTGATTTGCTTGATGGAAGAGCAAAAGGAAGTCAAGCAGATGGGTGGAACCATGCGTTTGGGCTCTTATTCTTGCGAACTGAAAAAAGATTCACAGGCATACAAGGCTTATAAAAAACAATCTATCCAAGAACGCCACCGTCACCGCTATGAATTCAACGAGCGGTACAGCAAGCAATACAAAACCGCCGGGATGCTGCTCTCCGGAACAAATCCTGAAACCGGCTTGGTGGAAATCGTAGAATTGCCCGACCATCCCTTTTTCGTCGGCTCCCAATTCCATCCTGAATACAAAAGCACAGTGGAAAACCCACATCCTTTGTTTGTGGCCTTCATCCATGCAGCACATCGTTATCGGTCGGAGCAGAAAAACAGGTGAACGGCAGTGAATTCAGCCTGTGGGAGTGGTTTCACTCGATAATCCTTCAGGAATTCATCCTTGCAAGGTTCATTTTTTAGCCTTTCGGGAAAAACTTACCTAAATTTGCCCGCTCCAAAAAAGCTATCATTTTCCTACCCAAATGGATAGATCCAGTACAATTGGCTTTGCCCTCATCGCAGGCATCATCCTCACTTGGATGATTTTCTTCACAGAAACGCCCCAACCTACACCTGCCACCGCATCGGCCAGTCAGGCTGACTCAACCCAAAAAGCGAGCCAAGGTACTGACGCTGTAGTCCGGCCCGACAGCCTTGCCTTCATTCCGGTCGGCATGACCGATAGTGCCTACAAAGCATTGAGCGATTCCGCAAAGCAGGCTTTGGCCCAGGCCGAAAAGAACAAAAAATACGGGTCTTTCACTCCTCTGATGTCGGGCACTGACCGGCGCATCATCGTTAAGACCGAAAAATACACCGTCGGCATTTCCACCAAAGGTGCTCAGATCCGTGAACTCTTCCTGAATGAATTCCGGACACATGACAGCCTGCCTTTGCCTTTGATTCGCGACGAGGAAGGCAACCGTTTCTTCATTGGGTTCAAGCAAGCCGACCTCAACGTGGAAAGCCCGATGGTCGAAAGTGATCAGTTGCACTTCGAGTACATGGGTCAGGATACCTTGGTTGAGGTGAAGGGTGAAAACACTCAAACCCTTGTTTTCAGGGCCAAAATCGACGACCGCAGGTATTTCGACTTTGCGTACACCTTCAAGGGGAATGCCTACGACTACGGATTCGAGTTGAAGCAACAAGGGATGGACCGCGTCATCGACAGGCAGGATGTCCGCGTTCAATGGGAGACATTCATTCCCAAAACTGAGGCTTCCATGGAGAAGATGCGGGAAAAAACCGCAATCTACTACCGGAGCAGCGAATCGGTTGAATGGATGAATCCGCGGTCTGAAAACGGTGAAATCAACAGCGAAGCCGTTGCGGTGGATTGGGTGGCCTTCCACAGCCAATTCTTCACCCATACCCTGATGACTCCTGCCGAGGGGCAAAATCTGGAGAATCTGGGCATGATGCAAGCTGATCCTGTTGGGCCGGACCGCAGCAATCCGTTCAGCGGATACAAGGCCAAGTACATGAAAATGTACTTCAGCAGCAATTTTGCTCAAGATCCAACCGGTTCACAGGCCTATCAATTCTATGCAGGTCCATTGGATTTCGAGGCTTTGCAAGGCTATGGCCGCACCATGCATCAACAAATCGAATTGGGATGGGGCCCTTTGAAATGGATTAACCGATACCTGGTGATTCCGGTCTTCAACTGGTTGGAAGGTACTGTCCCAAGCTATGGCATCATCATCTTGATTTTGGCCATCCTCATCAAGATTGTATTGGCTCCGCTTTCTTATCGCACGCAAATCAGCACGACCAAAATGCGGGTGGTCAACAATCTCCAGGAGGTCAAGGACTTGGACGAGCGCCTGAAGAATGACCCCACCAAACTCCAACAGGAAAAAATGGGCATTTATCGGAAATATGGGGTAAGCCTGTTTGGGGGATGTTGGCCCATGTTGCTCTCGTATCCCTTCCTGATTGCCTTCTTCTTCTTCTTCCCAAACGCCATCGAACTGAGACAACAGTCCTTCCTGTGGGCTACTGACTTGTCGACCTACGACTCAATCTTGGATTTGGGATTCAATATTCCCTTTTATGGTGACCACGTTTCGTTGTTCACCCTGTTGATGACCATTTCGATTTACGCTTTCACTTTCATCAGCCAGCAAAACCAAGCGCAGATGAATACCAATCCCGTGTTGAAATGGATGCCCTACGTCATGCCCATATTCTTCCTGGGTTTCCTCAACTCTTACTCTGCAGGCTTGAGTTGGTATTACCTCATTTCCAACGTACTGTCCATTTCTCAGACTTTGATCACCAAGCGTTTCATCAATGAGGATGATTTGCTCAAACAAATGCAGCAAAATGCTAAAGCCAAAGCAGCTGCAGGGAAAGGTAAAAGCAGGTTGGAAAGGTGGGCAGAGGCCCAGCAACAACGGCAACGTGAAATGCAGCGCAACAAGAGCAGGGGAGGTAAATAAGTCCAGTCCAAATAAAAAAAAACGGCTTGGCCATCTTGGGTCAGGCCGTTTTTGTTTTAACTTCTGTGGCATGGCATTTGCAGAAACTCACCGATCTCTTTAATTTTTCATCATGAAACAAAAACAAATCCTCGCAATTCTGGCTGCGCTCACCTTTACGGCCGCCTTGTTTGCTTCTTGCGCCGGAGATCCCCGCAAAAACTGTAACCATCCCCAACATGGTCAATACATGTCCCAGAAATTGGCCAAAAAACATGGTTTGCCCCGTTGATATGTTTATCGACTGAGCTGCATTGATTAAACCATACCCCGTTTATTGGGTCTGAAGGTCGTATTACCATACATAATCTGAACCCTTATGAAAAAATCAATCATTCCAATTTTGGCTTGCCTGACCCTCTTGGTGTTTTCTTGCAACCGGGACCGGGTGGTGTTTGATGGCGAATTGGCAAGTTCCATCGACAACGGATTGGCTGAGAGTGAATTCAGTGCCATCAGAAACATGGTGGATGCAGAAGCCCAGGCCGACAGCAATGTTTACGGCAAAAACAGTGGATTGAGTGGCTTGTATTGTCCGGGTGCCTCGGTCACAGTCGTTGTTACAAGTACCACTACGGCTACCATGACCATTGATTTTGGTTCCGGAAGCAACTGTGTGGACGGTCGCCTCAGGACTGGAAGGTTGGTTGCCGATTTCGTCGGAAAATGGAAAGATGCCGGAAGCACCGTGACGATTGTTCCAGAAAACTACACGGTGGCGGGATACTCTTTTTCTTTCAACAAAGTCATTACCCACAATGGCCTGAATGGTCAAGGTGATCCAAGCTGGACCACTGTTGTCACCAATGCCGTTCTTTCTCACCCCACCAATGGCAGCAGCTCTTGGGAATGTACCCGTGTCACTACTTGGACCGACGGCTATGGCGACATGGACGTTTCCAACAATGCGTATGAAGTGACCGGCACAGCGAGTGGTGTTTCCCGCAATGGTGTTCCGTATACTGCGGTGGTGGACATGGACCGCCCCCTTCGCATTTTGGCAAATTGCCCCAATATAGTTTCAGGGGTGTTGGGCCTTAAGCCTCAGGATCGCCAGACGCGCGAAATTGATTATGGAAATGGGGCTTGTGACAAAGATGCTGTCCTCACCGTGGGCAACTACACCACCATCATTACGCTTCCTTAATCGGACTGCCGTTAAAGGTATATTTGGTATTGCGGCAAATCCGTCATTTTCGTTTGTTTTTCCCTAATTTTAAGCCGAAACAAATGCAAAAACCATGGATGTCGGAATACTTCATACCCACACATTGCTTGTCACACTTTACCTGCTTCAACTGGGGGTTAAAACCGGTTTATTGACAGCAGGCAAGCACGAAGTCTTGAACTCGTTCTCGTCCAAAATCAGAATTCCTAGCATTGTAATCTCCGCCCTTATGCTCGTGACCGGAATCGCACTGATGTTTTTGTCGCCGGTTGGCTTCGAACCCTTCGTGCTCGTCAAATTGGCCATTGTTTTGGCTTCCATCCCTTTGGGAATCATAGGACTCAAAAAACTGAGCATCCCACTCACCATGTTGTCCTTTTTATTCACCGTCGGGGCCATGACTCTTGCTTATGCCAAACCATCCTTTTTGCGTGCGGGCGGAGCTGTTGAAGTTTCCGCAGAAAGTCCGGAAGAACAGGCCGTTTTGGCAGATGGCAAAGCCTTGTACGAGCAAAAGTGCAAACTTTGCCACGGCGCTGATGGGGCTGCAGGTTTTCAAGGTGCTAAAAATCTCAAACTGTCCGTGATGGACGATGCTCAAATCAAATCCATCATCCGAAATGGAAAAGGCATGATGCCTGCCGAGAGGGATTTTTCCGATGCTGATGTGGACAAGGTTGTTGCCTACGTCAAAAAACTACGCAAATGATTCGAGTCTCTTGGTTGGGCCTTTTCATGGCCCTGTCGATGTTGCCGCTTCAAATTTGGAGCAGCCTTCCCGGTCCTGGCAAACAGTTGACCATTGCGTTTTACAATTTGGAGAATCTGTTCGATACCCAAGATGATCCGGCTATCAATGATGAGGATTTCCTGCCTTCCGGAGCAAATGAGTGGACCGACGCAAAAAAAAATGTCAAAATGTCCAACCTCGCCCGCGTGATCAACCAACTGGGTGATGAGGATGGTCCGGAAATCCTGGGAGTTTGTGAGGTTGAGAACCGCGGCGTCCTCGAGGAACTGGCCCAAAACAAATTGTTGAAAAAGAAAGGCTATGGAATCGTTCACATTGATTCCAAAGATGAGCGCGGAATCGATTGTGCCTTGCTTTACAAGAAAAAAAGGTTCACGCCGCTGTATTCGCAATCTTTCCCAATCAAACTTCCTGATTCCGGCGACAAGACAAGGGATGTGTTGCTGGTGAAAGGAATCGTGGATGGAAAAAACGACCTCACCTTGCTGGTAAATCACTGGCCGAGCAGGAGGGGAGGAGAAGACCAAAGCGCGCCTTCAAGAATGGCTGCAGCCCAAACTGTTCGGTCGATTGTTGATTCCATTTTGGATGTAGATCCGCTTGCGGGGGTTGTCATCATGGGAGATTTGAACGACGACCCCAATAGCCCCAGCCTCATCCAAGGTCTTAAAGCTTCGGGAGATACTTTAGAAGCATCCAAAACAAGGCTTTACAACACAGTTTTTGGTTTGCATGCTGCCGGAAATGGCACATTGAAATACAAAGGCAAATTCAATTTGTTCGATCAAATGGTGGTAAGTTCAAGTTTGATTTCATCAAAAGGGTTGATTCGGTATGTGCCTTCATCAGCGGGAATCTATAACCCTCTTTGGATGCGTCAGACCCAGGAAGGTGACTACAAGGACGCCCCTAAGCGCACTTATATCGGGAAGAAGTTTCAAGCAGATGGCTTCAGTGACCATTTTCCTGTTTACATCCACGTAGAGTATTGATTGATTTTCGGGATGTTGGGTAACAACAAGATGATGGCATCCCTCGCCAAGTATCCATACCTGACCATCCTCTGCGTGGCTGCCCTTGCGTTTGTCCCATTCTTGGGATCCGCCCCCTTGTTTGATTGGGATGAAATCAATTTTGCTGAATCAGCACGGGAAATGATTGTCTCGGGCAATTATTTTCAAGTCCAGATCAATTACCAACCGTTTTGGGAAAAGCCACCGCTGTTCATTTGGCTTCAGGTGGGAAGTATGAAACTATTCGGCATAAACGAATTCGCGGCTAGGTTTCCAAATGCATTGGTGGGAATAGTTACCTTGTTGGTTTTATTCTCTACGGGTCGAAAGTTGCATTCGGATCGTTTGGGATGGATTGTTTCTGGACTTTATTTCATCAGCTTTTTGCCCCATTTGTACTTCAAGTCCGGCATCATTGATCCGCTGTTCAACTTGTTCATATTCTCCGGGCTGTTGAATGTCATGTGGGCTGATCAGGGCAATCCCAAAGCACCTGGCTCCAGTCACCTGAGGGCCTCATTGGCCGGGTTGTTGGTTGGACTTGGAACCCTGACGAAGGGACCTGTCGCCCTGTTGGTTGTCGCCATCACATACGGCATATACAAGGCTATTTGGAGCCGCAGCCTTCCTTGGAAAGCCATCGGGGTCTTCACGTTGGTTTATTTGGTAGTCATCCTGAGCTGGTTCGGCTCCTTGGCTGCTTTTACTCCTGAAGGATTCGATACGGTCAGGAAGTTCATCGTCTATCAGGTTGAGTTGTTCATGCAACCCGTAGCGGGCCATGAACAGCCGTTTTTTTATCATTTCGTGGTGTTTGCTTTGGGCTGTTTCCCATTGTCATCCTTTTCATTCCGAGGAATGGCCATGAAATCGAATGAACCCCGGCAGCAGGTAGCCATCAGAATCATGACGATATTGTTTTGGGTCGTGATGGTGTTGTTCACCATTGTAAGAACCAAGATAATCCACTATTCCTCCTTGTTGTACTTTCCTGGTGCGGTTCTCGCAGGCTATTGGGTTTTGGACATCATGGAGAGACGACAGACAGTGAAATGGGATCAAAAGCTGCTGTTCGTTCTTGGTTTCCTTTTGTTTGGGGGCGGTTCCATGTTGGTAGGCGTTGTGGCAGCCAACATTGAATGGGTTGCTCCCCTTTTCAAGGGTGAGTTTGCAAGGGCTGCCCTGTCAACAAAGGTAGCTTGGACAGGATGGGAGTTTTTGCCGGGCCTGACTTACTGTATCGCGACGGCCATGGCCGCGGTCTATTTATGGAGAGCTCAAATGAGGCATTTCTTGGCTGTTTTGGCCATGGTGATGCCTTTTTATACAAATGGTATCAACGCTTTGATTTTGCCTCGGATAGCAGATTACACGCAACAGCCTGCCATTCGCTTTTTAAAGCAAGTGGGCCAAGAAGACGCCTATGTCATGGTGGAAGGCCATAAATCCTACGCCCATTATTTCTATGCATCCATGATGCCGTTCCCACATCCCGAAATCCCCTTAGAGAAAAGGGGTGATTGGATGGCACGAGGCCCAGTGGACAAACCGGTATATTTGCTAGCTAGGGTAGACAAGGTCACACCCGAATTCGAAAACGTATGGTTTGAGCATTTCCAACGTGTCGGTTCAGACGGAGGATTTGTATTTTTCAAAAGAGAACCCGAATCCAATCCCAAATTACCATGATTGAGACGGACTTTTTCAGCACCTATTTTCTGCCTGGAGTTTTGGCACTCATCATGATGGGAATGGGCCTTTCCCTCACGGCCGAAGATTTCAAGAGGATTTTGCTTCATCCTGGTTCGGTCATCGTGGGCCTTATCAGTCAAATGATTTTGCTGCCTGCAACTGCGATTGCCTTGGCCATTTTGGCCGGTGACTTCCTTTCCAATGAGATGAAAGTAGGCCTTGTGTTGGTTTCAGCCTGTCCCGGTGGCACAACGGCTGGATTGATGTCGCACCTTCTCAAAGGGAATGTGGCGCTTTCAGTATCCATCACAACGGTCAATAGCTTGCTTACCATCATCACCATCCCCCTCATCACGAATTGGGCCATGGTTTTTTTCATGGGTGAAGGAAAGCAAATCGAGCTTCCATTTGGGGAAATGATGGTACATGTGCTGGTGGTATTGTTGCTACCATGTCTTTTGGGGGTCATCATCCGCGCAAATAAGCCGGAATGGGCACATAAATTGGAGGGCCCCCTCAAGCCGCTAATGGCGATCAGTTTGGGCATCGCCATTTTGGCTGCCATGTTCTTGGAAAAAAAGCAAGGTCCACAATTGGAATTCCAGCAGTTTTTCTCCGTGTTTCCTTGGGCATTTTTGTTGAATTTGGGAGGGATGTTTTTCGGATTGTGGTCATCGAAGCTCATTCGTCTTGACTTGGCTTCAGGACTCACCATTGGCCTTGAAACAGGGCTCCAGAACACAGGCCTTGCCATTTTCATCGCCACCAGCAGTTATTTGCTCGCGGATGCTACTTATGCCGTGCCTGCAGCAACCTATGCCATGTTTTCGTTGATCACGGCCGGGTTGTTTGGGTTGTACGTCCAAAGAGGCAAAGTCGGCCTGAAGGATATGTTCGGCACATGAGGAAAATTGATGCTTTTTTAGACCGCCATCATCGGGTGCTTGTTTGGCTGATTTTGCCCATACTGGGTTTTCTGCTCCATTTGCATGTGTTCAACCGAGACCTGCAAGGCATCCACGCCTGGAGACAGTGCGAAACGGCCTCCAATGTATTGAGGTTTGCCAACGAGGGATTCGGGATTCACGACCCCCATGTTTACAGCCTAGAGTGGGAGGGAGGACTCAAGCGGATGGAGTTTCCTGTGATGCAATTCGCCATGGCCAAGGTGGTGCAATGGGTCGGTCATGAGATTCTTGTGATGCGTTTGATGTCGTTTGGGGTGGGATTGATAGGTCTTTGGGGGTTTTATTTGCTTGTTATGGGCATTTGGAATGACAAGCGTTTGGCTTTGTTGGCCGCATGGTGTTTCATGTTCAGTCCGGTTTTATTTTACTATTCCGTAAATCCGTTGCCGGACAACCTTGCGCTTGCGGCAGGAATCTGGGGCATGGCCTTGTATGTTCAAGCGCGTGAAAAAGGAGTTTGGACTGGACATCTGATGGCAGCAGCATGCTTTTCTTTGTCGACATTGGCAAAGCTTCCATTTGTGTTGCTGATGGCCATGCCTGCCGTTGATATTTTCATCAGAATGGTTACTGGAAAGGAGGGAAGGTTGCGCCAGTTTGGATTCGGGCTGTTGTACGTGTTGCTTCTGCTGCCTGCGGCATCCTGGTACGCGAAAGTCATTCCGACATGGCATGGGAATGGAGTCGTCAATGGCATCTTGGACATGGATGCATCAGAATGGCCTGCTGTCTTGGGGACGATGTTCCACCACCTGATTTCGACCCTTCCAGAATTGTTGCTGAATTATGGATCTGTCATGTTCTTCTTGGGAGGCCTTTTTCTCGTTCTGAAAAGGAAAAGGATTTATCGGAACCCCCTGTTCATTCCGTTTTTGACAATGGCAGGTGCCTGCTTGGCTTATTTTGTGTTTGAAATCAACATGATTGGTACAGCACATGACTATTACCTCTTTCCTTTTTTGCCCGGAATTTTTTTGTTGGTAGTGGCTGGATTGGAATTTTCTCTTCGCGATTCCTTGCCTTCCATCAAAATCATCTCGTTGCTGTGCTTGATCAGTCTGCCTGTTCTCGCCATGGTCAGGGCCAATCCAAGGTGGTACAAAACAGGTTTTCCCGAGGATTTATTGGTTCACAAACAGGAATTACAAGACTTGATTCCACCAAATGCCAAGGTGCTGGCCGGACACGACTTGTCACCTCACATCTTCCTATACCACCTTCAAAGGCAGGGATGGAGCTTTTCCAAACACCAAATCGACTCCTTGCAATGGCAAAATAGAATTCAGTCAGGAGCGGGCTATTTGCTGAGCAGCGACCGGGAGATTGAGACCAACCCCGTGGTGAATAATAGCTTAAAGGCCTTGGTTGGAGGTTTCGGACAGTTGAGGGTCTACACCCTGAAAAAGCAGTGAATCACATATTGGGACCAAACAGGCCAAAGAGCTCGGCTTTGACCTTGTTGATGATCTTGCCCAAATCCTCAGGATTGTCCCTGAAATTGAGCTCGTCGATCACGACTTCCAATTTTTTGCCCATGCTGTACCCTTCGTACCAAGCCTCGTACCTTTCATTCAAGCGACGTAGGTAGTCCAAGCGGATGGAATCTTCGTATTCCCTTCCACGGCGTTGGATTTGGTCGACCAAAGTGGGGATGGATCCACGCAGATAAATCAGCAAATCAGGTGGGGGCATCAGCTCAAGCACGTTTTCAAACAGCGACCTGTATGTCTCGTAGTCACGCTTGGACATCAATCCCATTGCATGGAGGTTGGGTGCGAAAATTTGGGCGTCTTCGTAAATCGTACGGTCCTGCACCACGTTTTTACCTTCTTT
>Ga0068876_10003277_pt1 | contig 11669 bp, 8 predicted proteins | sample NOAtaG_6_FD_66442 | JGI IMG/M metagenome (GOLD analysis project Ga0068876, IMG submission 66442) | Freshwater lake microbial communities from Lake Erie, under a cyanobacterial bloom - NOAA_Erie_Diel5S_2200h metaG | ecosystem: Environmental > Aquatic > Freshwater > Lake | place: USA: Ohio, Lake... | reverse complement strand
AGATTGTTCATCACGCGTTGATCTATATTGATCCAACCGGTGTCGAGTTGAGTGATTCTGTTGGGGGGAATTGTGCTAGTCCGGGGAATTCAACAACGAAATTACTGGCAGGTTACACGCCCGGCGCCTCTCCAATGACCCTTCCCTCGGTTGCACCACTTAAACTTGGATTCGACTTGCCGGGAGGGTCACAGGTATACTTTGCAATGCATTATCCTGCAGGCAGTTATGGCCAATACGACAGTACTAAAGTAATTTTTCATTTTTATCCTGTAGGTACAACAGGGGTTCGTATGATCTCGGCAGATCCGATCATTCAGAACTGGTCCTTTTCTTTGCCGAATAACCAAATGACCAACGTATCTGCTCAATATCCAAATTCAGGTGGTGTCCCTGCGAATGTGTCTGTTATGAGTGTTTTCCCACATATGCATCTACTTGGACAGCACATAAAGTCATACGCATTCAATCCATTGAATGTGAATGATACAGTTAAGTTTATCAATGTTCCTGATTGGGATTTCCATTGGCAAGACTTTTACTTCTTTAAACAGATACAGAAAGTGCCAACGGGTTTCAAGATAAAGGGTGAGGGGGCATATCTGAATACCACAGGGTCAACTGTAACTGCTGGTCTGAATACTTCTGACGAAATGTTCCTGGTTTATTTCCACTATATGCTTTATCAGAATGGTGATGAGAATTATGATATGGAGTCATTAATGTCAGCAAGTTTAGATGAACAGATCCATGCAGATAGCAGTCCGATCATGGTTTATCCAAATCCGTTCACTGAAGGAACAATGATAGCGCATCCCGGTGTAAATGCGGGTGACGTGATCTCGGTTTCGATCTACGATTATCAGGGTAAACTTATTCGAAAATTAGTTCAGGCAGAAACAGCAATCGAGAATGGTTACCACGTATCTTGGGACGGCAATAACACAGCTGGAGCAGCTGTAAGGAATGGCATTTACTTCGTTTCCATCAATATTAATGGAGTAAACTTTACGAAACAGCTGATCAAGAATTAATTCTTGAGAAACTGAACGGCACGTTTAACCTCGTTGTCAGTTTGATTAACAATCTGGAAATAACCATCTTCTAGCCAGAGTTGCCGGGCAATTTCAGCTTTTAAGGTTCTTGCGATAAGTGTCTTGCTTCCGTCGAGGGATTTTTTGTCGCGTTTGATCTTCATTTCTTTTTCTGCAAAAAGGGAAAAGTCTTTAACTAATTGGTCCGAAACGGTAAAGTTCTTTGTGAAGTCCTCAATTGTTTTCCATTTGAAGCGTTTGTCCTGCACGTAATCAAAAGCAAAAGCATTGAATGCTTGTGAGAAACGTAAATCACTGAAATACCAGCCCATTCCGGTCGAGTCAAACGGCACGAAAATATCCGGCATAATTCCCCCACCTCCATAAACGATCTTCCCTTTTGGGGTTTCGTATTTCAACGAATCCACGAATAACGAGCTGTCAGGAGCATAAAGTTCACCGCTGTCGTATCGCTCGATCTGATCGGCCATATATTCGTCGTATCCCTCATTATATGGCTTCTGGATACAACGTCCAGTTGGAGTGTAATAACGAGCGATTGTTAGGCGTAGATTACTTCCGTCACGCAATTGTATGTCTTCCTGAACCAATCCCTTTCCAAATGACCGTCGGCCAATTATCGTTCCTCTGTCATTGTCCTGTATAGCGCCTGCAAGTATCTCACTTGCTGAAGCAGAATTAGAATTTATCAGAATCGCAACCTCTGTCGTTTCGAGCAAGCCTCCGGATGTTGCGCGATAGGTATAGGAACCTGTATGCTCACCTTTGGTCTTTACAATCGGTACATTCTTACCTAAGAATTCATCCGCGATATCTGTTGCTGATTGAAGAACCCCACCCCCATTGTCTCGAAGATCAATTAACATTTTCTTCATACCCTGTTGTTTCAAACGCGTTACGGCTTTTCTGAACTCATCGGCTGTTTCAACTGAGAACTGATCAATCTTGAGATAACCTATGTTAGGTTGTATCATGTAAGCGCTAATAACGCTTTCGATCGGTATGATGCCACGTGTAACGCTGACGTTCAATGACTTTTTGCCACGACGAATCCTCAGGCTAACAGTGGTGTTCTCTTTTCCTTTCAACAAGGACATTACCTTCTCGTTGGTAATCTTTTTCTTCGCGACAGGCTTACCCGCCACCTCAATGATTTTATCTCCTGCTTTAATTCCGGCTCGATCAGAAGGAGATCCTTTAACGACATTGGTGATACAAATTGTGTCGCGAAGTATGAAAAACCTAACACCTACTCCTCCAAATTTTCCTTCTATCGACTCATTGATTAATGCAAGGTCCTTGGCAGCAATGTAATTACTATGAGGATCCAGTTTGTGGAGCATATCGGATATAGTTTGCTCAAAAAGGTCCTCGCCATTCAATGAATCTACGTACTTTTTGTCCAGAACTTCGATGATGTCCTGTATTTTCTGATACTTGGCAGCCCCCCCTTCCACTGAAGACTCAATGGTCTTAGGGGAAAGGGTGTTTCCGATCCACATTCCAATGGAAAGTACAACAGCCAAAATCACGGGTATCGTATAGTTGTATTTAGGATTAATCTGCATCTTCTGGATTTTCAATTTGAAGAATGTCAACGCCAGCACTTTTCAGGAAATCAATGCCTGCCGTATCTTTGTAGGAATCTCTGAAGACTACTCTCTTTATACCAGCCTGAAGAATTAGCTTGCTACAGTCTTTACAAGGAGAAAGTGTCAGATAAAGTGTGGCATTTTTACAATTGTTTGTTGATTTTGCTACCTTCAGAATGGCATTTGCCTCAGCATGTAGCACATACCATTGTGTGTTTCCGTTCTCGTCCTCGCAGCAATTATCAAAACCTGCAGGTGTACCATTATACCCATCTGAAATCACCATTTCATCTTTGACGATGATTGCACCTACTTTTTTTCTATTGCAATGCGACAGTTCCGACCAGGACCTGGCCATTCGCAAATAGGCCTTATCATATCGGTTTTGTTTTAACAGTTGTTTCTCCTTCATAAAATCATGGCAAAAATAGCAATTAGAAAACTAGATTGCCGACAATAGATTGAAATTAAGATTATTTGGTATTTGTGAATTTATAGCCGACAGCACGAATCGAATGGAAGTATTTCGGTGATCGCGGATCATCTTCGAAAAGTTTTCGAAAGGATAGAATGTAGTTGTCTATCGTTCGGGAAGTCGGAAATTGATCCCTTCCCCAGACACGATCCAGGATTTCATCCCTGGAAATAACAACTCCCTCCTTTTCAATAAATAGTTTCAGAAGCTCGATTTCCTTTTTCGACAAGGTTACCGTCACATTGGTTCTTAAATCGGTGACTTCGTACGTACTGAAATTAACCTCTTTCTGACCGATCCGGATACCGGTGGACTCCAGTATTCTGATGGGATGCCTTTGGGTGAGGACGTTCACCCGAAGCAGAAGTTCTTCTAGATCAAAAGGCTTACTCAGATAATCGTTTCCACCTAGTTTTAATCCGGCGATCCTGTCTTCGGTTGTTCCTTTTGCCGACAGGAAAAGAACAGGCACAGATGACTTTTTACGGATTTCCTTGCAGATGTCCAATCCACTTACTTCCGGAAGCATTACATCCAGAATTACCAGATCAAATTCACCGAAGGAAGCAGTTTTTTCAAAAGCTCTTCTGCCATTTTCGTATGAGGTCACTTCAAAACCTTCCAACTCCAGATTCATCCTTATCAGATCTGACAGGCTTTTTTCATCTTCCACCAGGCAAATTCTCGCCATTTTTTATATTTTCCGTAAAGTTATATATTTGTGATGAACTGCTTTAACAAACAAATTCTGAAACTATGAAAAAAGTGATACTCTCCATCGGGGTTGTGTTGTCCATGAACGTTGCTTCTGTCAATGCACAGGGCGCGGGTAAGGGGCCTGTTGTTCCTGTGGCCGTGGAGCTTAACAAGCACATTCCCAAACAAGATCTTCCTGCGCCTGATGTTGCAGCTTTGCTGGAGGAGGACGCACAGCGTGATAAGAATGGTCAGCTTTACCGAATAGGTGTTCCGATCTTTACCAATATAACTCCGGTAAACAGCGGTGTATGGACCAACCTGCCAAACGGTGACCGCGTGTGGGAATTGAAGATAAAGTCTGAGGGCGCGGAGGCGTTAAGTTTTTTATTTGAGGTATTCAAAGTATATGACAATTCCACTTTTGAAATTCGCGATCTGTCCGGGGTTTTGCGCCACAGGCCTATGACTAAGGATGATGTTCTGGATCATTTTCAGCAAAATGCTGCACTGTGTTTTGGTGATGAGTTCATATTGAAGCTGACAGAACCATATGGTTCCAGATCATCAGAATTCCGAATAGACCAAGTAATGTATAACTATCGCTCTACCGGAAATCCAAATGTTCAGAAGATAAATGAATCTGAAGCATGTGAGGTAAATGTAAATTGTTCACCCGTTGGAGATGCCTGGCAGGTTGAGAAGCGCGGTGTTGCAAGGATTTATGTTGTTTCAGGGGCCAGCGCCGGATGGTGTACCGGGTCTTTAGTCAACAATGTGGCACAGGATTGTAAGCCACTATTTTTAACAGCATTGCACTGCGGAATTACAAACAACGGCACACTTTTGTCTGCTTCAAATTTCAATCAATGGAAATTTTATTTCAGGTATGAATCACCGAACTGTACAAACCCATCACAAGCGGGTACCCTAGATGATTATTTCATAACGGGATCAGTAGTATTGGCACATTCGAATGATGGTGGTGGTAATTCAGGATCAGATTTCTTACTTGTTCAGCTCGGGACATTAACAAATCAAGCAACAACAATTACAACGCTGAAGTCGGCCAACTTCAACGCCTACTGGAACGGTTGGGATGCAAATAATACGGCTACTGCCGGAGGAGTGGGTATTCATCATCCCGCGGGAGACATTAAGAAAATTTCAACTTTCAACGGGAACACAATAACTTCTGCATGGAATGGAAACGGTTTACAATCCCACTGGAGATTAACCTGGTCTTCCAATGCCAATGGATATGGAGTGACAGAAGGAGGCTCCTCGGGCTCTCCGATTTTTAACAACTCCGCTGGACGTATTGTTGGAACGCTTACTGGTGGAGGGTCATTTTGCAATGCAACCAACCAACCGGATTACTATGGTAAAATGTCTTACCACTGGACCTCCAATAGTACGAATACGAATTATCGTCTTAAAACATTTTTAGATCCCGGCAATACAGGACTTCTGGTATTGGACGGTTCAGCAGATCCATGTTCTGCACCGGCTGTTCCGGTTGCAAATTTCTCGGGAACTCCGACAACCGTTAGCCCAGGTGGAACGGTAGGCTTTACTGATCTTACTACAGGTTCACCTACAGGATGGGCATGGGTGATCACACCGGGAAGTGCCGGAGTTGATTGGTCATACACAGGAGGTACCTCAGCAACTTCGCAGAACCCTCAGGTGATCTTCAATACAGTTGGACAGTATAACATCCAACTTACAGCGTCTAACGCACAGGGAAGCGACGTTGAACTCAAGAACAACTATATTACAGTCCAGGTTGCAACAGGGCCATGTACTCCGTCTGCATCTAATGCGTGTGATGAGTATATCCAGAATGTATCATTGAATACGATCAATAACACCACCGCATGTACATCAGGAGGATATATCAGTTATACAGGTCAGAGTACCACGTTGAACAAAGGATCTCAGTACACAGTTACTGTAACTCCCGCAATAGGAGCAACAGTTGGGACAGCCTACACAGATGACGAGATTGCAGTTTGGATCGATTACAACGATGATAATGATTTCCTTGATGCCGGTGAACAAGTTGGTTACGTGCTTGTGGGAGCGGGTTGGAGCAACCAATTTACCTTCACTGTTCCAACCGGTGCAGTAACCGGAGCTGTTACAATGCGCGTGAGAATATCATACTCCGTTGATGGTGCTATTGACCCGTGTGCAGTTGCTACCTATGGCGAAACGGAAGATTACACTGTTAACCTGCAACCAGCCCCATCCGGTGTATTGTCGCTGCAGTGTGGGTCTAATCAAACGATTTATGCAACGAGCTCAACAGTAATGCCGAATGTAGTATCTGCTGCATCTGCAAGCACAACTTGCCCTGGAGGTTCGGTTACAGTAACACAGACTCCTGTTGCTGGAACAGCCTTGAATAGTGGGGCAAATAATGTTACCGTGTCAGCAACGGACCAGTGTGGAAACACACAAACGTGCCAAGTTACGGTTACTTATATCAATAACCTGGGAATTGGAGAGATGAATCTGTTCAGCAATGTAACGATGTTCCCTAATCCAGTTTCCGAGGAATTGATGATCGATCTATCGTCTGTTTCGTCAGAAGAGGTTGTGATCGAGATTTATGATATGTCGGGGAAGTTAGTAGCAACGAATAATAACGAGAACGGATCTATCGTTTCTGTTAACATGTCGTCTGTTGCAAATGGCATCTACCAAGTAAAACTATCTACAGAAAACACGCAGGTAATGCGTCGAATTTCGAAGATGTAATACGATCAAAATTGAATAAAAAAGGGCTGTTTGAAAAAACGGCCCTTTTTTATTGGAGATTATTGAAGGTCAAAATATTTAGACTAATTTTGCATTTTCTTTTAAGTTTCTTGGGATGATCACATCAAAAAAAATCAATTCAGCGTTAATTTCCGTATTCGACAAAACAGGCCTGGCACCTATAGTGGAGCAGCTTCACAAGAGTGGGGTCGTGATCTACTCAACAGGAGGGACCCAATCGTTTATTGAGGAAATGAACATTCCTGTAGAAAGAGTCGAGGATCTGACTTCTTATCCCTCGATTCTCGGCGGTCGTGTTAAAACCCTTCATCCGAAAGTTTTTGGAGGAATTCTCAACCGTCGTGATCTTCATGAAGATCAGGCTCAAATTGCTGAATATGAAATCCCAGAGATAGACCTTGTGATCGTTGATCTATATCCGTTTGAGGCGACTGTTGCATCAGGTGCAGGTCACGAAGCGATCATTGAAAAGATCGATATTGGTGGAATTTCATTGATCCGTGCTGCCGCAAAGAATTACAACGATGTGGTGATCATCCCTTCTCAGGCTCAATACGCTGATTTTCTTCAGATCATTACGGCACAGAACGTTGAGACAACACTGGAACAAAGACAGTCGTTCGCCCGCGACGCATTTAACGTATCTTCCCATTACGATACCCACATTTTCAAGTATTTCAATCAGGGAGAAAAAGAGCTATTCAAAGAAAGCATCCAGCAGCATCAGGTCTTGCGTTATGGAGAAAATCCTCATCAAAAAGGGATCTTCCATGGCGATCTGGACTCCATTTTCGATAAGTTGCATGGCAAGGAGTTGTCGTATAACAATCTTTTGGACGTCGATGCAGCCGTTAATTTGATAGCTGAGTTCAAAAATGAGGATCCAACCTTTGCAATTCTGAAACACAACAATCCATGCGGGCTAGCCATTCGATCAACCTTGAAACAGGCTTATTTGGATACTTTGGCAGGAGATCCGGTCAGTGCATTTGGTGGGATACTTATTGCCAACAAAGAGATCGATCTGGATACGGCAACTGAGATCAATGAGTTGTTCTGTGAGGTAGTAATTGCTCCGGGATACAGTCCGGAATCGTTGGATTTGCTGAAAAGTAAAAAGAACAGGATCATTTTGGTTCAAAAAGATCTCGAATTACCTAAACGTCAGTTCAGAACCATCCTGAATGGGGTATTGGAGCAGGACAAAGACCTCATTACTGAAACAGCAGAACAGTTGGAGTCAAAAACGAATGTGAAACCAACGGCAGATGAGATCAAGGACCTTCTCTTCGCAAATAAGATCGTGAAGCATGTGAAATCCAATACGATCGTTCTTGCCAAGGGCAATCAGTTGCTGGCATGCGGTACCGGGCAGACCTCCCGTGTTGATGCGTTAACGCAAGCTATCCACAAAGCGAAGTCATTTGGTTTTGACCTGAAGGGTGCAGTAATGTCTTCGGATGCGTTCTTTCCATTCCCTGATTGCGTTGAGATCGCTGATCAGGCTGGTATTTCAGCAGTGATTCAACCGGGCGGCTCCATAAAGGACGAACTGTCTATCGACTACTGCAACCAGCATGGTATGGCGATGGTTTTCACAGGTAACAGGCACTTTAAACATTAAATCGTGCTTTTTTGTCGAAAATTGAAACAAAAAAGCGAACTTTACGAATAATCGGCTGATAGTACAGCTACAATTTAGGAAGCATCAAGGAAAATGGGTTTATTTAGCTTTTTAACGCAAGAGATCGCGATCGACTTGGGAACGGCAAACACACTGATCATTTTGAATGACAAGGTTGTTGTTGATGAACCATCGATTGTTGCGAAAGATATTCAGTCAGGTAAGGTGGTTGCGATCGGGAAGAAAGCACAGCAAATGCATGGAAAAACGCACAAGCTGATCGAAACAGTTCGTCCATTAAAAGATGGAGTGATCGCCGATTTCCAGAGTGCCGAGCAAATGATCCGCGGAATGATCAAGATGATCAATCCCGGAAGAAGCCTTTTTAACCCCACACTTCGGATGGTTATCTGTATTCCTTCAGGGATTACCGAAGTGGAGAAACGAGCAGTACGTGACTCCGCAGAGCATGCCGGAGCGAAAGAAGTGTACCTTATTCACGAGCCAATGGCGGCAGCTATCGGTATTGGTATTGATGTTGAAGAGCCGATGGGGAACATGATCATCGATATTGGAGGTGGTACTTCTGAGATCGCGGTCATTGCACTTGGAGGTATTGTGTGTGACAAGTCTATCCGTATTGCAGGAGATGATTTCACGAACGACATTGAAGAATATATGCGCCGCCAACACAACATCCTTGTAGGTGAGCGGACAGCAGAACAGATTAAGATCGAAGTTGGAGCAGCACTTCCGGAGTTGGATAATCCACCTGAAGATTTTGCAGTTCGTGGTCGAGACCTTATGACCGGCATCCCGAAAGAGATCATTATCACTTATTCTGAGGTTGCCCATGCTTTAGACAAAACAATTTCCAAGATAGAAGAGGCGATCTTGAGTGCACTTGAGATGACACCACCAGAACTTTCTGCTGACATCTACAAAACAGGGATCTACCTTGCTGGTGGAGGCTCTATGCTGAGGGGGTTGGATAAACGAATTTCCGCAAAGACAAAACTACCGGTTCACATCGCGGAAGACCCGTTGAGAGCCGTTGCGAGAGGAACAAGTATCGCATTGAAGAATATCGATCGATTCCAGTTCCTGATCAGAGATTAATTTAAAAGTCCCGATCAATAATTGTCGGGACTTTTTTATCTTTGTACATGCGCAATCTGATAGCCTTTTTTAGGCGTTTCCGTGTGTTCTTGATCTTCATCTTACTGCAGGTTTTCGCCTTGTCGACGTATTTCTCATTTTTGAATTTTCCAAGATCACAGTACCTGACCAGCGCATCACAGGTTTCAGGCACTATCCTGAAGGCTCGGAATGACATTACAAAGCACTTTAACCTAAGCAAGAACAATCAGGCTTTACAACGAGAGAATATCAAGTTGCGGGAACGTCTACCTGAGAGTATGCAGCGTTTACAGAATGGCACGATTCTAATCGATGATACGCTGTTCCATCAGCAGTATACGTACATTCCTGCCACTCTGATTAACTCTACGCTCACAAAAAGGAATAACTATTTCACGTTGAACATCGGTCGATTGCAAGGTATCAAGCGCGGGATGGGAGTTTTTTCGGACAACGGTGTCGTTGGGATCATCCATAATGTAAGTGATCATTTTTCGGTAGTAAAGTCTGTTCTGACAGAAAACATCAATATCGACGTCATGATCGAACCGATTGGACTGTTTGGACTATTGAAATGGGACGGGCGTGACCCGCGAAGGGGTTCGATAACAGGAATCTCGAATGACCTCAAGATAAAAAAATGGTCGAAGGTGGTTACGAGAGGAGGCTCGGGAATCTTTCCAAGAGGCATTATGGTCGGTAGAATTGGCAAACTAAAAGCTGTTGAAGGGAAACCACTTTGGGACGTGGAGATCCGTTTTACGGAAGATTACAGAACACTTCAACGTGTTTATATTATTAAAAACCTGCTGCAGGAAGAACAGGAAGAATTAGAGGATGCAATTCCTGAAGACGAAGAAGAATGAACGAAGTGATCAAGCATAGTATCCGTTTTTTGGTTTTGGTCATCGTACAAACGATGGTCTTAAATCACCTTGAGATCGGTTTAGGCATCCAGTTCATGGTATACCCACTGTTCATCGTATTGCTTCCCTTCGAAATGGGAATTATATACATGCTCCTGACCGCATTCGTAATGGGATTGGCGATCGACTCCATCTCCAACACCTATGGACTGCATACGTCCTCTCTTTTATTGATCACTTACCTTCGGCCGGTCATTTTCAACATGTTCTCCCCACGTGAAGGTTATGATAAACTGAAGGAAGGGAACATCTACGAAATGGGAAGCCGCTGGTTCCTATACGTATTCGGGCTCCTTTTGACGATACACCATCTTTGGTTCTTCACCCTGGAGATCTTCCGAATTGATGATCTTTTGTTCGTCTTACAGAAAACACTTTTCAGTGTTCCTTTGTCGTTTTTGCTGTGTTTGCTTATCCAGGCAACATTCGTTTCTAAGCCAAAAGAGCGATGAACTTCGATACCCGGAAATATGTGATCATTACCTTTATTGTCTTGGTAGGTATCATCTATGCCATTCGCTTATTTTACATGCAGGTTATCGACGACACCTGGACACTTAGGGCACAAGAGATCGCAGAAAAACGCAAGGAGATAACACCTCCAAGAGGGGTGTTGTTCGACAGGAATGGTAAGAAGATCGTTTCGAACAGGACCTATTACAATCTGATGATGGTGGAGGCAGATATCAAGTATCTGGACACCAACAAATTCGCATCACTGATCGGTTGGACGCGTGAAGAAGTCCGGAACCGTTTCATCGAGATCCGCGAAGGAGAAGGTGTATACTATAACAAGCACAGTGGAAAGACCACTTCAAATTATCAGAAGATACGCGCTTATCCTTTCCTTAAAGAACTTTCGCTCGAGGAGATCTCCAAGATCGCACCGCACCTCGATGATTTTCCCGGATTCTATGAAGAAGTGACAAGTATGCGTTCTTATCCGTTTGCGAATGGCGCAAACATCGTAGGTTACCTTTCGGAGGTAAACCGTGAAGAGATCGATGAGGACGCTTTCTATAAGCCCGGAAATAATATCGGTCGTGCTGGTTTGGAGCGCTACTATGAAAGTGAATTACGCGGGAGAAAGGGAATCAAGTACATCGTGACTTCTGCGCTGAATAATGCGATAGAATCCTACGCAGATGGGAAATATGACACTATTGCTAAGCAGGGTCCGGCTTTGAAACTAGGTGTTGACATTATTTTACAAGCATATGGTGAAAAATTGCTCCAGGGGAAAAAGGGATGTATTGTCGCGATAGAGCCTTCTACCGGTGAGATCCTGGCATTAGTCTCGGCACCTTCTTATGATCCCAATTTGTTGATCGGAAAGAGGAACATCTCCACGAATTATCCAAAATTGCTGCAGGA
>Ga0068876_10003276_pt1 | contig 11676 bp, 7 predicted proteins | sample NOAtaG_6_FD_66442 | JGI IMG/M metagenome (GOLD analysis project Ga0068876, IMG submission 66442) | Freshwater lake microbial communities from Lake Erie, under a cyanobacterial bloom - NOAA_Erie_Diel5S_2200h metaG | ecosystem: Environmental > Aquatic > Freshwater > Lake | place: USA: Ohio, Lake... | reverse complement strand
GAATAAAATTTTCCGAGACACCGGTTTTGTTGATTTTGCGAAGCAAAATCAACAAAACCGGTGTCTCATGAAAATATTCTTTGGCGGCGCAAGCCGCCAAAAGACCTTTGAGACGGCCTCGACGTGCCGGAGGCCTTTTACATAGAACCAAATTTTTTCAGAGCGGCGTTTTCATTGATTTTGCGAAGTAAAATCAATGAAAACGCCGCTCTGAAAAACATTCTTTGGCGGCGTAAGCCGCCAAAGAATGTGCCGGAGGCTTTTTACACAACCCCCTATCTGTTGAGATAATAAGACGCATTCTCTGCCACTACGATATCGAGGGGGAGATACTGAACGCGTTCGACCTTTTTTTTGAAAATCAGTTGGTCCACGATGGACATAACGGCCTGGAAACCTTGCCGTGTAGGATTTTGGTTAATCAGGAACGCAATCCGTTCTTCTTTGAGGTAGCGCAGGTTGGGTTCCAGCAGGTCAAAGCCCACGATTCTTAGTCCTTCCGGGGCTTCCGTGCCGAGGGCGTCGAGCACCAGATAGGAGCGGGAGTTGGTGACAAAGAGGCCACGCAGACGGGGGTGCAGCTGGAATATGGCCTGCAGAAAGGCCTTCAATCTTTCGGGATTTTCAAAATGCTCAAAGTCAAAGCGCAGAACATCGGCTGTATGGTCGGTGCGATGATGGAAATAATGCCGCAGCCCACGTTCTTTTTCGAGTAGGTGCCTGGCGCGGCTAATCTCATTGTCGAGGTTGAGTACGGCTACCTGGTCTTCCGGTCGTAGAACGAGTTGCAGCAGTTTACCGGCAAGCACCCCACTATGAAAAGAGTCCTGGCCTACATAGCAAAGTGCCTGATGGTCTTCCAGATCGGTATTGATGAGGGCGACCGGGATCTTTTTTTTGGCACAGGCCTGCAGGATGTTTTTGGAAGCTTCAAGGAATAAAGGGGCGATGAGGAGGGCGTCCGGGCGGGTATCGAGCAGCGCGATTGCTTTTCCCTCAAACTGATCGGGGCCGGTCGGCCCATGAAAAACATACTCGATATTAATACCGTAGTGCCGTACAGCAAGGGCGGCTTGCTCAACCCCGGATTTGGGCAACGCCCAGTAGGGGTCGAGGCGGTAGTCGGGCAAAAGGGCACATACCCGGAAGGTTCGGTTGTAGGCAAGGGTACTTGCAAAAATATTGGGCTCATAGCGCAGCTCGTCCATGGCCTGCTCTACTTTTGCCCGTGCCTCCGGTGAAACATTTCCCCGTCCGTGGAGTACCCTGTCCACCGTCCCCGGGCTAACACCTGCCCGCAGGGCAATATCTTTTATCGTTACGCGTGGTTCCATAAATTAAAGATACGCTTTCTTGCTGTGTACGCACACAGTTTTAGAAAAAATCGTACTTTTGACCAACCATAATAAAAAGCTATGGAGCAGCAAGATGCCGCTAAGGCACTGAGCATTGGGATAGATATCGGAGGTACGACCACAAAGCTGGGTATTGTTGACCAGGAAGGCCATCTGCTTGCCCGTCGCTCGCTGGATACACAGCATCACCGGCAGCCGCAGGCTTTTGGCCTCGAACTGGCAGGTGCGATCGGTGAAATGATGAGCGATACCGGGACAAAGGCCAGGGTGGCAGGCATCGGAATCGGGGCACCGGGCGTGGACGAACGCGCAGGTACGATCGCCGCCGCCGCCAACCTGCCCTTCCAGGAGCCTTTTGCTCTGGCAGCCTTCCTGCAATCCGAGCTGGGCCTCCCGGCAAAACTGATCAAAGATTCCAGTGCCGCAATTATCGGCGAACGGGTGTTTGGCGGCGCAAAGGGCATGGAGCATTTTGTGCTGCTCACCCTGGGTACTGGTTTGGGCTCGGCCATCATGATCAATGGAAATGTGATTTCCGGGGGGAACGGACTGGCCAGCGAATATGGACATTCCCTCGCAGTACCGCACGGACGGCAGTGCAACTGCGGCAGGAGTGGCTGCCTGGAAACTTATGTCTCTGCAACGGGAATCAAACGCACGGTGTTTGAGCTGCTCGCCGGATTCAAAGGCCACAGCCCGCTCCGGGATTACACCTATCACGCCCTGGATGCAAAAACGATTTACGAAGCCGCCGTATCCGGCGATCCTATAGCCAGGGAAGCGTTCCGCCTGACCGGGACGATCCTGGGCAGGGCGATCACAGGGTTAATCGTGCTGCTCGACCCACAGGCCATATTCCTTTCCGGTGGGCTTACCCAGGCAGGGGAGCTGCTGCTCCGGCCTGTGTGCGATAGTATTGACGAACACCTGCTCGATATGTTCAAAGGAAGTTGCGAAATCGCTTTTTCCCACCTCGGTGGGGAAGATACCGGTGTCCTGGGTGCTGCCGCCATGATGTGGCACAGCCCCGGGAAAAATCTTTGAAGTGTTTGCCTGCAGCACAGCAGGCTGGTTTATCCCCATCTGATTCAGGCTTAGACAAAATTATTTGAACAATTATTGCTATGGATTACCTGCGTTATCAATTCAAATCTCTGGAAAAAATCCCGACGAAGGTCTGGGATAGTGCAAGGGAAGGCTCGATCCACGTTGCCCGCAGCATTGCACTTGCTATTCGCCAAAAACAACAGGAAGGCGAACATATCGTTCTCGGCCTTGCTACCGGCTCCTCACCAATTCAGGTCTATAAAGAACTCGTGCGTATGCACCAGGAAGAGGGGCTGAGTTTTGCGAATGTGATTACGTTCAACCTCGACGAATATTTCCCGATGCAGCCGGACGCGCCCCAGAGCTACGTCCGTTTCATGCGGGAATTCCTTTTCGACCACATTGACATTAAACCGGAAAATATCCATATCCCCGATGGTACGCTGCCTTTGGAGCAGGTCGAAGCCTATTGTGCGCGTTATGAAAAAATGATCCAACAGGCAGGCGGGATTGATATCCAAATCCTGGGGATCGGCCGTACCGGCCATATTGGGTTTAATGAACCGGGGTCGTTCGAGACTTCGGTGACCCGGCTTATCCGATTGGATGCTACCACCCGCCGCGATGCGTCCAAGGATTTTCCTTCCGTCGAGGAAGTGCCCTACCGCGCAGTCACCATGGGCATCCGCACGATTATGCGGGCAAAAGCAATCTATCTCATGGCCTGGGGGCAGCATAAATCAGAAGTGGTGAAGCTTACTGTGGAAGGGGCAGTGTCGCCTTCCATTCCTGCAAGCTTCCTGCAGCAACATCCCAACGCAAAGGTCTATCTCGACCGCGGTGCAGCAGAGGACCTTTCCCGATTCCGTACCCCCTGGCTGGTAGGCCTCTGCAACTGGGACGACGACCTCATTTGCAAGGCGGTTACCTGGCTTTCCCTCACCCTGGGAAAGTCTATCCTCAAACTCACAAACGAAGACTACAACGAGCATGGTCTTTCTGACCTCCTGGCAGAACATTCCAGTGCTTATGAGATCAATATCCGGATTTTCAACCGCCTGCAACACACGATTACGGGGTGGCCTGGTGGCAAACCGGGTGCAGATGACAGTACGCGCCCGGAACGGGCCAAGCCCCCGAAGAAACGGGCAATCATCTTTAGCCCTCATCCGGACGACGATGTGATCTCCATGGGGGGTACTTTTCTGCGCCTGGTCGAGCAAGGCCACGAAGTCCATGTAGCCTATCAGACTTCCGGCAATATCGCCGTCCATGACTACGACGCCCTGCGATATCTGGAATTCCATGAGGAATTCTGCTCCTCCCAAAGTATAGGCGGCGAAGGGGCAGTCAAACGGCAGGAACTGATGAAATTCCTGCGCGAAAAAACACCGCTCGAAATAGACCTGCCGGAAATTCGCAAAATCAAAGGCCTCATCCGAAGAGGCGAAGCCAGGGCAGGCGCACGTTTCTGTGGGCTGGACGATGCAAATATCCATTTCCTCGACCTGCCTTTTTACGAGACTGGAAAAACACGCAAAAACCCTGTCGGGGAGGAAGATATCCGTATCGTCGCCCAGCTCATGGAAAAAATCAAGCCCAACCAGGTATTCGCCGCAGGTGACCTCGCCGACCCTCACGGCACACACAGCGTCTGCCTCGATGCGATCTTCGCCGCTTTCGAATCCCTGAAAGACCAGAAATGGGCGAAAGAGTGCTGGCTCTGGCTATATCGCGGTGCCTGGCACGAATGGGCGGTGGACGAAATCGAAATGGCGGTGCCGATGAGCCCTGAACAAGTGCTCAAAAAACGCCGGGCGATCTTTATGCACCAATCGCAAAAGGATCGTCCCCCTTTTCCGGGTAGCGATATTCGCGAGTTCTGGCAAAGGGCGGAAGACCGTAACCGGGGTACCGCGATAACTTACCGACAGCTTGGGCTGGCGGAATACGAGGCAATCGAGGCTTTTCGCAGATGGAAATTCCCGTGGCAACCTGCCGGTAAATAGCCTTTTAACCATCAGGCTTGTTGCGGTGGGCCAGCGTAATGGTAAATGCGCTCTTCTTCGTCCGTACGAAGCATTTTTGAGGGACTATAGCCCTGCGGCTTTGTAACCGGAAAAAACTTCGGATGGGGAGTAAAGAGCAACTTTTAGCCCATAATGACCCCGCCGCAATAAGTCTATAAAGTCGTTTCATTATGTTTATCCAAAAATTGATGTTCGTACTTATGGCACCTGTGGTGCTAATGGGATGCCGCCAAACTACTGCCCAGCCGCTGCCAGTCATCCCCGTTCCACAGCGGATGGAGGCACAGCAAGGGGTTTTCGTCGCAACCACGGCTACCGTGATCGCACCGAAACAACTGGACGAGGAGATCGAATGGGCAGTTGCCTACCTGAATGGCCATTTCAAAGCGAGGTTGGGCAAGGCACTGATAGTAGAGTCGGGAAAGCCGGCCGGATCAAAGGCTATTTCGATCGAAATTGACGGGGCCGCACTGGCACCGGAAGCTTATCAACTCACGGTCGGTACGAAAGGAATCGTACTCAAAGGGGGGAGCGCCGCCGGGGTGTTCTATGGCGTCCAAACATTGATCCAGCTATTTCCCGATGCGGAGGGAGAGTTGGCAATCCCGGCTGTTCGTATCGAAGACCATCCTGCCTTTCCCTACCGCGGTATGCACCTGGACGTCGGCAGGCACTTTTTTCCCGTTAGCTTTATCAAACAATATATTGATATGCTCTCGCGGTACAAAATGAACCGCTTCCACTGGCACCTTACCGAAGATCAGGGCTGGCGGATTGAAATCAAACGCTATCCACGCCTTCAGGAAATCGCCGCTTTCCGGGACGAGACTTTGAAAGGACATTATAATGATATTCCTCAAACGTATGACGGAACGCGCTACGGTGGGTTCTATACGCAGGACGAAATCAGGGAGGTGGTCGAATATGCCCGTCGTCGCTTCGTCACAATCATCCCGGAAATCGAACTTCCCGGGCATGCCCAGGCGGCAATCGCGGCCTATCCGGAACTCGGTTGTACCGGCAGACCAGTCAAAGTAGCTACGAAATGGGGCGTTTTCGATGATGTCTTCTGCCCAAGCGAAACGACATTCGAATTCCTCGAAAATGTTTTGAAGGAGGTAATGGACCTTTTCCCGGGGGAGTATATCCATATCGGAGGGGACGAATGCCCAAAGACCCAGTGGATAGACAGCCCAGTCGCCCGGGAGGTTATCCAAAGGGAAGGGCTCAAAGATGAATATGAGCTGCAAAGCTATTTTATCCGCCGCATCGAAAAGTTCCTTAATGCAAATGGCCGCCAGATTATCGGCTGGGACGAAATCCTGGAAGGCGGGATTGCGCCTAATGCGACGATTATGTCCTGGAGGGGTATGGAAGGTGGAATCGAGGCGGCGCGGCAGTCGCATAAGGTAATCATGACCCCTACTTCGCATTGCTATCTGGATTATTATCAGGCTATAAACCCCAATGAGCCGCTGGCGATTGGTGGCTACCTCCCACTGGAAAAAGTCTATTCGTTCAACCCGGTTCCGGAAGCACTCAAGGGCGATGCGGCGAAATTTGTCATCGGTGCCCAGGGGAATGTTTGGACGGAATATATGCAGGATGAAAAAAAGGTACAATATATGGTGTACCCGCGTATGCAGGCCCTGGCCGAAGTGGTCTGGTCCGGGGAGGCTAAAAAAGATTTTCCCGGCTTTATCAAGCGATTGGTGGTGCACCTTGAACGGCTGAACCGGGAAGGGGTGAATTTTGCCAACCACCTCTTCGACGTGAAGGGCGAGGTAATCGCCGGTCAAGGCAAAGAGGTCCGCGTGCGCTGGTCGAACCTGGCCAATAAAGGAGATATGCATATTCTACAGGGCACGGGTACCCCCGGGCCTTATGATGAAAAGGCCTCCGGAGACGTGACGCTGACCAATCCCGGCTGGTATCAGGCACAGACCGTGCTCGATGGCAAACCCGTCGGACAATCCGCTGCGATATTCTACGTGCCCCATAAAGCTGCCGGAAAAGTAATCAAACTCGCAAAAGCACCAGCGCCCCAGTATAGCGCTGCCGGCCCCGCTTCTGCCATCAATGGCGTCCTGGGCAGCGATGAACGCTATGGGGATGCCGAATGGCAGGGCTTCGAAGGCAGCGATTTCGATGCAGTGATTGATTTCGGCGCCTCAACCGCCGTGCGGAAGGTGAATTTCCGCTTCTTCAATGCCCCGGGGCAATGGATATATCCGCCTAAAGCTATTCACATCAGTATGTCCGACCAACCCGATAAATTTGATGGGGGAATCAGCGCGACAATTAATGTAACCCGCCCGGGAGATATTATCCTGCGCCACATCATGCTGGTGAACGGAAGTGGCCGCTACATGCGCGTACACGTAGAAAATTATGGGGAAATCCCGGCAAATAAACCGGGTACCGGGCATAAAGCCTGGCTGTTCATAGACGAACTGATCGTAGAGTAAAGGTTGAGGTTGTATGAAAAGCATTCCGCCGCCTACGGCAGCGGAAGAAAGTTTTGAAAGAACACTATTTCCGCTGATTTTGCGAAGCAAAATCAGCGGAAATAGTGTTCTTTTAGAATATTATTTGGTGGCGTCAGCCGCCAAATGAAGCCTCCGGTCTTTTTACACCACCCCTCCGAAAAATTCTCTTTCGCCGCAGTAGGCGGCAGAATAACATAAAGGATGGTTTATAAATGCAGGCGTTCCTTCCGGGCAATCAGGAGGGGCTCATCCTCTACCCGTTCCGGATCGGGCACGCAGCAGTCCACCGGACAGACAGCGGCACATTGCGGCTCTTCATGAAAGCCTACGCATTCCGTACATTTATCCGGAACGATATAGTAGTAGTCGTCGGAGACAGGTAACATTTTATGGTTGGCCTCAACGGTGGTGCCGGATTCCAGTAGATATTTCCCCCGGACGGTGGTGCCGTCAGAAATCGCCCATTCCACGCCCCCTTCATAAATGGCATTATTCGGGCATTCGGGTTCGCAGGCACCGCAGTTGATGCATTCATCGGTGATCATGATGGCCATAACAAAAGTGTTTTATTCTGATCTATTGCGCAGAAATGATGGTTATTAAGTCGTTGTGGCTTTTTTGAGGCTTGCTTTGCGCTGTTTCAGCATCCGGGCCTCTCGTGCACAACTGCTCCAATATGGAACGGATAAAACCCCTGTTGGTTTTGCGACTGCAAAAATAAACGGTCCGTCGGAATTATTCAAGCAGAACTACAGGGCGTCAAGTAATTTGGCATCGCTGCAAACAAAATTTTATCTTGTGCCCTGGTCCGCAGTGCTGCTGATCTTTTTGGAAGGGTAGTGTTGACCACCAAAGCGCGATTTAAGTAAGCAGACAGAATATGGCAAGAGAAGAAGCGGATAAGGTGACGCCCCTGATGCAGCAATATGCACGGGTAAAGGCGAAATACCCGGATGCGATCCTACTTTTCCGGGTTGGTGATTTTTACGAGACTTTTGGCCAGGATGCCGTGTTGGCATCCAAAGCCCTTGGGATTGTGCTCACAAGTCGCAACAACGGGGGCAGTGATATTGAGCTCGCGGGCTTTCCATTTCATTCCCTCGACCTCTACCTGCCCCGCCTGGTGAAAGCAGGGTATCGGGTCGCGATCTGCGAGCAGTTGGAGAAGCCAGGCCCGCAGAAAAAAATCGTCAGGCGGGGGGTCACGGAGGTGGTCACACCGGGAGTGGCCGTGGATGATAAACTCCTGGACCATCGCTCCAACAACTTTCTGGCTGCAATTGCCCCGGGCAGGGACGATGAAGTCGGGGTGGCTTTCCTGGATATCTCCACCGGGGAGTTTCTCGTCAGTGAAGGGGATCAGGCATCAGCGGAAAAATTGCTGCAGAGCTTCCAGCCATCTGAAATATTATTTTCGAAAGACAAAAAAAAATGGTTTTTTAAGACTTTCGGAGAAAAATTTTACACCTTCCCACTGGAGGAGTGGGTTTTTACCAAAGACTTTGGCCTGAACCTCCTGCTCCGGCATTTCGAGGTCGGCAATATGAAGGGCTTTGGGATCGAAGGCCTGGAACTGGCCCAGACCGCCGCCGGCGCGATCCTGCACTACCTGGCCACTACGGAAAATAAAAACCTGAAGCACATCACCCGGATCGCGAGGGTGCAGCCCGATCGCTTCGTATGGCTCGACCGGTTCACCATCCGCAATCTTGAACTGATCCACAGCCCACATGATTCCGGGGTGCCGCTGATCCAGGTACTCGACGACACCCTCTCCCCAATGGGCGCACGACTGCTGAAGAAGTGGGTCGTCCTGCCCCTTAAAGATCGGGCGGCTATACAGGAGCGCCTGGATTCGGTGGACTTTTTTCTCCAGGCACCGGATATCGCCGCAGAGATCGCTCCCATTATCCGCAGGATGGGCGATCTGGAACGCTTAATTTCTAAAGTGCCTTTAGGCAAAATCAACCCCCGCGAGGTGGTACAATTGAAAAAAGCACTGGTGGCCTGCTCGGAATTACAGCAGCTATTGTTGCAGTGCCCCCAGTCACAACTCAAAAAGATCGGCGATGGCATTAACCCTTGTCCCCAGCTCGCCGAGCGTATCGCCAGGGAGATCGTGGACGACCCCCCCGTGAACCTTGTCCGGGGCGGCGCGATCCGGAGCGGGTTTGACGAAGTACTCGACGACCTGCGGCACACGCTCTCCCATTCCAAAGAGCTCCTCGCGGAAGTACAGCAAAAGGAAATCCAGCGCACGGGGATCAGCAGCCTCAAGATCGGCTACAACTCGGTATTCGGGTACTACCTCGAAGTCACCAATAAGTATAAAGACCAGGCCCCGGCAGATTGGGTGCGCAAGCAGACCCTGACCAATGGCGAGCGGTATATCACCGATGCACTCAAACAGCTGGAAACGAAAATCGTCACCGCCGAAGAACGTATGATCGAGCTGGAAGAAACCCTCTTTGTACAACTCGTACAGGGCCTCTCGGATTATATCGAGCCGGTACAGCACAATGCCCGCCTCGTCGCCCGCCTGGATTGCCTGCTCTCCTTCGCCCGGATTGCCGCGAAATACCGCTATTGCAAGCCTGAAGTGTCCGATGATTTCAGTATTGATATCCGGGAAGGCCGGCATCCGGTAATCGAGCGGCAACTCCCGCTGGAAGAACAGTTTGTGCCGAATAATGTATTCCTGGACCGCGACGATCAGCAAATCCTGATGATTACCGGCCCCAATATGTCGGGCAAATCTGCGGTGTTGCGCCAGACCGCACTGATTGGCCTGATGGCGCAGATGGGCAGCTTCGTGCCGGCTTCGAGCGCGCGGATCGGTTTACTGGACAGGATTTTTACCCGCGTGGGGGCATCCGATAATATCACCTCGGGCGAATCCACTTTCATGGTCGAAATGAACGAGACGGCGAGCATCATGAACAATATTACGGACCGTAGCCTGATCCTGCTGGACGAAATTGGACGGGGCACGAGTACTTACGATGGTATTTCCATCGCATGGTCCATCGCGGAGTATTTGCACGAAAACAGCGAGGCGCGCCCAAAGACGCTTTTTGCCACGCACTATCACGAGCTGAACGAGCTCGCAGGCCGTTTCCCCCGGATACGCAATTTTCATGTGGCTACCCGCGAGGTAGGCCAGAAGGTTTTGTTTTTGAGGAAACTGGCTCCCGGCGGCAGCCAGCACAGCTTTGGTATCCATGTTGCGCGTATGGCTGGTATGCCCAGGGGTATCGTAGAGCGTGCCGCCGAGATCCTCGAACAATTGGAAAGACAACGGGTCGCCGGCAGCCAACCTTCTGCAGAAGGCTCTGCGATGGTGCCAGCCGTTGAACCCCGGCAAATCTCTGCCGCACCCCTGCAGCTCAGCATTTTCGAAACGGTGGACCCGCTTGCCGGCAAATTGCGTGCTGCAATAAAAGCCCTGGACCTGCACGCCATGACCCCCATCGAATGTATGCTCCGCCTGAATGAATTAAAAACCTTGCTGGAAGAAAACGAAGGATGAAAATTGCGATTATCGGATATGGCCGCATGGGCCGCACTATAGCAACGCTGGCCCCGGGGATGGGCCATGAGGTAAGCCAGGTTATCGAAAGGGCCGGGCAGGGAGACTGGGATACAGGGATGCTGGCCGGATGCGATGTGGCCATCGAATTTACTACGCCGGACGCTGCGCCGGATAATATCCTCCGTTGCCTGGGCACCGGGATACCGGTCGTGAGCGGTACTACAGGATGGGCACACCGCTTCCCCGAAGTGGCCGCTGCTGCGTTGCGGCTAAATGGCGCTTTTTTCTATGCTTCGAATTTCAGTATTGGCGTAAATCTATGCTTTGCGCTCAACCGTTACCTGGCACTGTGGATGGACGCCCACCCGGAATACGCTGTCGAGGTGTACGAGACGCACCATATACATAAGAAAGACGCCCCAAGTGGCACGGCGATTACCCTGGCAGAGGGAATTATCGCCGGGCTCAGCCGTAAATCACAATGGGCAGCGGCACCGGCCGGCGATGAGGATGTACTGCAGGTCTTTTCCTTTCGCGAGGGGGAGGTCCCGGGCACGCATGAGGTCGTTTACCGGTCGGCAACCGATACGATCACCCTGAGGCATGAAGCACATTCCCGAACAGGTTTTGCACGTGGCGCGCTGCTGGCCGCTGCCTGGCTGCCCGGCCGGCAGGGCGTTTTCGGTATGGAAGACCTGCTCGGCACCTGACTCAGGTCAATTGAATTCCTCGAGCTTTTCGAGTAGCCACTTTTGGTTGGCGACGTTCGGAGTGGCGCTGATCTCTTCGCGCAGCTTGGAAATGGTCGGCAAATCGCCCTCGTGCAACCGGGTGAGTTTCCGGGTAAAGCGGATCAGGTTTTTGTAGGCCTGTTTTTGGCGCTCCTGAATATCCTTGTTCCGGTTGAGGTAAGTGCGGAAACTCTCAAAAAGGGAGTACAACGGATCCCACTCGTCGGTTTCGTAATACACCCGCAGGAGCATATCCTTGGAGTTGAGATTGTAGGTAATGTCGTCGTATTCGACAAAACGGAGGAGCTCCACTACCTCGGTATATCTGCGCTGATAGAAATAAACCTGGGCGAGGTTGAAGGTACGGGCGTTTTCCCTTTTATCCTCCGGAAGGAATTGCAGATAGTCGTCAATAAATTTCAGGGTCCAGCCGTAATCCCCGACGCGCAGGCTTACGACGACGATATTCCGGAAATCCCAGGGGGAGAGCTC
>Ga0068876_10003273_pt1 | contig 11684 bp, 7 predicted proteins | sample NOAtaG_6_FD_66442 | JGI IMG/M metagenome (GOLD analysis project Ga0068876, IMG submission 66442) | Freshwater lake microbial communities from Lake Erie, under a cyanobacterial bloom - NOAA_Erie_Diel5S_2200h metaG | ecosystem: Environmental > Aquatic > Freshwater > Lake | place: USA: Ohio, Lake... | reverse complement strand
CAGGTCGGCCTTGATCGTTGTTCCGATCTCCACTGCCAGTTGGCGTGAGTCGGCCTTGTCGATCTTTGTCTGCTCCAACTGCCCCGTCTGGTGTTGACTGCTCCCAACCGGCGTGGCGGTCGACTGGCCATCAGGTCTGATCACCGCGCGGATCGGCTCGGTGAAGCTTCGGTAGGCGGACCGTGCCTCGACGATGGTCACCGTTCCTTTCCAGCGTGGAAACGAGAGGCCAATCGCGGTTCCCGCTAATCCTCCTCGCAACTCCCTGACGGCGTGGAACTGACGCGCGCCGATCCCTGTCCAGTCGAGTCCGGGATCGAGTTCAAAGATACCCAGCGCGCCGTAGTCTTCCTGGCGGTTATAGTAAAGAAAGTGGCCACCGGGCAGATTCTGATGGTTCTGGGCGCCAACTGCCCGGTCGGGCGGGTTGTCGGTCTCCCATCCGTCCGGAAACCTGGTCTCTTCACCATCAAAGACCCGGTTGAATGGTTCATAGGGGGTGGCCGAAACAGAGGAGAAGAAGAAGCCGTGCCGTTCACCCGGTTCACTCTTTTCAACCAGTGTGCGCCAGGTGAGCACCGGACTTCCAGCGACGGAGGTGAACTCCCAGATCTCGCGCCGTTCTCCCTCGCGCGCCATTCTGATCCGTAAACGGTAGGGGCCTGGCTCAACGATCTCGATCTTCTCGATTCGGCCGGCGCGGCGAGGTTGACCATCCTTTCCGGCCCCGACAATAAAGGTGCCCACACCTCCATTTTTGACCCCGTATGCCAGTGGTTCAGCCACATCCGGAGAGGTGTCGATCAGGTTGAGCATCCGTCCCTCGCCCGTCCTTTTATGCCAGGCGGCCACGATTCCAGGCGCGGTATTCTCCAGACCGAGATTGATGATGACGGAATAGTAAGGGGTCGAGATCTCATACCGTCCAACCCCAATCGCCCGGCCACTCAGATCCGGCGCGGTATTGCTCCCGCCGATATTTTGGCGGGGACGCCGGGCAGTGAGCCGGTAGACCGGACGTTCGCCCGGGATGAGCGAGGCCGGAAATAGTATCTCTGCCTTTTCGAGGGATCCGTCACGGTGCCTGCTCCCAATCACGACCTGCGGGACCACCTCCTCGCCACCCGGCGTGACGATCGTCAGCTCTCCTTCGCGCGCCTCGCCAACCGCAAAAGCGGTCGAAACACTGACGATCTCGCCATCGCGCCGGAAGATGCCCGTCGGTTCCTCGAGGGTTATCGACCAGACACCTGCGCTCTTTTCGGGAGATCTTTCGACTCCCCGGGCATTGGCTGTCAGATGCCCAGGGAACAGCGTTATTGCGCAAAAGAAAAGGCCAGAAACTATCAATCGAACCATTGTCACTCCGTCAAATCTGACAGGATCGCAGGGGTAAACTCTTTGAAATAAAATAACACGGCCGCCGCCATTGGCAAGCCGAGTTTTTATTGCGCACAGAAAAAATGGGGTCGGCTTGCCGACCCCTCTTGATCAACTCTCTGATGGCCCATTGGGTGGGCGCACCTGTCCGGCACGCGCAGTTTTACCTGACCGGACGCTGCAGAATATCGGCGATCGCAACCATCCTTTTCCCCTCGAGCGGACTTGCCGCCTGCGGGGCACGCTCACGCAGCGTCTGACCGAGGCGCCGCAGCCGGGCCATTCCTTTGGTCAGTCGTGAACTTTCAGCCACTCCGATCGCTCCGCGGAGGTCTGCCAGCTCGCTCGCCGCGAGGGCCTTTGACCTCTCCAGTTGGTCAAGGTAGGCTTTGGCCACCACCAACCGTGCCGGCCAGACGATCCGCTGCTGATTCTGGACATTGAACTCGCCCACTTGAACTGTCCGCGCCGCGTCGATCTCGTTCTGGGTCAGAAACTCGCTCGGCTGAAGCTCAAGAACGTCGAGCCCCCGTGCAATCTCCGACGAATAGATATGGCCATTGTACCAATAGGTTGACCAGGCGCCGCCCAGCACCAGCGACTGGGCATCGATCGGTCCCCGATCAAAATAGGCGATCTCGATTGGCCGTCCCGGATCGGTGAAGTCCATTATCGAGATCCCGCCCTGGTACCAGGCCTGCACCTTGATATCACGACCCGGAACAGGAATCAGTGACCCGTTATGGGCCACACAATTCTCCGTGCTCGTCTGGGCCGCCGGCATCTTGTAGTAGCTCGCAAAATTTAGTTTCTTGTCGCGCAGATTGAAGATGGCGTTCGCCCCCCAGACGTTTGGATCGGTCAACCGGCAGCGCGCACCGGTTCCGCCACCCCACTCGTCGGTGAAGACCACCCGCGTCCCGTCATTCGAAAAGGAGGCCGAGTGCCAGTAGGAGTAGTTTGGATCATTGACCGCATCGACCCGTTTGGGATTGGCCGGTTCACTGATATCGAGCAGGAGTCCATTACCGGAACAGGCCCCAGCCGCCAGGCCGATCTCTGAATAGACCGTGATGTCATGGCACTGATCCGTTGCTCCTTGACGATCTGAATCGTGTGATCCGCCGTTATTGAGCGCATTGATCACTCCCGTTCGCGGATCCATAAAGACTCGCGGGCTGGAGACCACCTTCGCTGTCGCCGGCGCTGCCAGAGGGACCTTGATCACCTCGATCCGGAAGAGGGAGGTGTTGGGATCTTTCTCAGGTGTTTCCCCGGAACACCCGGTCAGTTCTTCACTCTGTCTGACGAAGGACGTTCCTGAAACGTAGATGTAGACGTTCTGCTTGTCCTTTGGATCGACGACCAGTGTATGGGTGTGAGAGCCCCGGCAGGTCTGCACTGCGGCGACCTGTCGCGGTCGACGAATATCCGAGATGTCGAAGATGCGCACTCCTCGGAACCGCTCTTTGCTCGGGGCCGGTAGTAATGGGCGTCCATCCGTGGCGACTCCGGCCGGTGGAGGGGGGAATCCCTGGATCCCGCAATCGAGTCGGCCGTTCGGCATCTCGACCGACATGAACATCAGATTCTTGTGAACCGAGACATCGCCCTGACCTCCCGGGCAGACCATCGAGGTGACGAGTTTCGCCCTGGCGGGAGTTGAAATGTCATAGATGTTGACACCGTAAAAGTTCCCCTGAAAGAGGTACTTTCCCTGAAAAGCGATATCTGAATTGGCAAAGGCGAGCTGGGCCATGACCATCCGGGCGGAAGCGGGCATCTTCGCGGCATTGGCAATACCGATCGATCCGAGGGTCGTGGTGACCTTGGCGCTCTCGACGTCGCTGGCGTCAAGCTGGAAGGCCTCCGGTTTCTTTAGCAGAAGCAGGTGGCGCAGGCCCTTGGCCACTTCGCCGGCATCGTAGAGGCCCGGCTTGAGCTTGGCTCGCGGATCATTCGCGTCGGCCCCGGTCATGCCTGCCGGCAGGGGAGGCGCCCCCTCCGCGGGTGGATTGGCGCTCTGCGCCAGCCCGGTTATTCCTGTTACCAACAAAAAAAGAGCAGTTAAAATCGTCAGGCCAAATTTTGCCGCGAAGTTGGTCATCATTTCCCCCCTGAGGTAATTTTATCGAGCATGGTTTGCATGATTCTGATCTCAGCTCGCTGACTGCTATCGACATCGGTCGCAAAAGTGAAGAGCTCCGCATCCTGGCCGGCCCCGGCCGCCGCGAAGAGATCACGCACCATATCGAGCGCGCCACGATGGTGTTGGATCATTCCAGACAGAAAGAGGCGATCAAATTCGCTCCCGCTCGACTTTGCCAGTTCATCCATCTGCTGGGGCGTTAGCATACCAGGCATCAAGGCCGCACCCGAGTGATCCATTCCGTGGTGATGGTGGGCGTGTTTGTCGGCGACAGGCTGGCCACGCGAGATCAGCCACCTCTTCATTTGGGCGATCTCGTCAGCCTGCGAATGGCTGATCCGCGCGCCCAGTGTCCGCACCTCACTGTTGGTTGTTCGCTTCTCAATCAGGGCTGTCATCTCGACCGCCTGCTGGTGATGGACGATCATCCCCTGCATGAAATTGATATCTGCCGGGGTGAGTGGCGCCAGCTTTGCCCGCGTTGTCCGGGGCAGGACGCGGGTCGATTTGCCTGGGGCGCCGGGCTGCACGATGGTCGGCTGCTGCCCGAGAACTCGCTCGCTGCTCTGACTGCTGAAAATCATCAGAAGAATCAGGGCCATCAACCATATCGATCCACTTCCTGATCTGCCAAATACCATCCAGGTCATCTTTTCACTCCTGCCAATTCGGCCACTCCTGCCAACCGTGCCAAACATGATCGACGATCGAATGTTTCCGACCATCGAATCAACGGTCGATGGTCAGGGAATCTCTACCATTAAGTCATATTTGAGCAACGCGAGGCTGTATCATACTCTGCCAAACAAAAGGTCGACAACCTCTGCCGCGCCTTGCCCGAAATTGGTCTGCGCAGCGCCCCCACGCTGCTCATTGCCCAAAGCCTTCGATGGCCTTTTCTCGACCACTCAGCTGGTCCAAGCATCCACTCGTGAGATTGTGGTTCTGTAAAAAGTGACACCGGCTTATGAATACTCTTTGAATCAACAATCCATGGCGGTCATTGATCCATCGCGGGAATCAACTTGAAGAGTTAAGGCTAAGAGTTAGGCGAAGAGTTAAGGACGCCAAGAGTTAAGGATAAGCTATGTCATCATTAACCAGATTATCAACCAGCCTCATCAAATTATCTGTACTCCATTTCTTAATAGCAGGAATCGCCCTCGCGGCCTCCACCTCATCCCTGCGGGGCAGAGTGACCGACGCTAATGGCGCCTTGATCGCCGGAGCCGAGGTCACGGTGATCAACAGCTCGACCAACAGCCGGCGCCGGGTCGTCTCCGATGCCCGTGGGCTCTATCTTGTGCCGGAGCTCCCGCCAGGAGTCTACTCGATCGAGGTCAGTTCGCGCGGATTTCAGCGCGTAATCCGCCGGCAGGTCGTCTTGAACGTCGCCGGGGTCTATACCGAGGATTTCTCGCTCCAGGTCGGTGCGCTTGATGAACAGGTTGTCGTCGAGGGGAATTCATCCCTGGTCAATCGTGAGTCAGCGACGGTTGCCACCGTCATCGACCGGCAGTTTGTCGCCAATCTTCCACTCAATGGCCGCAGTTTTCAGGTGCTGCTCGAGCTGACTCCCGGAGTGACGCTGGCCAGATCGACCATCCAGAGTACGGGCCAGTTTTCGGTCAACGGCCAGCGGACCAATGCCAACTATTTTATGGTTGATGGGGTCGGGGCCAACTTTGGGGCGAGCCTGACGGCCCAGAGCTACCAGCAGGGAAGCGGAACCCAGCCGGCTCTCTCGGTTCTCGGCGGATTCAACAATCTGGTCTCCGTCGATGCGCTGCAGGAGTTCCGCGTGCAGACCTCCGGATACGACGCCCAGTATGGTCGTTCACCGGGCGCGCAGGTCTCGATTACCACCCGTTCCGGCGGCAACGAATTTACCGGGACGCTCTTCAACTACTTCCGGAACGAAGCTCTCGATGCGGCAGACTTCTTCGACAAGATCAACCGGGTTCCGAAGCGCAAGCTGCGCCAGAATGACTTTGGTGGAGTTCTTGGTGGGCCGATTCGTTTGCCGCGTCAGGTCTTTGGTCCACTGGGATATGACGGGCGCGATCGGACCTTCTTCTTTGCTTCATATGAGCAGTTGAGGTTGGTTCAGCCGCAGGCGGGCCTCTTCCGGGCCCGGGTCCCCTCGCTGGCCGCCCGGGCCGCCGCCACCGGACCGATCAGGGCGGTTCTCCAGGCTTTTCCGCTTCCCAATGCGCCGCGTGTTGCCGCGGATGGTGATCCGGCAGACAGCGAGCGTTACATCGCCGGACTCTCCTACCCGTCGAACCTGACAACCTTCGGGGTCCGTTTCGACCATCGCTTCAGCGATCAGCTGACCATCTTTGGGCGTTTCAACCTCTCTCCCTCGGAGCAGTTCTTCCGCTCATTCCCCAGCCAGGAGAACCAATTCCGGAAGGATACCCGAACCTACACTGGCGGGATCACCTGGACGATCACACCACGACTGGTCAGCGATCTCCGGCTCAACTACAGCAGTGACCGCGGCGCCTTCGATTTTGTCGGAGTTCCGGCGGATGGCGCGGTTCTGCCCTCAGATGGCCTCCTCTTTCCATCTTTTGCCCCACGGGCAGTGACCGCCGTCAGTCTCCAGACCGTTCCTGGCAACTTCAGCGCCGGGCTGAGCGCCGCCAATCTGACCCAGGGGAAGACGCTTGGCCAGCAGCAACGACAGTTCAATATCGTCGAGAATTTGACCTATATCGCCGGACGACATGAACTGAAGTTTGGGGTGGACTATCGCCATCTTCGTCCACTTCAGGATACCCGCTCACTGAGCATCAGCTACAATTTTGCGACCGAGGCCTCACGGCGGACCGGCGTGCCCACGGCGATCTCGGTCCAGGCTTTTGCGCCGGTGACCGATTTCATCGTTCGGAACGCCTCCCTCTATGCCCAGGACGCCTGGCGCTTGAAGAGGGGGATGACGATGACCCTCGGTCTGCGCTACGAGATCAATCCACCCCTCGATGGTGACCGACTGCCATACCAGATCGACGGACTCGAAAATCCGCTGACCGCGACGCTGGCCCGGCCCGGCACTCGTCAGTGGCGAACACGCTGGAACAATCTCGCCCCGCGCGTCGGACTCGCCTGGACCGTCTCGGAGAAGGCCGATCTGGTTCTGCGGGGAGGATTTGGTATCTTTTATGATACCGGGATGGGCACTGCTCTCCGCGGCTTCAGCAGTTTTCCATACAACACCACCCTCAATATCACCAATCCGGCTCAACTCAGGTTTCCGGCACTCGAGGCCGATATTCAGCCTCCCCCCTTTGCTGACACGCTGCCCCCGCCGTACAACTCGAGCTTCTTTGTCTTTGATCGAAATCTGCAGCTTCCGTACACGAGACAGTGGAATGTGACCGTCGAGAAGGGGCTTGGACGCAACAACGTTCTGACCATCGGCTATGTTGCAGCAGCCGGACGGCGTCTGCTCCGTGCCGAACAGTTGCAGAACTTCAATGCCCCATTTGTTCAGCAACGGTTTGGTCTCGAAGCGCGGCCGCTGGTCGTCATCAATCCGGCGATCTTTGGACCAAACCTGGCGGCGACGGCGCCGTCTGCCGGATCGACGGTCTCGGTGACCCGCAATGCATCGAACTCCGATTATCATTCGTTTCAGGCCCAGTTCCGCCGCCGACTTGCGCGGGGGCTCCAGACCCAGATCTCCTATACCTGGGCAAAATCGATGGATGATGTCTCCGATGAGACGATCACTGGCATTCCAACCGATCGGCTCGATCTGCGCCTCGAGCGCGGAACCTCAGACTTTGACATCCGACATAACTTCATTACCGCCCTCACCTACGACATTCCGACGGGGAGGTTTCTGGGTGGATATCGACTGACACGCGCGGTACTTGGGAACTGGTCGGTCGATGCGATCGGGCGGCTCCGCTCCGCGCTGCCCTTCAACGCCATCTCCCAGGCCTTCGATCCGCTCAACATCGGAACGACGCGCCGTCTCGACCTCAAGCCGGGTGTTCCCATCTATCTTGATGATGCGGCCGCCCCCGGCGGGAGAAGGCTCAATCCGAATGCCTTTGCCATTCCCACGCCGGGAAGGCAGGGCACGCTGCAGCGCAACACGCTGCGTGGCTTTGCTGTCCGACAGCTCGACCTCTCGATTCGCCGTCAGTTCAATCTGACCGAAAAGTGGCGGGTTCAATTTCGCACCGAGTTCTTCAATCTGACCAATACGCCAAACTTTGGAGATCCGGCAGCCTCGTTCGGATTTGCATCGTTTGGGTATGCACAGAACATGCTCGGGCGTGGATTGAGCGGCGCGACGGGAGCGACGCAGACCTCACCCAGTCCGGGCTTCAATTCCCTCTACCAGATTGGTGGCCCGCGTTCGATTCAGTTCTCACTGAAGATTCTCTACTGAGGCATTTTTGGCCTCTGCTGCCTGTTGGCAATAAGTTTGGTTCGGTGATCGACCCGGGGACCAACCAGAGCCAATCCCAGAGAGATTTACCGACCGGAGGTTGAATGAATATGAAACTATCGTTGATGACAGTTATCTTGACACTACTGTTGACCACCGCACCTGTTCTTGCCCAGCACGGGGGATCTTCCCATCAATCGGCAGGTGAAGAGGGCGACCTCCTCTTCATTCGTGAAAATGGCAAGTTCGGTTACATTGATCGGAGTGGCAAGCTGGTCATCCCCTGTATCTATGAGAACACCTACGGATTTACCGAGGGGCTCGCCGCCGTCAAGGTGAAGGGGAAGATTGGCTACATCGATGTCACGGGAAAGATGGTCATTCCTCCCACCTTCGATGATGCCTATGCTTTTTTTGAAGGGCTCGCCTGGGTCAGGATCTCTGGTCTCTATGCGTGGATCGATCGGACGGGAAAAGTAGTTATCGAGCCCCAGGCTTTCGAAGATGTAGCCGCGGGCTTTTCCGATGGGATGTGCGCGGTGAAGATCGATGGTGACTGGGGATACATCGATCGGAGCGGCAAGCTGGTCATTAAACCCCGCTACGATCAGGCGAGCAAGTTTAAAAGGGGCACGGCACAGGTCAGGCAGGCCAGTCAGTACTCGTGGATCGATAAGACCGGCAAGGCAATCTGGTCTGGAAATTGACCTGTCCGGCCTGGATCGCCTAAGATTCTGAAGCGATATGTCGCGCCAGTCGCTCGCCTCTCCGAATGCCAGGGAGGGGAGCCACTGGCGCTCTTCCCGTTCGACGGTGCGCCGCGCGAAGCTTGTCTCGGTGAAGACGATGCTCTTGACCCGGATTCTCTCCAGCCACATCCAGATTCTCTCCAGATGGTTAGAGGTCTATTTTACCCCGACGCCCCCCGAGCGGTGGCGGAGAGGACTCCTCTATGTGCTGATCGGTATCCGGTTCTTCAAACGTTACCTGCCGACTTCGGGCGACATCGTCACCCGCTGGCGGGGCGTGCGCCGTATCCCTCCCTACAATTCCCACACGATCGACGATCTCCTCGTCTACCGCCGCGTGACGAAGTCACAAGAGCTGCGCCATCTCGGGGGAGGAGTCGCGATGCTTTTGATCAGCTGGTGGTCGATCCATTACCGTGGGAAAGGTGACTGGCGCATTCTCATTCTGGCCAACATCGTCATCAATCTCTACCCAGTCTTTCTGCAGCGATACAATCGAGTGCGGCTCGACCTGCTTACCGATCGACTCCGGGGACGGAGAGGGGAGTCCTACCCTGTCAGCTGACCACCACTGGGGTTGGTTGCGCCACCATCCCCTTTAAAGTTCTCCTGTACGGCGGCCGATCACAAATCCAACCTTCAAACTCCTCATCTGCGCTTCACAAATTGTCTAATGTGCCGCCTGGTATTAGAATGATCGCCGACTTGCCACTTTTCAGTTGATGAAGCTGCAGTGTTTGATAACCTCGCCTCCTCAGTAAGGCGCTGCCAAAACCAGATGATATGACTGGCCGGGAGTCGGCATCCACTGGATGTTTTTCCCTGCATCTTTTCCCTGAATAATTGTTGATGAGTACAATAGACCTCCAGCGGATCTTTCATCCGACTGATTTCTCTGAAGCAAGCCACCGCGCTTTTGCTCACGCCTTGCGGCTGGCAATAGGCGCGAAGTCAATTCTGACCATCTACCATACAGAGCCACACCAGCCGGCATCTTCGTGGAAGTCCTTTCCGCACGTTCGGGAGCTCCTCGAGGGGTGGGGAATGATTCCTCCGCACAGTTCACGTGATGCGGTGACCGATCTTGGAATTGGGGTTGAGAAGGTCTCTGCCGGGCACCGCAATGCCCGCAATTCTGTCCTCAAATTTCTCGAGCGCCATCCGCACGATCTGATCGTCCTGGCAACCAATCAGCATGTCGGACTCGATCGATACTTGAGCCGATCAGTCGCCGAGCCGATTGCCAGGCGCTCGGGTGAGAGTACGCTCTTCATTCCCAGTCGCAAGCCCGGATTTGTCTCAAGTGAGACGGGGGCGGTGCGGCTTCGCAATATTCTCATTCCGCTTGATCTGGCTCCCTATCCGGAGCTGGCCATCGAGGTGGCCGTCTCCCTGGTCGAAATACTGGGGGGGCAGGGTGAGACTTATCATCTCTTGCGCACCGCGCCGTCGAGATCGCGGGCGCCGTTTGAGGTGATCGAAAAGACCGGGATTCGGCATAATCTGTTGGCAGGCGAAGGCGATCCTTTCGCGGCGGTGCTCGCCGCCGCGGCAAAGGTCGAGGCTGACCTGATCGTCACCGGCTCGTGCCGCCACGAAGGGTTGATTGAGACCCTTCGTGGCAGTCTGACCGAGCGGATTGTTCGTTACGCGAACTGTCCGATTCTGACCGTACCGACCGACTTATTGATGAACAGTTCGCTCCAGGAGGTTCTGATCTACCAGACCGAGTAGCCGAAAGCGTGCGGCCGATCAGGGCCGCCACGTTCCCTTGGCCACGGCCGGGATAAAGTCGTGGATAGCTTTTGGATCGAAGTGGATGGTTCGCTCCTCTTCAGCGCTCTGATACGCGGTCATGAGCAGCTGGGTGACCTCCAGCCCGTCGTAGCAGTTGACCTCGGGCATTCGTCCATCCAGAAAGGCCTTGACGAAGTAGCGATTCTCAGCCTCGTACCCGTACTCAGTTGTTTCACTGGCGACAACTGGCATCAGTCCCTGCTCGGCATTCTGTTTCTCGACCAGATCCTCGCCGGCCGGACCGCTGACGCGGCGGCTGAAGAAGAGATTGAGGCTGGTGTTGAGCGAGTTGAGCATCAATGAATATTCAGGTCCGAGAAGTTCGGCGCTCAGCCGCAGTCCCGGTCCAACGTAGCTCCACGAGGTGGTCACCTCGGCAACGAGCGGAAGTCCGGCATCATCGACATAGGTGATCGTTGCGCGCGCAAAATCTTCGGACGGGCGTTTCAGGTAGTCGACCTGCGGGCCCATGGTCTCGCGGAGTATCGCCGCATACTCCGGTCGCGAATACTTGAGGCAGCCAATGGTGGCCGAGACCTTGACCGGTTTGACGCTCTGGCGCGGTTTGGCGGGATCGGTCAGCAGAAATCGGGCCAGTTCGATCGAGTGGCACATCATATCGTTCAGCACGCCGCCACCTCCCAGGTCACCCTGCCAGAACCAGGCCCCGTGGGGACCGCTATGCTCCTCCGCGCACCGCGCGATATAGGGACGCCCGGTCAGGGCGGCGGCGCGTTGCCAGAGAATCTCTCTTCCACGCGTAACCGCCGGCTCAAAGATCTGGTCCTCGAGGTAGCCGTGGAGGAGACCAGACTCTTCGAGCAGCTCCATGACCTGCTGGGCCTCCGCCGCGTTCCGCGCCAGTGGCTTCTCGATCGCAACCCCAGTCAACGACCCGCGGCCGGACCGAATCGTGTTGACGATCGCCGTGAGGTTTTCGATTCGTTTATGATTCGGTCCGCAGAGCCAGATGGCGTCGATCCGGGGATCCTCGACCATCTCCTCGATCGTGGCATAGGACTGGCAATCTCCAACCCCAATCGATCGGGCCAGTGCGGCCGCTTCCTCAGCATTGGTGCGGTTCGGGCTCCAGACACCCCGGATATCGGCATCACGGACCGCAATGAAAGACTTGATGTGGAAGCGGGTCATAAACCCGCTTCCGATAAATCCAACTCCGAGACGATTCATCTCACCTCCA
>Ga0068876_10003266_pt1 | contig 11690 bp, 5 predicted proteins | sample NOAtaG_6_FD_66442 | JGI IMG/M metagenome (GOLD analysis project Ga0068876, IMG submission 66442) | Freshwater lake microbial communities from Lake Erie, under a cyanobacterial bloom - NOAA_Erie_Diel5S_2200h metaG | ecosystem: Environmental > Aquatic > Freshwater > Lake | place: USA: Ohio, Lake... | reverse complement strand
ACACCGAGGACGTGCCTTCGCATACCACTACCGGACCGGTCGGGTTAATCGTTAATGCAGACGGAATCGCATTCACCACTACCGCATCGGCTGCACCCAATAACCGGCTGCACGTGGTGCTCGCATTCGTGGCCCGAACCCGCAAACTCGTTACACTCGTGCTCAGCGCATTGCTGGTGATGTTCACATTACCGCCCGTGCCCACCACAATGCCGCTTACCACATTGCTGCTCTGATCCAATATCTCATAGTTGATCCCACTCTGGCTGGACACAACCGTTAACGTAACCGTTTGACCCGAACAAACCGTGGTCGGTAAAACCGGGGTCACCGTCCGGTCCTGGGGCAACGCGTTGATCGTTATTGAAATCGGGGGCGCCTGTGCAGAACTACATGCAGTTGGCAAAATACCCACTGCCGTAACCGTGTAGGTGCCAGTGTCAGCCGGATTATCAATAACGGTATGCGTGATCGCAGTAGCACCCCCGATCGCTATACCGTTTCGATACCATTGATAGCTTGATGTGCCCAGAGGTGTATTGCTGGTCAACAAAACATCACCACTACCTTCGCATTGAGTTACGGGGCCTGCAGGGCTCGTAATAGAGGGTGTGCCGGGTATTGGATTAACCGTAACTGTTGAAGTACCCAACAAATCTACATCGCAACCGGTAGCTACAATTCGTGCAGATACTTTGACCGTAGTGTTAGCTGTCAAAGGCACACTGGTTATTGTTAAGTTGCCCACACCATCGCCAGGAAAAAAGCCGCTTAACGGGGTACTTGCCACCGTGTTTTGTAACTGGTATTCAACCCCGGCCTGATCTCCGATAATCGTGATGCCAACCGCTTGATTTGCACAAATAGCGGTTGAAAGCGGAGAAACACTCAGGCCATTCAACGGCAGCGGATTAACCGTGACGGTTCGTGTATCCAAACAGGTTGGAACAAACGCAACAAAATCATTTGACGCATCCCAACTCTCATTGTTCCGGCCAGACACAACATAGTAGGCGGAACCTGTATCAGCAGGATCAGGGCCTTCAATAGCCTGGGTGGCAAAATTTCCGTTCGTTTGAAATGGTGCTGTCTGTGTATGTATCTCGATAACGTTTGTTGACTCGTACAAATGAATTTGAGTCCTGACCGGGTAGCTACCAACACTACTTACCATATCGAAGTCAGCCACAAACTTCCGTAGCGGGGCTGCTCCAATTACCTGAACCCGGACCTCCGTATTAGTGACCGCGCCCATGTCATCCCACGCGGCCGCAATTAAATTATCGGGGTCAAAAGCATTTGGATAAGTGGGGTTTGCGGCCGCTGTTACCGGAGGGCCTGCGCCAAAACCCAGAAGACCATTCGAACCCAACCGCACTTGAGTGTAGTTCGTTCCAAAGAAGTTAAAAGTGAACCCAATACCTATAAGGCCGGTTTGCGTGTCCTTGGTAAGGGAGGTGGGTGCGCCAAACCCGGTTGTAATGAAATTGTAAACTCCTGACGTTACAACATTGTATGTATTGGCGATCCCGCTTGTCGCATAGAGGGTGTGTGTTCCAGTTCCGGCAGACGAAGGACTAAACGTTGTGCCCGAAATGCCGGGGCCAAAAAAGTTCGGAGCTCCCGTTAAAATAAACGATGACTGATCAACACAGTATTGTGCATCAAGATTGGTAAAACCGCACTGAGCAGCTGCGAACTGGTAGCTAAAAAAATGAAACAGAAAAAAGACCGCAGCCAGACGAAGGCGTGAGCAAGACAGTGGTAGAACAGATCTTCGCCAGGTTTGAGTAGGCATAGGTAGCCGGTACGAGTCTTTTATCTATATAGACCCCTAAAAGTAACCAATCCGGGGCAAAAAAACCTATTCCGGCTGCAATTTCCCCTCTTGCGTCAGTTTGATCAGCGTCATTTTCTTCTCGCGCCTGTCCGAGCCGATCTCAAACGTGCCAAAGACTATGATGCTGCCATCGGACAGCTCCTGAACTGCCCCGATTGTATCTTCTCCACCACCGCCAAAAATGAATGGCGTTGTCCAAACCAAACGACCAATTGGGTTCACCTTAGTGAGTAGCCAGTCCACGCTGCCGTCCGTGGCCGGAGATAATGTATTGCTCACAATGAAAAATCCTCCTCGCTGTGCTACACCAATGGCAGTTTTTGATCCTGGCACGTTACCTAATGAAAGCTGAAGCACATTATCATTCTCCCGGTCACCCGAGTTAAATCCCAATGTGGGCTTCAACTTAAAGACGTAGATATCTCCTTCATTGTTTGAATTCTTAACAATTCCAGCCAGCAGATAACCTTCATTCGCTGGGTCGGTAGCCAAAAAAACTGACGATAATACCTCCTCGGTATTCGCTTCTCCTATGCGTTCATATGATGTGGCAGCATCTCCGTTTAAGCCAAGACCGGCATACCAAAAGTTATTATTAGGTGAGGGCTGGGTAGTTCGAAATATGCTATTCGTTGTTCCAAACATAATATTTTGATTGCCCCGATTAAAAACTTTCAAACTCTCGTCCGATGCTTTAAAACCTGTTCTAGGCGACCACGCGGGGTCGAAAATGGACAGATTAGCGTAAAACCGAAAATTCATTGCATCAAAAAGATCTGAGTTTAGCTCGGTGTTTGACTTGTTAAAAACATTCGTGGTTGAGCCTGCGGTTACAAACCCGTCAGACGTTAAGGAGACCGAATTGACCTTCTCGGTAAAACCGGCATAACCAAAGGACGTACTATCAATCCGTGTTGCCCCTGAAGGAGACAGATTCAAGGTCATGATAAAACAATCCTGGTCACCGGGAGTACGCTCGAGATTGCCCACCATGACAATTTGATTGGGAGTATTGGTGTACTCCATGTCGCGCGCTTCATCCTTGCCGGCTTTACCAAAACTTTTGCGCCAAATTTCATTGCCCTGAAAGTCGGTCTTAATCAGCAGAATCTGTTGTTCCAACGCGCCAGCTTGCGGCTTGGTCGTGTTTCCCAACAAATAGAATCCATCGGCCGCCACCAGCATATCCACCCCCTCCTGGTTGCCATCTTCGCCAAAGTATTTGATAAAAACTTTCTCGGAGGGATCATCTCCGGTGAGCGCACAACCCGACCAACCTAACACCGCGAAGCAGATGCAGACGGTGATCAAAAATCTACTTCTCATCCCCTTCATTTTTCTTACTACTGAACACTTTTGCTATCCCCTTCAACCCCTTGCTGCGTTTGCGCGGATAGTATATCGGTCTCATGAAACCAACGGTAATCAGCACAGAGTTCATGGCATATTCTTCGCCAACCCATCCGTATCGTGTAATGTTTTCTGCAAGCGTGGTGCCATCGCCATAATAGAGTTCATTGGTATTGGCCAACCGCGTGAGCCCCCCCATATACCGCGCCTCAGCAAAAAGAAAGTCCTTACCCCACTTGTATTTTACACCACCCCCGATGATAAATGATGTTGAGATAAGGCTTTGCTTGGATTTCAACGCGATATCCGGGCCAGACACCGGAACCTCACTACCACCATCCGTGCGCATGGTCAATTGAACTTCAGCCCGATATTGCAGCAACGTGTTGAAGGCCATGCCGGCAAATCCATAGGGCCGAATATCCCCCTGATCATCCTGATACTTGATATACAGCGGGATATCAAACCAGGTTTGTTTGTGAATAGCCGATTGAAAATCGTTTCCTAAAATACCATCATAGGTACGTCTAAAATTCCGGAAAGCCAAAATACCTTCTGCGCACAAGCTCACGTTATCGCCAACATTCAAATCGATGCCAACGCCCAGTTGCCATCCCGGACGAATCAGCGAGCGGGTATTGACAGGCGTAGGAAACGTATTCACATCAAAAACCGTGGTTGGAAACGCCCCATTGAGGCCCACGAAAAACCGGGGAGTGATAACTGGGGCAGCGGTAAACTTGCTACTGAGGTAAACAACCTCAATCTGATCTATTTTTTCTGTGGGAATAAACTCCGGATCGGCTTTTAGAACACTGAGGTAACTGCTGTCTGCCGCAAGGGGTTCATCAATGATCAAATAAACCTGGCAGAGTAACAGATAGCCCCGCTTTCGTTGTTCGTTTGTTGCCTGGGTCAGCACCGGGGCGAGGAGAGCCGGGATGCCATAAAAATGCCCCGCATTAAATTCACCAACTGCCTGCTGCAACACCAGCTCGACATCATCGGAACTGCGGGGTACATCCTGAGCCACTGCCCAGCTACTGCCGAAGAAGACCGCGATCATGAAAGCCGCACGCAACATCATCACAAGGGTTTGATTAGCAACTTCTGACATGTATTCTCATAAGGTATTTTTTTTGTGTCTTTGCTGACGTATAAATACCATTCGTCCCGAGTCATGTTTCGCGTAAGTTTGGGGCATACCAACTCCGCCAGCATACGGGAATCGGTTGGCCATATGCGAACCTCACCCTCATTACATGACGCAATCAAGTTTTTGGAATCGTGTGTGAAGGCAATATCCCATACATTACCATTGTTATTATCCATAACAATCGGCAAATCCTCTTCGTGGTCCACAACCCACAGCAGAAGCCTTCGATCGTACCCGGCTCCCGCTACCAGATCACCGTCTGGACTAAATTCCACCGATGACACCCCCGCCCGATGCCCCGTTAACGTCTTTAAGATGATCTTCTTCTCAGTATCCATCAACTTTACCACACCACGCTGGGGCAGGCCTTTCTCATTTAACAACTCCATTCCATACGCAATTTCAGGTCTTGTTGGATGAAACGCTATTGACAAAACTCGATTTGGAGCTTCATCCCTCAGCAGAGAATAACTCTTCGCTGCAAGATCAATTTCAAAAATCTGTCCGGTGGATGCCACGGCAATAACGGCTTGTGTTACCGGGTGAACGGCAATCGACTTAAGCGCCACCGGCAGTGTAGTGATCAGGCTGCTTTTGCCATTTGATGGATTCGTTAGCCGTAACGTACGATCAGCGCCAATTGAAAGGAATCCGGAATTGTCGGGCAAGAATTCCACGTCATTAACAAATCCCCGGTGAACATTAACCACGCGGGGTTTCGAGCCTTCTTCGGCAAGCGTATACACCTGCAGGGAAGACGAGTCACTGCCGTTCACGAGGTATTTCTCATCTGAGCTAACGGCTATCACGCGGTTAGGGAAGCGGTTGGCTCCAACTTCCGCTGATATTTGCTTGGTTAGGTAATCACCTTTGTAAATAACACCATCATTACCGGTGGTATAGAATGTAGAACCTTTTGCCAAGGCCAGGGAGAACATCTTATTGCGCTTGTTGCCGGGCACCTTAGCCGCGTTGTAGGTGCTGCCGTATAGCTTGGTCAAAGACGAATACAAACCTCGGAAAATGTAGGGGTCATACTTCGCCCCCTGGTTGTCCGTATGGAAAAGGAAACCCTGCATGGCAAATAAACCCGCAAGTTCTTTATCATCCATTGTTTCCGCTTTGGCGGCTAACTGTTGCGCAATCGAAAGCATGAGCAATTGGTTAGCCTGCTTGTAATTGAGATCAGCGATTTTGTAGGCAGCCCGGGCACTATCGCGTGCTGCGCTCGCAAAATTGCGCTGCCGGTTTGCTTCATTCAAACTAGCAATTGCCAGGTTACGTTGCTTCTGTGCGTCTGCATACGCAATCTGCAACTCCCGCTCGCGTTGTTCGAGTATCGTATTCTGCCGCTCAACTTCCTGCAGGCTAAGTCTTGCCCGATTTCGTTGAATATGAGCCTCTTCCCTTTGCTCTTCTGCGTAACGCTGAGCCTCGCGGGCGATATCGCGCTCCTTTTCCGCCTCCCGGGCATTTGTCTCAGCTTGTATTTGCTGGGTCAATCCGAAAAAGAATAATCCAATGGCGGCCACCAAAAAAGCCGCCAAAATGATATTGACGATCCGGGATCTGCGCAGTAATCGCTTCTGCAACATCTCCTGATTGCGAAGTTCGGCCTCATACGTAATGCGGCTGGTATCCAAAAAGACAACGGCACGCTCAAATGCTTCATCGTATCGTTGTGCCCACGTTCGGGTGGGGCGTTGTTTTTTCTGCCAGTTCAGAGCCAATTGTAAATCCGGTGGTCGCCACAAACTGGTTTTACCGATTTGATACATCGCTGCCGCATGCGACAAGCGCTTGTACATCTGGGCCGATTCGTGCTCTTCATCTACCCAACCCGACAACCGGTTCCATATCCGCATCATGCTCTCATGCGAGAGCTCAATGAGTGTATCCTGAGTCAACTTGGATTGACTTCCGGGCATCAAAAACGACCGGCCGGGTTGCCGAAAACGCTCAATCACCGGAATCACTTCAGACTCTGGCGCAGCGGCCAGTTCAGCTACTACTTTAAGCTTTGCGGGTCTGCGTACCCCGAGATTGTCCTGGCTGCGATCCGTTATTGCTTTGAACAAGACCTCAGCAATTTCCTTTTCCCGTGAACTGAGTTCGTCAAAGGCCTCGTTGGCGTGCAACGAAAGTGCCTGGCTGATTTTACCAACGGCATTGTAATGACGCAAGTCCATCGGCTCGCCCGGATCCCGGTTAACCACCCAGTAATCCCAGGTGCGCATAAGCGCATGCTGCATAATCGGCAACTGATCCTGGCTTTCCCCGACATCATTCAATAACCGCTTGACCAAACGTGGAGAAATTCGCCCGCCTCCTACCGCCACAGGCCCCTCAACAGCGAGCTTCTTTTGTTCCCGCGTCATTTGCGGAACCAAGTAGTTTGAGGTATTAATCACCTGGGTGAGTCTAGGAAATATCGAACACTCCCCAATGAAGTCGGAGCGCATGCTAAACGTCACATACACCTGCACATCGCGCTGGTTGATCGACTCTAACAGCAGGTTGACATATAGAGCCGCTTCATTGACGGCTTCATCCTGGCCTTCAATTCGATATAGGAACAACTCTTCAAACTGATCAACTACAATCAGGATATTTTCAGACGCCTTTTGCTGAATGTAGCGCGAAACTTCAGCCAACCCGTGGGAACCGCTGCGAAGTACACTTGTGAATATCGACTGATACACGAGGCGGTCTTCCTCTCCTATAGCACCGGACTGAACATGAACATCCGTAAGCGCAATGGCCAAGTTTTGAATGGGCGACTGCCCGGGGCGCGTTTTGACCACCCGCCAGTCCGGACCCGATTCGGTTGCAAAGCCGCCAAACAATGCCGGAATTACTCCGCAGTTTATCAAACTCGACTTGCCACTTCCCGAATGCCCCATCAAAGTCACAATCCGGTTAAGCGCCAGCTTCATAATAATTTCGTCAACCTGGCCTTCACGGCCAAAGAACAAGTGGGACTCATCAGCTGAAAACGGACGTAAGCCTGGAAACGGATTAGCCCCTATCTCCATAGGTACCACCACGGCCTCTGGGGCGGAAACCTCAGCCTCTTCATTTAATCGAAATGAATAGTTCTCAGCCATTTCTATAAAAAACCGACCTCTAAGTTGACTAATCGAGCCCGTTTATTGCAAAAAATACGCCCTTTAGTTGTTCAAGTTGAAAAAATGCCCGCGCAGCAAAAAGGTCAAAAACATTTAAAAATAGGCGTATTTCAGATATATTCCAAAAACTGGTCGGTCAATTTCATATTTCCGGCCAGTAGTTCATAGAATCTTTCCTTGTTTAAAACCAACAAGTCGCTGGCTTCGCGGGCCACCAACAGGTTGGCCTGATGCGTTCCGGCCAGCGATAAGGCTTCGCCCACAAATGCTCCTTCGTGTATGTCCTTGAAAAACCGGCCCTGCCGATACACCTGCAGAGACCCGGCCATTACCAGAAAGAATGAATGGTTCGTCCTGTCATCGACTGACAACGTTTGTCCCTCGTTTACCGACACCTGTTCGCCCATTTCAGCAATGTAGGACAGATTGAGCCCTGATATCCCGCGGAAGGCCGGCAATGATTCCAGAAAGACGACTTCCTCATACAGGCGTTTGCGCTTCGCTGGTCCCGGAAGTACAACAGCATCCAGAGCCCGTGCCAATTCATATGGTAAACGACTTCTGTTATTCAGGTACTCCTGGTCATCAATCTGATAAAGAGCCCAGGCCGCCTGCTGCCGAATCAAGGCATCCTGATTGAAGATCTGAGCAATCAAATCAAGCTTGAAATAACCAAGTTTGCGTTCCCCCACGCGCTGAAGAACACAGGCCTTTGTCCAGCGGTTGGTTTGAGAAAAATCCCGATTGATGATAAACTTCAGCGCGAGTTGATCATCCAGAAGTATCCGAGGGTAGAACACGTCAAGACGGTTAACCTTTTCTCCATTTGAGACATCATCCAGAACAGGGATCACCCGTTGCTTAAGCTGTTCCGACAGAAAGACATCCAGCAACTCAATAGCAAAGGCCGTTCCTTCAGCCGTGCCACTGTCAATATTCTCTTTTACCAATTGTATCGATTGGGTATCATACAACATGGCCAATAGCATGTACATATGCTGAATGTCATTTTGAATCTCCCCTTGCAAGGCTATCTCCAATTCTGGCGTCTCACCAATCTCGATACTTTCCAACGCATTGAGGTTCCAGGCAATATCGCCTATGTCGCTCTCGATGGCATATTTGATTCGTGAAATCTGCGCAATGCCTGCTTTAAAACCAGCATTACCTAAGGCAAGCAAAACCTGAGACACGAGAACCTTATCCGGATAATCAATCTTGTTCCAAAGCAGATCTTTTGCCCTGGGTGTACCAATACGGCCCATGACCTGAATGATTCGTATCAGGGTGTTGGTTGGTTGGCCTGAACGGTAAAACGCGCTCTCCAAAACCGGCACAGCCTTTTCACCAATAACCACCAACGCATCCATGGACGGTGCGCTGAAAGAGGGATGATTTAGGTTTTCAATTAACGCGTGTATCACCTCACTGTTAAATCGCTTAACAGCCGTTTGAATAGCTGTTTTGCGCACGAGCGGCTCGGGGTCGGCCAATAACTCAATAAGAAACGAAATGTTTTCCTCTGAACCGGAATGCAGTAAAAGTTCAGCCGCATACTGACGATCTTTTGAAGCCGTTGATCGCGACAGGTTGCGCAATCGAGTTTTTGTTATCTCTCCACCGCTTTCAAGAAAAGATATTAACTCAGACTTGGGCAGGGTTTTGCGCCCATCGACCACCTGGTTGGCGTCCAACTTAACTACATATAACTCCGATACCGAAAGACCCTTCAACTCGTTGAGCCGCTGCTGGGCAAATTCCCGCACCTCATCGTACTGATGCTTTACCAGTGAACTGATCCACCCGGAGACGCGGCCCGGTTCAAGTTTTTCCAACAGCTTAAAGGAAAAGATCGCGCGATCGGCCTGATCATCCATAACCATTCGTTCAAGCTTTGAAATCACCTGCCCCTGGCCCAAGTCCAGCTTTTGCTGCGCCCCTTCCCGCTCCTCCAGCTTTTCCCGAATCTTGTCTCGGTAACCGGCATAGAGCTTCGATGCAAGCAGAATATACACAAGAGCGACAACCGCAACAATAGCCGGAATCCAGATAATCTTGAAAGCAGGCATCAGGCTAAATACAAAAATCAACAAGCCAGCAAGGAACCGCCCGGTCTCGCTGATTGAGCCTTCCACCTTGGTTTGAATGCTGAAGCGCTGACGGGCATTGAGCGGTACGAATAACAACTTGTAAATCGGGCTTTCCAGTGAATCGCGCAGCGTTCCGTTAAACAACCGCATGAGAGCCACCATCACAAAAAAGAATGCAATTGAACTACCCGCACCGGCCTCTGAAAAACCATAGATAGACCCCATGACAACCGCACCCACGGCAACAAGACCAACAACAATAGGAAGCACGAGCAGCGAAGCATGAACACCATATATACTAAGCAGGCGATCGTTTATCACCAGCTGCATAAGTAAACTTAATGCGTAAGTTGTACCGTAGAAGTAGGCAAGAAAGTCGGTGAGCTCACGTGCTGAGGTAAACTGCTGGTTGAGCAGATTCTGGAAGGAGTACTGACTTAGCACAAAACTCACCATACTGGTGACCAAAAACAACGACAGGAGAAGGATGTATCGGTTACCAATTATCTTCCTCAGTTTCGTCTCGGCCCGCACACCGATGTCTTCATCGCGCGGATCATTTTTGATCAATGTGTATTTGCGACCGATGTACACGAAGCAGCCCAACGAAGCCAGGATAGAGAGGTTGCTGATGACGAGATAGTCCTGTGTATCGGGGATGAACGAAGCCGTCAACGGGATAAGAAAAAAGGAGATCATGATAGCAATCAACTGGCCGGTATCAATCCAACCAATGATGCGTTTGGACTGTTTGAAATTGAATAGCCGACCAAATACGCCCCAATAAATCAGTAACAACACGATGTTAGACGGACCCGTCAAGATGTAGATGTAAAAAAGCAAATACGGCTCCCAGGCCGGATCGCCAAACACGAACAAAAGGTAGAACGCGGATACCTGGAAAACGATGAACGAGATGCCGGCAATCGCCAGGTTGATAAACTTCACCCGGCTCTGAAAAAACGAAAAGGCACCGGTGGCGACAATTCCCAACAACCCGGAGGCCAGGAACGCCTTATCCAGATGTTGGCTCATGCGGTTCAGGAAAAGCGAGTCGGCCGTGTTTTGAAACGTGGCAACGAATATGCCCATGAAAAACCCTGCCGACAGCATCAGCAAGACCTGGCTTCGTTCGTCAGCCCGAACGTTCAGGGAACTAAGGACGCGATCAATCACCTCAAAAAGTTACGAGTAGTTTGGTCAAAGATAAAAAAACCCTGCTGCTTTCGCGGCAGGGTCTCCAATGATTTCAATCGGTGTTACTTCTTTTTTGCAGCGGTGCTGTCCGCTTTAGCCGGGCTCTGCTTTTCGGCCTGATAAGCGGAGTTCAGACCGGCAATCACGTCTTTTGTAATATCAATGCTTTCACCGGCATACAGAACATCACTGGCCTGATCAAACTTGAGCACCACCGAAAGTCCCTTTTCCTGGCCATAACTCTTCAGGAAACCCGTTACTTTGGTATAGAGCTCGTCATTCATTTTGGTTTGCTCGTTCGACAAGTCCTGAGCCAGGCTCTGCCGATAGACCTGCAGATTTTGTTCCTTGTTCGCGAGATCCTGCTCAATAGCCTTCGCCTGACCGATTGTAAGGTTTGACAGGTTGCGCTGGTAATTATTGAATTCATTCTGAAGGGACTGTGCACGATTGCGAAATTCATTATCCATCTTTTTGGCCTTATCCTCCAGTCTATCGCGATTAACTTTGAAGTAGTCGTAGTATTTCAATACCGAGTCGGAGTTGATGAAGGCGAGCTTAACCTCACCGGGTGCTGCCGTGCCGGCATCCGTGCCGGAAGTGCCCGGCCTGGCGAACTGGAGGTAAAAAAGCACAGCCACCGCCACCAGCAACACCGCATTCAGAATTAAGGACAGATTTTTCATGACTTGATTTCTTCGTTTTTTGAGCCGGTAAATATAGCTGAAATTGTCACTCGCCCGAAAAATCGGATTTGATTTGAAAACTGTACAGATCCGGGTCTGTACGGGTATCAGCGGCCCGATACCGATCAATGAATCGTTGAATTTGCGTGGGGGAAATAACCGGTACGTTCAGGGCCGCATCTATTCCAAGGCCCCACTCATGCTCTAGATCTTCTTCAATAAACTCCTGGACTTTTACCTCCT
>Ga0068876_10003262_pt1 | contig 11700 bp, 10 predicted proteins | sample NOAtaG_6_FD_66442 | JGI IMG/M metagenome (GOLD analysis project Ga0068876, IMG submission 66442) | Freshwater lake microbial communities from Lake Erie, under a cyanobacterial bloom - NOAA_Erie_Diel5S_2200h metaG | ecosystem: Environmental > Aquatic > Freshwater > Lake | place: USA: Ohio, Lake... | reverse complement strand
ATTCCATTTTTGTAGTGAGCGAAGAATATTTTTTTGAGCCTGAGCAGACATTTGTATTTCTGGTTTTTGGCATTATCGGCGTTGGTATATCCAAAAGAGGCGGCTATAACCTGCATATTTTGTTTTTTGAGGTAGTAGGCCTCTAACAAACTTTTGCAGGGCTCTCCCAAACCGGCAATCGCTTTTTCCATCATGTCAAACTCAGCGTCTCTTTTTTCGTGCGCTTCTATCTCATCTTCTACTGGATAGGTAGATGCTGGGTCTTCGGCGGACGACACAAATCGGTTACTTACGCTTAATTTCTTGAGCCATAACCGTTTGCTGACAGAATAGAGATAGGTTTTGATCTGGCAATTCAGTTCAAAACTGCCGGAGCGGACCTTTTCGTACAACACGATAAGCGCCTCTTGAAAAATGTCTTTGGCATCATCGGACGACCCGTTGTTATTGATAATCAATGCTTGGATCGAATTAAAATGATCCTTGTAGATGATCTCAATGGCTCGTTTGTCGCCCTCGGCCAGCCCCTTCAACAGGCCTTCTTCGTACAGTTCGGATTTCACTATGCTGCTGACTTTAATACAGGATTCTAAAAATAGTAACCCGGTGGCAGTTTAAAAAAAATTGATCCGAAAGGGTTACCTTTTGCCAAAATCGGTATAAATTCGCGAAATATTTCACAAAACACAAAAACAAATTCAAATGAAGAAGTTTTTTGCAATTGCCTTCATCGCTGCTACACTCGTAGCTTGTAACGGTGGTGGCGAAGCTACTCCTGCTGCTGACACTACTGCTGCTCCTGTTGACACTGCTGCTGTTGCCGCTCCTGTTGACACTGCCGCTGCTGCCGCTGACACTACAGCTGCCGCTCCTGCTGCTGAGACTAAGTAATCAGTTGCGCAAGTAATTGCCGAAGGCCGTTCCCCCGGGAACGGCTTTCTTTTTATCCCTAATTTTCATATAACTATTCTTGTGAATACATTTCAATCCCTTGGTCTTAGCTCCGATCTGCTCGAGGCCGTTCAGTTACTCGGATTTACCGAGCCCACGCCCATTCAGCAAAAGGCGATCCCCGTGTTGCTACAGGGCACACGCGACTTTGTCGGTTTGGCCCAGACCGGAACCGGTAAGACCGCTGCATTCGGTTTACCACTTTTACAATTGGTACGGCGCGAGGATCGCTACCCCCAGGCTCTTATCATATGTCCGACCCGCGAGCTTTGTCTTCAGATTACAGGCGATTTGGATAAATTCAAGGGTAAGAAAGATCCGCTGGGTGTAACAGCTGTCTATGGCGGAGCCTCGATCGTAATGCAGATCAAAGAGCTGAAAAGAGGTACCCAAATTGTGGTAGCAACCCCCGGTCGTTTGATAGACTTGATCGAACGAAAGGCCATTCGCCTCGAGGAGATACAATATGTAGTACTCGATGAGGCCGATGAAATGCTAAACATGGGTTTCAAGGACGATATCGAATTTATATTAAAGAATACCCCCAAGCGAGACAGCACTTGGCTCTTTAGTGCTACGATGCCTACGGAGATCAGACAAGTCAGTAAGCGCTACATGGAGCAGCCCGTCGAAGTGACCATTGGAAAGGTCAATGCAGGTAATGCCAGTATCGATCATCAATATTACCTGACGCAACATCACAGCCGCTACGAGGTGCTCAAGCGGATCATCGACTTTAATCCCGGTATCTATGGGATCATATTTGCCCGTACCAAGGCCGATGCGCAGGCCATTGCCGAAAAGCTGATCAGAGAGGGGTACGACATTGATTCCATCCACGGCGATCTTTCGCAACCCCAGCGAGATAAGGTAATGGGATTATTTAGGGACAAGAGCATCCGTTTGCTGGTGGCTACCGATGTGGCTGCCCGTGGGATCGATGTGCAAGGCATCAGCCATGTGATCAACTACGAACTGCCGGATGATACCGAGGTCTATACGCATCGAAGTGGTCGTACAGGAAGAGCGGGTCGCAGTGGACTTTGTGTCTCTATTGTTACGCCAAAGGAGCAGTATCGTCTTCGTCAAGTGGAGAAGCTGATCAATAATCGTTTTCATAAAATGGACATCCCCACCGGTAAGGATGTATGTAGAAAGCAGTTCTTTCATTTTATCGATCGCATGTTGGAGGCAGATATTAGTCATGGAGAGTATGAGACGTACCTGCCCTCGCTGCGCGAAAAATTTGCCGGGGTAGAGAAAGAGGAGATCTTACAGCGGGTGGCGGCTTTGGAGTTTGACCGGTTTTTAAGATATTACGAGAATGCGGCCGATCTTAATGTTCGAGAAGACACACGAAAGACGAAAGGACAACAACCCGTGGCTGCAACGCGCGATTCCCGTTCTAGACGCGGTGCATCGGCAGAAGGAAACTACCAGCGCCTCTTCGTTAATCTTGGCACCAAAGATGGTTTTTATAAGGCCAGTTTCTTGCAATTTATACTCGATATGAGCGATCTTACCAAAGATGCGCTGGGCAAGATCGACATGCGCGAAATGAATAGTTGGGTCGAGGTCGACGCTAGGGCAGCCCGACAAATGATCCAATCGCTCGACGGAAAGAATTTCAGGGGGCGCCGCATTAGAATGAACGACGCTGAGTCTGGCGGAGGTCGCCGCAAATAATGATATCTTTACAGCATGTGCGCTCTGCAAGTCAATGCCCTTGCTTCGCTCGACACGCTATGGTCGAAGCGACCGCTAATTATCAGTGGTCCCTGTAGTGCCGAAACAGCTTCGCAAGTAAAAGAAACAGCCCTTGCCCTCAAAGCCACCGGCAAGGTCGATATGCTGAGAGCAGGTATCTGGAAGCCTCGCACCAAACCCGGCATGTTCGAGGGGGTAGGAAAAAAAGGGCTTCCCTGGTTACAAGAGGCTCGCGCCATCACGGGTCTTCCGGTGATGATAGAGGTGGCCACTGCCAAACAAGTAGAAGAGGCACTCTCTCATCAGATGGATGTGCTTTGGATCGGAGCCAGAACTACCGTCAATCCCTTTAGTGTTCAAGAGGTGGCCGATGCGCTCAAAGGAGTGTCGGTGCCCGTTTTCATAAAGAACCCCATCAATCCAGACCTGGAACTTTGGTCGGGTGCCGTAGAGCGTATCGAGCGAGCGGGAATATCTCAAATCGGGCTTATTCATCGCGGCTTTAGCACATTTGCGCAAACGAATTATCGTAATGCCCCTCTCTGGCATTTAGCCATTGAGATGAAATTGCGGTTTCCTTACTTGCTATTCATTAACGACCCCTCTCATATTTGCGGTAGACGCGATCTGCTGGCCGAGGTAATGCAGCGAGCCATCGATCTCGACGTGGATGGTCTAATGATCGAGAGCCATTGCAACCCCGATCAAGCGTGGAGCGATGCGGCCCAACAAGTAACGCCCGGTGTGCTCTCTTCGATGTTGGACCGACTGGTCTGGCGCAACGATGACAGTGCCTCTGTTGAGTATCATAGTGCCCTCGATCAACTCAGGCAGCAGATCAATCAACTAGACGAAGAGGTGTTGCAGTTGCTGGGAAGACGCATGCAGGTAGCCGAGCAGATCGCACTGTATAAAAAAGAGAACAATATCACGATCCTTCAGGCCGGCCGTTGGCATGAGATCATGGAGCGCACACTGGCGCGTGCCGATCAACTCAAGTTGGGAAGGGAATTCATAACCCAGTATCTCGATGCGTTGCACATGGAGAGCATTCATCATCAACAAAAGATCTTGGATCAAGGGCAGCCGGGTAACGACTCCCCGGTCGCCGGGTAAGCCGAACGCCAATCATTCGCTATGAAAAAAACTCGTTTTTCATTTTCGTCCGGGGTCACCGATTGTTATTTTGACGGAGCCTTCGGTCAACTCAAGCGACTTGCCGATCCGGCCAATACACTGGTAGTTACCGATCAGCACATTTACAAACATCATCGTTCATTATTTACAGGATGGAATACGATTGTACTACGGGCTGGAGAGGAGTATAAAGTTCAAGGCACGGTGGATGCGCTCATAGAGCAACTCATTTCGCTAAAAGCCGACCGTACGACTACGTTGGTTGGGGTGGGCGGAGGTGTTGTAACCGACCTGGTAGGGTATACCGCTGCCATTTATATGCGGGGGCTTCGTTTTGGTTTTGTGCCAACCACGTTGCTGGCGATGGTCGATGCCGCCATTGGTGGAAAGAACGGTGTGGATGTGGGCATCTATAAGAACATGGCGGGTACTGTTCGTCAGCCTGCATTTTTGCTGTACGATATTTCGTTGTTGTCGACCCTGCCCATGGCTGAGTGGCAAAACGGGTTTGCAGAGATCATAAAGCATGCGGCCATAATGGATGCAGCGTTATTTGGTACGCTCGAAAAGCGTACGCTACCGTTCTATCAACAAGATCGGGCTGCGCTGGTCGCATTGATCGCCCGAAATGCGAGGTTGAAGTATAAAGTAGTGCGATCGGATGAGCACGAAAAGGGCAATAGAAAATGGCTCAATTTCGGGCACACCATGGGGCATGCGCTGGAAAACCAGTATCAGCTTTCTCATGGCCAAGCCATTTCGCTGGGGATGATGACGGCCGCCACTTTATCGGAGCATTACTTGGGTTTTGCGGCGCTCGATCGTCTCGAAGGGTTGTTAGCTCGCTATGGGTTGCCCACCCGCGCCAGCTATAATCTAAACAAAGCACTATCGGTACTGCGCATGGATAAGAAGAGGCAGTCGGACAGCATTCAATATGTTTTGTTGCAAAAGATCGGTAAGGCCGTTATTCATTCAATTCGGTTCGATCGACTCGAAAAGCAGTTAGCCAAACAACAGTGAAAGTAGTAGTACATCCCTCTCGCTTAGGGGGCACGCTGCGGGTGCCTGCATCGAAAAGTGTAATGCAGCGTGCCTGTGCCGCTGCCCTGATACGAAAGGGAGAAACCATTCTTTTTCACCCGGGGCATTCAGCCGATGATGAGGCTGCAATTTCTGTGATCGTTGCTCTGGGGGCCACCGTGCAAAGGCAGAACGATAAGTTGCATATCGTAAGTAAGGGACTGGTGGCTGAAAGACCGCTGCAGATTGATTGCGGTGAGTCCGGGCTGGGCATCCGGATGTTTACGCCCATCGCAGCCTGCCTCTCACAACCGGTCACGTTGACCGGAAGAGGTAGTTTACAGCGGCGTCCTATGGACTTCTTCAATGAGGTATTGCCACAGCTGGGAGTCGTTGTCCGCACCACAAATGGAAGATTGCCGATAGATGTAGAGGGACCATTAGTACCCGCTTCTATTGAAATAGATGGCACACTTAGTTCGCAATTTTTGACCGGATTATTATTTGCCTTTGCGGTGTCGGGAGCCAAGAACGTCTCGATTACGGTAAAAGGACTGGTCAGTAAGCCCTATATAGATCTGACCCTTGCGGTGCTGCGTTCCTTTGGATTGCCATGCCCGGAGAATAGAGGGTATGAGGTTTTTCATTTTTCGACCATGGACCCTACGTCCGGCAACAATAATGGTACAGGTGAGGATGGTGCTGATGCACCAGCGCGATCCGCAATACATCGCCCTGCTTTGGGTAGCCCACTTTTGTATACAGTGGAGTCGGATTGGAGCAGTGCCTCTTTTCTTTTGGTGGCGGGAGCGTTGGCAGGGCCTATCCATGTACAGGGATTAGACTTGCAGTCGTATCAATCCGATCGTGCCCTGTTGCAAGTGCTCGATGAGGCCGGAGTATCGTATGCCGTCGATGCAAAAGGAATAGTCGTACATCCGTCCGAGATAAAGCCATTTGTCTTCGATGCCACGGATTGTCCCGATCTTTTTCCGCCACTCGTTGCGTTGGCAGCCTATGCGCAAGGAACTTCGATCATAAAAGGAGCTCACCGGTTGCAGCATAAGGAAAGTAATCGCGCACAAACCTTACAGCAAGAATTTGCGAAGATGGGAGTGGGGATACAATCAATTGATGACTCGTTGGTCATTGAAGGAGTCGGGGGGGTGCAGGGAGCCAACGTCTCTTCTTGCGATGATCATCGTATTGCAATGGCACTAGCCGTAGCTGCCCTTCGTGCAAACGGGTCAACCACCATCTCAGGAGCCGAGGCCATCAGCAAGTCGTATCCCTCTTTCTTTGCGGACCTCTCGTTGCTGGGAGCCTCCGTATCTTTACCGGACCTTAATTGAGAAAGCAGTGAATTCGTTCGGACAACTATTCAGCATAAAGATCTTTGGTGAGTCGCATGGCGAATCGGTTGGTATTTTGATCGATGGTTGCCCGGCCGGTCTTTCATTGTCGCCAGAAGATCTGTTGGCCGACATAGAACGCAGAAAAGGCGGGCAGCAACCTGGCACTACGCCTCGCACCGAAGAGGATCGGCCTTATTTTAAAAGCGGATTGTTTCAGGGAAAAACGACCGGTGCTCCTTTGCTGATTTTATTTGAGAATAACAACACCCGCAGCAGCGACTACGATAAACAACGCAGCATTCCTCGGCCGGGCCATGCCGATTTTGTCGCCGGTAAAAAGTTCGGTGGTTTCGAGGACTATCGGGGTAGCGGTCATTTTAGCGGGCGATTGACATTGCCGTTGGTGGCTGCCGGCGTCATTGCTAAAAAATTATTGGGTGCTGTTCACGTCAAGGCTACCCTTATTGAAGTAGGCGGGCATTCAGATATAGAGCAGGGCATTGCCGTTGCCATCGAGCAAAACGACAGTGTAGGAGGTATTGTAGAATGTCGTGTCAGTGGGCTTCCGATCGGTCTGGGAGAACCTTTTTTCGATGCCACCGAGTCGTTACTGGCGCATGCGGTATTTGCTGTTCCTGCAATACGTGGTATTGAATTTGGCACCGGCTTTGCGGCGGCCAAGCTATTTGGCAGTCAACACAACGATGCGATAGAAGATAGCATGGGTACTACCCGAAGCAATCATGCCGGGGGTATTGTGGGTGGTTTGACCAACGGTAATGAGCTGGTTTTCCGCGTTGCGGTAAAACCTACTTCCTCTACGCCCAAGGAGCAGCGAAGTCTCAATACCCAGAGTGGGCAACAAGAGGATTTCGTCATCAAGGGGCGTCATGATCTATGCATTGCGCTTCGGGTACCGGTTGTAATAGAAGCGGTCACTGCCATTGTGCTGGCTGACCTGCTATTGCGAGAGCAGCGACTCTCACGCGTGTTGTCTTAGTCTTAGCGGGCCGACCATCATCTTATTTTTTTAAAGGGAATATTGAGCAATCCAAATTTTGCTCCATTGGGTAGGGAGTAGTGCCACCACTCGGTTTCGAGTGCAACGAATCCTTGCGCGATCATCTCTTCGCGCAAAAGTTTTCTGTTTTGCAGCACAGTTGCCGGCAGGTCGGTAAAACTATGATGTGCGGTATCAGAGAAATTATCGAATCCGGTACCCATATCCAGTTCTTGTTGTGTGTGCAGGTCGATCAGGGTAAGGTCAACGGCAATGCCTCGGTTGTGTCCGCTTCCTTTGGCCGGATTAGCCACGTACCGTTCATCGCCAATCAGTTTCCAGAACAGCTCCGTAACTCCAAAAGGACGATAGGCATCAAAGATCTTAAGGCCCCATCCTTTTTTTCTGAGGGAGGCCGCCACCCTGGATAAAGCCTCTGCAGCTGGTTTTCGCAGATAACAGAATCTTGTTCCCAGGGGGTAGAGAGCTTGGCCCGTAAAATTTTGGCTCGTGGCGTAGCGTAGGTCGTAGACCGGATTTTCGATAACGGTGCGGAGCTCAATCAACGCTTGGTCCGGATCTTTTCGAACCAATGATTTGTATTCGCTTTTTTTCTCTATGACCACTGGACGCTGGTAGGTGGGTTGGGCCTGCAACGAGCAAGGGGATAGGGTGGTAACAAATAGCCCCCCAAGGCTCAGCAGGGCCGCTAAAAATCGGTAAGAAAGCATGGCTTGTAAGGTAAGTTGTTCTTTTCTTTTTAAAAAACAGGGCTGCCCGGTCGGTTTTACGCCAAATATTTTTATTTTAACATATAGAACTTACCCGTTATTTTTGTAGTGTATAAACCCAAACTATCTCTGTATGAAGAAGTTCTTCAACCTGATCATAGCAGGATTTCTGCTGGCAACCGCAGCACAGGCTCAGGATGGCAAATCCATTGGATTTAGCTTTTTTATGAATGATTTTGCCACTGCGCAGCGCATCCGCTCCACCTCTTTGAACACCGTTATCAACGATAAGACCTTTGCGCGTATGGGCGAGATGAATTCCGGATTTGCCGTTAACTACTACAAGCAAATGCGTGAGCGCATGTCTTTCAATGCCATGCTGGGCGTTTCCGGAGTTCGTTATCCCATGCCCGGTCGCAACATTACTAGAAACGGAACCCTGCTTGAGTTCAGCGCTACCCTCAATGCCATGATGACCACCGACGAGTACTATGTACAGCCTTATCTGGTGTTGGGTGTGGGTATGCATAAGTTCGACGTTCATTATGGGGCCTTCATGCCGGCCGGCCTGGGGTTGAAACTGAACATACTGGGAGATGCCAGTGTAATGGTGACCTCTACTTACCGCGTTCCTGTTACCAACGAGACGGCCAATTATCATTTTCAGCATGCCATCGGCATTGCCGCCCCGCTGGGAAAGAAAAAATAATTCCTCCGAACGGTTTCTTGACACATAATTCAGCAACCCCGCCCAGGCGGGGTTTTTTTATGGTTTTTCCCCTACCTTTGCGGCCTTAAAATTCATATTCAACCACCATGGCAGACTTAAAGTATCAACGCAATTTTGGTATCGCCGCCCACATCGATGCCGGCAAGACCACTACCACTGAGCGAATTCTTCGCTACACCGGTATGATCCACCGTATTGGAGAGGTGCACGAAGGCGCCGCTACCACCGACTGGATGGAGCAAGAAAAAGAGAGAGGTATCACCATCACCTCTGCCGCGGTGAGCTGTAAGTGGAACTTTCCAACCGATAAAGGAAAGAATACTGCCGACACTAAGCCTTACTATTTTAATATCATCGATACCCCCGGTCACGTGGACTTTACCGTAGAGGTAGAACGTTCCATGCGTGTACTGGACGGACTGATCGCCCTGTTCTCTGCGGTTGATGGAGTAGAGCCTCAGTCGGAGACTGTTTGGCGTCAGGCCAACCGTTATGGCGTTCCTCGTATTGGTTTTGTCAACAAGATGGATCGTGCCGGTGCCGACTTTTTGAACGTGGTCAAGCAAGTAAAAGAGATGCTGGGCTCAAAGGCCGTGCCGCTGCAATTGCCCATTGGTGCCGAAGATAACTTTAAAGGAGTGGTCGATCTGATCAAGATGAAAGGGATCATCTGGCATGCCGAGACCGAAGGAATGACCTTCGATGAGATCGACGTACCTGCCGATATGGTGGACGAAGCCATGGAGTGGAGAGCTTCCTTGGTGGAGGCCGTAGCCGAGTACGATGATACGCTCATGGAGAAGTTCTTTGAAGATCCTAACAGCATTTCTGAAGGAGAGATTCACGAGGCCATCCGTAAGGCGACCATCGATCTGTCGATCGTCCCTATGATGTGCGGCTCCTCTTTCAAGAACAAAGGTGTCCAGACCGCATTGGATGCCGTTTGCCGCTACCTGCCTTCTCCCATCGATATTCCCGATACCAAAGGAACCAATCCTGATACGGGCGAAGAACTGACTCGTAAGGCCGATCCAAAGGAGCCTTTTGCGGCTCTCGCCTTTAAGATCATGACCGATCCTTTTGTGGGTCGTCTGGCCTTCTTCCGCGCATATTCCGGTCGTCTCGACGCCGGTTCTTACGTACTCAATGTGCGTAGTGGTAAAAAAGAGCGTATCAGCCGTATCATGAAGATGTTCGCCAATAAGCAAAATCCCATTGACTTTATCGAGGCAGGAGATATCGGAGCTGCGGTTGGTTTCAAAGAGATCAAGACAGGAGACACGCTTTGCGACGAGAATCACCCCATCACACTCGAGAATATGTTTATTCCCGAGCCGGTGATCGCGGTAGCGGTTGAGCCCAAGACACAGGCCGACGTTGATAAAATGGGCATGGCCATTGCTAAATTGGTCGAGGAAGATCCTACACTGCGTGTGAATACCGACGAAGAAACCGGTCAAACCATTTTGCGTGGAATGGGAGAGCTTCACCTTGAGATCATCGTTGACCGTATGCGTCGCGAGTTCAAAGTAGAAGTAAACCAGGGAGCTCCTCAGGTGGCTTACAAAGAAGCATTCGTAAATACGGTAGAACATCGCGAGACGCTGAAAAAGCAGACAGGTGGTCGCGGTAAGTTCGCTGATATCGTCTTTAGCCTGGGTCCTGTGGATGCCGAGTGGCAAACCGAGAACCCTGACAAACATTACCAATTCGTCAATGACCTTTTCGGAGGATCCATTCCTCGTGAATTCGTTCCTGCCATTCAAAAAGGATTCGAGCAATCGATGACTACGGGTGTACTGGCCAACTATCCAGTGGCGAATATGAAGATCCGTGTATTTGATGGCAGCTTCCACGCGGTGGACTCCGACTCTATGTCGTTCGAACTTTGCGCTAAGCAAGGATTCCGCGAGGCAGCCCGCAAAGCCAAGCCCGTGTTGCTGGAGCCCATCATGAAAGTAGAAGTGGTAACTCCCGATCAATACATGGGAGATGTTACAGGAGACTTGAATCGTCGCCGAGGTATGATGGAAGGTATGGATAGTCGTGCAGGTGCCCAGGTCATCAAGGCCAAGGTTCCTCTGAGCGAGATGTTCGGTTACGTAACACAGCTCCGCTCACTGAGTTCAGGACGTGCTTCCTCAACCATGGAGTTCTCTCACTATTCTCCCGCACCGACCAATATCGCCGAAGAGGTGATCGCAAAAGTGAAGGGAAAAGTGAATGCTTAATCGTTCTTTCTTCAATAGATTGAGACCGTCCTTTGGGCGGTCTTTTTTTTGCGCTCACCTCAATGAAAAACGGGTGGGTTCATGGGTGCGCTCGCCTTGTGAACAACGGCTAAAAATCGGCTCGCTCTCCGTTTTTTCGGGCGCCGTTGTTCAAGGGCTTCGCTTACCCATGAACCCACCCTTGAAATCATCAGGGGCCTACCCGTGCCATCGACCTAGCTTCAGTGGGGCAGCTGAAGAAAGGTTGAGTGTACGAGTTCGTGGATGGGCTGGGGGGCAGGCCGATGGGCGAAGATTCGCTTTTAAAATATTGAATTTCATTGTTTTAATAACTGGTACTGGTTTTTGGAACGCAAGTGTAAAGTCCTTTGGTTGAATCCCGAAAAATAGCTACTAACTATTTGGCAGATACGGACTTCTCCCTTACCTTTGCATCCCCTAAAGAAAATGGGAAAAAATTCATGTCGCAGCGAATCAGAATAAAATTGCAGTCTTACGATCACAATCTGGTAGATAAATCTGCCGATAAGATCGTAAAAACGGTGCGTGGCACCGGTGCCGTGGTAACAGGTCCTATTCCTTTGCCCACCCGTCGCAAGATCTTTACCGTACTGCGCTCGCCGCACGTGAATAAAAAAAGCCGTGAGCAATTTCAACTGGCCACACACAAGCGCCTGCTGGACATTTATACGTCTACCAGCCGTACCGTGGATGCCCTGAGCAAACTTGATTTGCCCAGTGGTGTGGAAGTAGAGATCAAAGCGTAGTCCACGGTTTAACGGTGTGCGTGTTGTGAAGACACTTGCACCGTTCGCGTAACGGGAGGTCGCATCTC
>Ga0068876_10003261_pt1 | contig 11701 bp, 9 predicted proteins | sample NOAtaG_6_FD_66442 | JGI IMG/M metagenome (GOLD analysis project Ga0068876, IMG submission 66442) | Freshwater lake microbial communities from Lake Erie, under a cyanobacterial bloom - NOAA_Erie_Diel5S_2200h metaG | ecosystem: Environmental > Aquatic > Freshwater > Lake | place: USA: Ohio, Lake... | reverse complement strand
AGATCATGAATGTAATTTTAAATATTCCGAAATTATTGCAAGCCCTATCCACCAAAAAGGCGGACGTGGCTGTTGCAGGAAAAGTTACCGCCGGAGCACTTGGCGTGAAAAGAACTTTTGAGGTAAGCATGAACCAGCCTCAGGTTAAAGCAGAGCAAAATAAACCAACGGCTCCGGCTTCTCAGTTGAATCAGTTTTCAAACTAGTTTTCTATCCGCGTAATTGCTGTGCGCGTAGGAAGTTTAAATTTTCAGTTGTTGTTACATTGGCTATGCCAATATATTATTGATCTGCTGAAATTTTATTTTTATTACTGATGAGCAATACACCTAACGCACTCGTTCACGAGTCAAGTCCTTATTTACTGCAACACGCCTACAATCCCGTGCAGTGGTTGCCGTGGGGTGAAGCGGCGTTGCAAAAGGCGCGCATAGAACAAAAGTTAATTCTGGTGAGCGTGGGCTATTCCGCATGCCACTGGTGTCACGTGATGGAGCACGAGTCGTTTGAAGATGAAAAAGTGGCGCGTATCATGAACGATCATTTTGTATGTATTAAAGTCGATCGCGAAGAACGTCCTGATATTGATCAAGTGTACATGACAGCAGTGCAACTAATGACGGGACATGGAGGCTGGCCATTGAATTGTTTTACCTTACCCGATGGGCGCCCCTTGTATGGTGGAACATATTTCCCGCAGCAACGTTGGGTCGATGTTCTTATCAATCTTGCGGAGTTGTGGAAGAATGATCCTGAGAAGTGCATGCAATACGCTACTGATCTAACGCAGGGCGTGAATAATGTGGAGCGATATATTAAGCAAGATGGTGATGCAAAATTGGATATCAATATTCCACTACTTTCTTGGGAACATTGGAACACACGTATTGATCAATCCGAAGGCGGACCTAATCGTGCTCCGAAATTTCCATTGCCGAATAACTATTCCTTCTTACTTCATCTGTATAGTTTAACTAAGAATGAAGCGGCTTTGCGTCAGACGGAATTGACGTTGCAAAAAATGGCTGATGGCGGTATTTACGATCAAGTAGGAGGCGGATTTGCGCGTTATTCAACGGACATGATGTGGAAGGTGCCGCATTTTGAAAAGATGTTGTACGACAATGCTCAGTTGGTGAGTGTGTACGCCGACGCTTATCGTTTAACGAATAACACCGATTATGCACGAATCGTGCGCCATACACTTAACTACATTGCGCGTGAAATGACAACTCCCGAAGGAGCATTTTATTCGGCTCAGGATGCCGACTCGGAAGGAGTGGAAGGAAAATTTTATACTTGGAAGAAAGAAGAATTAGAATCAGAGCTAGGCGATGATTTTAAATGGTTCGCTGATTTGTATAACGTCAACAGCATTGGTTATTGGGAAGATGAGGTGTTCATTTTATTGAAACGAGAATCGCTGAAAGTAGTGGCTCCTCGATATGGATTTACGCCGTCTGAGATGGAAATTAAAGTGGAGAAAGTGATGCAGCATTTGTACGATGTGCGATCGCGACGCGTATGGCCGGGACTGGATGATAAAATTTTAACGTCTTGGAACGCATTGATGATCCGCGGTTATGCTGACGCATGGCTCGCATTGGGTGATGATGAGTATAAATTAGCGGCTGTGAAATGTGCACGTTTTATCGAAGGTAATGTTCGACGTAATGACGGCGGATTGTTGCACACCTGGAAAAATGGTAAAGCGACAGTAAATGGTTTTCTGGAAGATTATGCCGCAGTGATTGATGCATATATCGCGCTGCACACCATTACAGCAGATACCGATTGGTTGATTCGTGCACGTGATTATGCACTTTATGTACTCACGCATTTCGGTGATGACAAATCGGACTTGTTGTTTTTTACTTCAGATCTTGATCCTGCATTGGTAGCAAGGAAGTATGAAGTTTCGGATAATGTGATACCGGCTTCGAATTCCATCATGGCGCATAATCTGTTGACCTTGGGATTGATATTCGTTGAAAGCAACTGGATTGAACGTGCACGACGCATGACAGCAGTATTTATTAAAGAAATGACCGGTTATGGTGAAGGTTATTCGAATTGGCTGAAACTCTTGCTGCGCTTGACTTATCCGGCATATGAATTGGCCATTGTTGGTAAACATGTTGATAAGATAGTAGACGAGTTCCGGCAGTATTACCGACCAAATCAAATATTTGTAGGTAGCGCAACTGATAGTGAGGTGCCACTGTTGCAGCATCGTTATCAAACCGGTGAAACGTTAATCTACGTATGTAAAGATTTTTCGTGTCAACGCCCGGTGAAAACCGTTGCAGAAGCGGTATCGTTAATCGATCAATAATATGAAGAACTCAACCACATATTCACCAAAGTTGTTACCGATACTTTGGTGTGTTTTGGTATGGTGTTTTTCGAATCAGGTCAGTGCCCAATTATTTCGTCCGATAGAACAAGATCCGTTTGGCGTTACCGTTCAGTTTGACGCAGACAGTATCCGTAAGTACAAGATATTTTCCATCACTACCAAAATTCAAAATAAGCAGGATGGTGAAGTAATCGTGGATAAAGGTTTGCGCGAACATTTTCAGTTTGATACGTTAGGAAGATTGCAATGGTACTGGCGCAATAGGGTTTCGGGACAAACAAATACAGTCATCGAACATCCTGCGGTATATCGCAAAGGACGGATGGTTGCAAAACCGCGCACGGAAATCAAACCGACTTACGTTTACGATACGTTATTTGTGTATTACTACTATGATTCTCTTTCACGGCTGGCGTCGCGCCGCATGTGTGATGGAGATTATTACAGCACGTGGTATTATGAATACAATGCAGATGGCTTCATGACACGCAGAATTCATGCGAAAGAAACCAACGGAGGAATGAGTCACCGGGCGTTTCGGATCGGTGTGCAGACAATTATTTCGCTGGAAGAGTTTCGCTACCTGCAACTGAACGAGAATATGTACAAACAGTTCTCCTTAAACGATGAAGGAAAGTCGTATAAGGAAACCATCATGAAGTTCGATTCGAAAAAACGACCGTTAGAATATCGTGAAGAATATATGGCCGGTGGAATTCGAGTGGTGAATACGTGGTCGTACGATTCGTTAAATCGAATTGCAGGAACGAGTTTTTATTCCAATGCGGGAACGGTTGTGCAGGATAAAGGCACGTACAGTTATGACTCGCTCGGTCGAATTGCAGCGCTGCAACGTTTTAAAGAAGATGTCTTGTATTATGAATTTACGTATCTGTACGAAGGTGCTGAACCGATTGCATACGCATATCTGAATCGACGCCACGTAGATCGCGGATTTGATATTGTTAAACTCACGATTGTGAAGTACGGAGAACTACCGCCATCACGTAAGAGCAAATCTCGTCCTCGCCCTTAAAACGTAATTCTGTAAGACGGAATTAGCAAGAAACCTGTTTGATAGTTGGTGACAATTCTGTTGTTGGTCTTGTCGTAGTCTTGCGTAAAGACGTTTTTATGATTGGTGAAATTCAAAAACTCTAACGCCCATTGCTGCGTAATCTTCTTTGCATTTAAAATGTATCCGATTTTGAAATCCATTCTGAAATACCCGGGATGGCGTTGTTCATATGCACGCGAGAAATCATATACGGCCTGCTGATAAATGGAAGAAGCGTCGAGATCAATTGGGATGTAGCGTTTACCTCCGGCAGCATTTAATCTAAAATCCAATGACAGCGTGTGCTTAGGATTGAACTTAAATTCTTTTCCTGCTAACGCGTTCACCACATAGTTGCCACTAAATGCCGATGGACGGTTAATGCCATCGCTAGGCGTGAATCGTGCTTCGTAAATTGAAGTGGTTACTAAAAAATAGTATCCTTTGCTGTAGAATTTTTCCAACGTTAATTCAAAGCCATAATTTTCACCTGTTCCGTTATTCACTACACTATCAATGCCGGGAGCACCAAAATCAGCACCTTCATTGATACCGGAATAAATGGAAGGTTGAGCAAGTCCGGGGATATCGTACAAATATTGGTAATACACTTCCGCTTTAAAACGCATGTTCTTACTGAAGTTGAGGTCATAAGCTAGAACTCCGTGCGCAGCTTTAGAAAATTTAAGGTCTTTGTTGGTTAACGCGTAGGAGCCATCAGGTAGCATTGTCTGATTGAAATACGTGAAGATGGTTTGAATTTGTGAATGCATTCCGCCTCCAATACTGATGGCTTGTTTTTCATCTACCTGCCAGCGAAATCCGGCACGCGGTTCAATAGCGTAACTATTATTCAATGTAAGAAATTGCCCGTGTACACCAATGTTTAGTGTGAGTAAATCCGTGAACTTGTGCTGCCACATGGAGAACGCTCTCCATAACCAGGTTTGATCTTTAACATCGCGTATTCTGCGGAATTGCGTGACGTTGTAATTGCTACTGTCTCGCAGATAAATGAACATCTGATCGAACAATACGCCTGACTTTAATGTGTTTTTTGCATTAAATTTTCGTGTCAGCATATAATTGCCGGATACTTTTATTTGACGGAAATCAGAACCGTAATTTCTCCACATGGTTTGATCGGAGAAGGAAACGGAATCTTGTTGGATATAATTCTGCAACCCACTCACGCCAATGTTCAAACGACTCAGGCCTTTTGTCTTCAACGGAAAAAAATGACTTATTCCTGCAACGCCCATTCGGGTTCCGTAATAGGTGTCGTAACCTCCAATGGTGTACAAATCCAATTGCGTGGTGTCTCTTTTGCTATCGAGTAGTTCTACGTAACTCAATCCACCAATTCCCCAAATCGAAAACTCACCGAATTTCTCCGTCGGGAAATTCAGTTTGAATGAAGCATCCTGATATTGCGGAACCGCATCTCCAATTCCGAATTCAAGTCCCATTTTCTTAAATAGCGTTAGCGTGGAATAACGATAATTAATCAGAAACGAACTGCCTTTCTTTTTATTAATCGGGCCTTCTGCGCCTAATTCAAATCCGTTAAATCCGAATTGTCCTAAAAATTCAAATTGTTCGTTATTTCCATTACGCATGCGCAGATCGAAAGCCCCCGCAGTTGCATTGCCGTATTCAGCAGGAAACGCGCCCGTCATGAAATCGGAATTCGCTAATACGTTATTATTTAAAATACTTACCGGTCCGCCGGTGCTACCGAAAGAACCGAAGTGATTCGGATTAGGAATATCTAATCCGTTTAAGCGCCACAAGACACCAAGAGGAGAATTTCCACGAATAACAACATCGTTTCTTGAATCCTGAGCGCCACTTACTCCTGCGTAATTCGCTGCCATTCGTGATGGATCACCTAAACTTCCTGCGTACCGTTGGGTTTCTTCAATGCTGAATGATCGGGCACTGACGGTAGACATCTCGTTGTTAGGTTTAGATTTGTCCGACTCCGCAGTGATGACAACTTCATCTTTCTGCATTACGGATTCTTCCATCATGATGTTGAGTACAACTTCCTTCCCGGATGTAAGAATCACGGTAGTAGCAGCTTCACGATAACCCGTGAAACGAAAAATCATTTTATAACGCCCGATAGCCACTTGTTCAAGGCGGTAGTTGCCGTTATCATCTGTTGTAGTGTTACGAATTACTTTTCCTGAATCCATCAGTAATACCACAACACCGGGCAATCCTGATTGTGTTTGGTTGTCGGTTACTTTCCCGCGTACCGTTTGCACCGGAGATTGGGCATGAAGCACTACGCTTAAGAACACAACGACAGTAGTAATTAAAATACGAAACATATTATGAAGATCTTTTGGGGCCGGGTTGAAACGTTTTTAGGTAAAACGGCTCGAAATACGCAATATCTGCAAATTCTTTATTTACATAACGACGATACGCCGGGGTAACGAGATGCCTTGCAGATTGCGAGATATTGTCGCAAAAGTAAGCGCGGTTATGATCTGCTAAAAGTAATTTGCACTTCGGCATACCGTCTCCACCAAATGCTGCATTTTTACCATTAGTAAATTCCTGAAATTGGTTTTCGGTGACAACAACCGGTTGTGCATCATGCAGTAATTCTAGTTGATTGTTGTATACAGCCGCGTACACCTCCATTCGTCGCGCATCAATCATTGGAATAAGAAGTTCGGAGTTATGGCTGCAAGTGCTCATACCTTGCGCCAATGCTTCTAATGTCGGCACTGCAATAAGCGGAATATCGAGCGTGTAACAAAAGCCTTTGGCTGCAGAAACTCCAATTCGCAATCCGGTGTATGATCCGGGTCCGGAACTTACCGAAATAGCGTGCAAGTCACTATACTTCAAAGAAGCTTGCAATAGTGCTTCATCACAAAAAGGAATAAGCTTCTCTGCATGTATATTGTCCTGATTCAATTCTACACACGATAATAAATGTTCGTTTTCGCTGACGCACACCGAACAGTTACTCGCACTGGTTTCTATGTGCAATAGGAACGCCATTATATATCCAGCTTGGAAAGATCTTTCTTATCCACTTTCTCTACTTTCATGTCGTTCGCAAGTTTGGAGCGAACAGCATTAAACGGTGCAGTGATCACTTCATCGCCGGTTTTTAATCCTTCTTTGATTTCGATGTACATATTGTCCTGCACACCGGTAACCACTTTTATTTGTTTTGCAACTCCGTCGCGATACACAAAGACAACTTCCATCACAGCATCGTTCTTCACTTTCCCTTGTTCATCTTTTGATGCTTTTGAGGAATTAGCATTAGCAGCAGAATCCGGTCGTGTTGTTACTGCCTGAATGGGAACCGTAACAACTTGATACACGGACTTGGTCTGAATTTCAACGGTTGCAGACATTCCGGGAAGGAATACATAACGTTCCGGATGTAACGGATCTACAAGATCGAGATAGGATTCACGCAGGATACGAATCTTCACCTGAAAGTTGGTGACTTGATCAGTGGTGATTCCTGTTGTTGTTGCAGAGTTGGCAACTTCGGTTACAACTCCTTTAAACTTACGATTGTTGTGCGCATCAACTTCTACAAGAGCGGTGTCACCAAGATGCACTCGCAAGATGTCGTTCTCATTGACATCAACCTGTACCTGCATTTCGTTCAAATTAGCCAAACGAAGAATTTCCGTTCCTTCCATTTGTGCGGTTCCTACAACACGCTCACCTTTTCTCTTATTCAGTTTGGATACAGTACCGGATACAGGTGCGAAAATAGTTGTACGTGCCAAGTTGTCGGATGCTTCTTTTAATGAAGCTTGCGTACTGTTGATATTAAACTCCGCGCTCTTCACACTTTCTGCAGCTGCAGCTACATCCGCTTTAGCTGATTCGTACGTTGCTTTGCTTTGATCAAATTCAGCATCTGAGATAGCACCTTGATCATGTAGTTTTTTGTTTCGGTTGAATGCAGCTTCGGCGTTGGTAAACTGTGCTTTGGATTGTTCAAGACGCGCCATGCTGTTACTGAGATTTGCTTTAGAGCTATTCAAGGTAGCCTGCATGCGGTCAACCGCACTTTGGTACAAATCAGGATTAACACGCAACAATAAGTCGCCCTTCTTTACGGTGTCACCTTCTTTAACGAACAGTTCAACGATTTCACCGGAAACGTCGGAGCTAATTTTTACTTCTACTTCGGGTTGTACTTTTCCGCTGGCAGATACTGATTCCGTGACATTTCTTGCCGCTGCTTGCTCGGTAGCTACACGAACACCGGTATCTCCCGAACTTTTTTTCCAAAGCACAACGGTGATTAGAATTGCGACAAATATTCCGCCGATAATAAATACCTTTTTCATAATTGTATGATCAAAAAGTTAATGGCTTACCCTGATAAAAATCCAACACTTTGAGTCGGAAAATGTAATCATAGCGCGCCTGAATCAAATCCGATTCCGCTTTCGCTAAACGCGTTTTGGAATTATTGTAATCAATAACATTGTTAGCTCCGGCATTAAAGCGTTGTTCAGCATCCTTAAATGCAAGACTTGCAGCTTCAAGTGCTTTCTCATTCGCTTTCATTCGTAAAAATGCCGCTTGCGCATCAGCCCAGGCCTGCTGAATGTTTTTCATCAATTGTTGTCTTGCCAAATCTGCATTGAGGTCGGCATTCTCACGTTGAATTTTAGCCCGTTCAACATTAGTACTTACCTGAAAGCGATTGAATATCGGAACGGTTACCTGCACACCAAATGTTTGGTTGAAGTTATTATCCATTTGTTCTCCAAATGGAACCACTGCGAATGTATTGTTGAATGTTGGAATCAATACAAAATCGCCTCCTGTAGTAATTCCGAATGTGTCAGCGCCGGATAACGAAGAGCCTGTAAGTTCTTTTGCTAACCCGGAATAACCTGTTCCCAAAGAACCTTGCACGGCAATGGTCGGGCTATATGCGCCATATGCAACTGATACGCCTTTGTCGGCAGCTTTCGCATCCAAATCTGCTTTGCGTATTCCGGGCTGTTGACTTATCGCAATTTGGTAAATCTGTTCAGGAGAAAGCGATACCAAATTTTCGGAAGGAACATTTAAAGCCGGACGAACGATTCGAAAGTTCTGAGTAGAATCGAGATTCATTAATTGAGTAAGCGTTAACGTAGCGATAAACACATTGTTCTGCGCATTAACCACGTTAACTTGTTCCTGCGCTAATTGCGCCTGAAGATCGAGTAACGTTCCACGCGCAGCTGCACCGGCATCAACTAATTTTTGCGCACGATTCACTTGTTGTTGTGTTTGTTCAACTTGTTTTTCTGCAACTGATAATTGTTCTTCCGCATATAGCACATTCAAATATGCAGAAGCCACATTCATAGCAATATCATTCCGTGTTTGCTCTACCTGAAATTTGCCCGCTTCAACACTGTATTTATTTTGAAGAATGCTGTTGTAGTTCTGTAAACCGGTAAAAACAGTGACGTTACTGCTGATGAAAAAGTTCTGTGATAGTACACGATCATTTGCAAACGTATTCGTGAAACGATCGATGGTTCTTCCGTATTGATACGTATGTGTTCCGGTTGCATTCAAGTTAGGCAATACAGCGCCCTGACTTTGTCTCAGATTGACCCGTGATAAATCCGTATTTAATTGCTGCTGCTGCACTTGAATGTTGTGAGTTTGAGCATAAACAATACAATCCTGCAACGTCCATCCGTTGGTTTTAGAACTGTCGCTTTGACCGACAACATGAATTGAAAGTAATAGGGCTACAGGCAAGAAGAATCGTAATGAAGACATGAGTTTCATATAAGGAGACAAATTTACATTGATTTTCGCGGCTGTCGGGGATTTTGAGTCATTTTAAGCAAATAGCAGTGTAACTTTCGGAAGTGAACTATCTGGCGCATTTTTATTTGTCCGGAAAATCGGAGTCTTGGTTGGTGGGCAATTTTATTGCTGATGCAGTAAAAGGGGCTGATTTTTCCAAATATGCCCTCGAGGTAGCAGCCGGCATTAGAATGCATCGCGCCATCGATCACTTTACGGATCATCATCCGCTGGTACTTCAAAGCACGAAACGTTTACGAGCAGATTACAGACATTACGCACCCGTAATCATTGATATCTTCTACGATCATTTTCTGGCGGTGCACTGGAACCTGTTTAGTTCCGAGAAATTGATCGATTTTGCTGCGCAGTCCTACGATAAACTCAACCGACATCATACTATTATGCCCGAACGCTCCGCTTTCATTTTAAAGCATATGAAAAGTGGCGACTGGTTAAGCAGCTATCAAACTATTCAAGGTATAGAGCAGGTGATGAGCGGTATGGCACGACGCGCGCGGTATGATTCTAAAATGGAAACTTCTCATGTAGTGCTCGAACAACACTATGAACTGTTCTCACAAGAGTTTTTGGATTATTTCCCCGAATTGATGCATTTTATAAAACGCAATTTTCCCGGGCCACATCATTTCTGAAATAATCAGAATAGTTTGATGTTTCCGTGACGTTATCTTAATAGTGATTAGGGAATTTAGCGTACCTAATTTATGGTCGCTATGTCAATTATCCTTTTGTTGCTTTTTGCTATGTTATGCGTGTTGCTAAATTTTATCCCGGTACAATTTCATGCTCCGGCAGCATCTGCTGAAAATGATGATCTGATATGGTCACTTGAAAAACATGAAACCGTAACAGCTGTGTCTTAGTTGCACAGTGTTACGGCTCTGATCACTGTCGAATAATCGCTTTAGTGGATCACAATTTTTTGCGTGGTAGATGCTTTGTTGGAACGAACAGTCAGGAAATAAATGCCCTGTGTGAATGAAGCGGTATTTATGTTATGTGTTCCCGGCTGCTGTAGATATTCCAGGCACACTTTCCCTTGAGCGTCAAATATGGTTACGGTCGCTTCAATTTCTGTTATTACATAGAACGAACTTCCCTGAGTTACAGGATTCGGGAATAGGGTAAGCGGTAGCGCATAGAATTCATCGATAGATGTCACAGCACAGGTGCCGCACGGTCCTTGCGAACAGAAAGTAACCTGATTGCCGACAAGTCCGATAACATCAAACTGAGTCCCGGGTGTGGCATCGCAGATGTCCACAGTTCCATTTATCTGATCACCATTAATGAACCAATCGGCTACACAGAACTGTCCTTGAGTGCCGTTAACTGAAGCGCCGTTAATCCACTTATACGCCGACACGTCGCCGTTGTTGATGAAATCATCTCCGGTAGTTAATTGATTGGTAACACAAATGATTCCCGAATTGGTATTCAAACAAACTCCACTTTGCACATAATCGGTTGTAACTTTTAAAGAACCGTTGTTAATAGTGGAGTCCGACGGTTCTCCGCTCAGAAATCCGATTGTTGCAGCACCGTTGTTTCTGAAAATGCGAGAACCGATAATCAATGTATCGTTGTTGTTCAAATCAGTTAATGTAGCTCCGGATTCAATGCGGAATTCGTCGCAGTTACCGCCGATTAAAATACTTTGTGCAAAAGTGACGTGTGAATTAATAATAATTTGTTGCGTCTGCAAGTCCGGAACGCCTGAAGGATTCCATGTTGCAGGATCGTACCAATCACCATTATTTACGGACGTTTTAGTTTGCGCGGAAACCTGGAAGAATGCGGCAATAATGAATAGTAACGTAGAGGTCTTTTTCATCTGTTGGGATTATTGATATCATCAAAGTACCCAAAAATTGTGCCTAATAAACAAACACTTTCGTAATGAAATCAACTATTTCGACCTAACTCGGTTTATAAGCTCATCATCTCTTTTAACTTGACGGCTTGTCTTCTTGAAATTTCAACCTGTTCGCCACCTTTCAGCTTCACCATGAGTCCTCCGTTGAACCATTGTTCAATCGAATCCACCCAACGTAAATTAATCAAATGCTTTCTGCTGGCACGAAAGAAAATCTTTTGATCTAATCGCTCATCCAGGTAATTGAGAGAACGCAGTATTAATGGTCTGTTCTGATTGAAATAAATCCGCACATAGTTCCCTTCAGATTCAAACAATCGCACATCCGACAATTTAACAAACCAACACTTTTCTCCGTCTTTTACAAACACCTGATCATTTTCACTTAACACATGTTCTCCTTGCTTTTTTACTCCGGCATCCTGCTGAATATTTTCGTTAAGTTTTTTAATCGCATCAGCCAAACGTGCGGGTTGTACAGGTTTTAGTAAATAGTCGAGCGCGTTTACTTCAAATGCTTTTATTGCGAATTCATCGTGCGCAGTAACAAACACAACGTGCGGAA